>Ga0070658_10000228_pt1 | contig 49676 bp, 42 predicted proteins | sample KBSC13metaG_FD_64664 | JGI IMG/M metagenome (GOLD analysis project Ga0070658, IMG submission 64664) | Corn rhizosphere microbial communities from Kellogg Biological Station, Michigan, USA - KBS C1-3 metaG | ecosystem: Host-associated > Plants > Roots > Rhizosphere > Soil ...
GCTAGACATCTCTATCGGGGTCTTCTTCACACCCAAAAAGCGCGAAATTATCTGTTCCTTCGTCCGTCAACTGGTTGCGTCCGTTCGTCTACAACGATATAGCGATTTCCCCGATTTGCATCGCTATCTCTGCTCCCCGGTGCAGGACCGGGTTTCTGGTGTGAAGATCACATAGCCCCGAGCATCCCTCCGCTCAAAGGAGAACGAAGATGAAACGTAGTTCCTGGATTATATTGAGTATCTGCATTGTCCTGGCCGGATCGCTGGTCACACTCTACCGACTGTCCCAATCGGGCGCCGGTTCTCTCACCGAAACACAGGCGCGCGCAATGGTACAGACCATGCAAGACGCCGTCACCCATAAGAACGTCAACACCATTATGAGCTATATGACGACAGATAGCGATGCCAAGATCGTCAATCTCCGGCAGGATCAGTTGCGGATGCTCCTGGCCCGCGCCTTCCGCAACGCACAGGAGATGCGCGCCGACGTCACCGACTTCGCCTTTGAAGGCGGCAAAAATGACGAGGCGACGGCCCAGTTCAATCTCGTTCTGAAACACGTCGAGGCGGGCCTGACTTCCGACGCCTATTCCGGCCAGATCACGCTGCACCTGCATCGCCAGGAGGTGCCGCATCTGCTTGGCCTCTACTCCACCCACGAATGGCGTATCACGAGCGCAGAGACGACCGGCCCCGATCCCAACGGCTTCGGCGACCTCTAACAGGAAGCCAGGATGAGAGTGGAGAGGCTTGGGGGTACGCCCTCAAGCCTCTTTTGTTGCCTTGGGGTGGGGCATCAGGACAGAAACGCAGAAAGAAAGAAATACAGAAAAAATGCAAAGGGAGGGAATATAAAGTGTCAGTCCTCTCGCGTTGCCTCCGGCTCCTCTATCGGTGCTTCGGGTTCTTCGGTCATCTGGAGGAACTCGTCTTCCGTGAGGACGGGAACACCGAGCTGCTGGGCTTTGGTCAGTTTGCTGCCTGCTTCATCGCCTGCTACCAGGTAAGAGGTCTGTTTGCTGACGCTGCTGCTGGCGCGGCCTCCCATACGCTTGACCATCGCCTCGGCCTCGTCGCGCTTCAGGCGCACCAGCGTCCCGGTGAAGACGAACGACTTCGAGGCGAAGCGATCGGACTGGGGCGCGTTGGTGTGCGCCTGGGGCCGAACGCCCGCCGCGTGGAGTTTGGCCAGCGTCTCCTGATTACGAGGCTGATCGAAGAAGGCGCGGATGCTCTCCGCGGTGCGGCGACCGATCTCGTAGACGCCTGCCAGTTCGTCTACAGAAGCGTTTTGCAGGCGCTCCAGAGTGCCGAAATGGGAGGCCAGCACCTCGCCTGCATGTTCTCCGATATGCCGAATGCCGAGGCCGGTGATGAGGCGGTTCAGGGGGCAGGTCTTACTGGCCTCGATGTTGGCGAGGATCTTGGTCGCCAGCTTGTCGCCCATGCGCTCGAACCCCAACAACTGCTCTTTGGTCAGCGTGTAGAGATCCGCGACATCGCACACCAGGCCGGACTGCGTCAGCTGCTCGCACTGCTTTTCGCCCAGCCCCTCGATATCCAGCGCGGTGCGGGAGGCGAAGTACTTGACGCGCTCCTGAATCTTCTTGGGGCACTCCTCGTTCGGACAGCGTAAGACCGCCTCCCCCTCCGGTTTGACGGCCTCGGTGCCGCAAGAGGGACAGTGGGTCGGCATGGAGAACTCGACCTCGTCTCCGGTCCGCGCCGAGACCACGACCTCCACGATCTCGGGGATGACCTCTCCGGCTCGCTGGATCACGACCGTATCGCCGACCCGGACATCCTTGCGGCGGATCTCATCCTCGTTGTGCAGGGTGGCGCGCGCCACGACGACGCCTGCGAGCGCAACCGGGGTCAGGTTGGCGACGGGAGTCAGCGCCCCGGTGCGCCCCACCTGCACCTCGATGCTCTCCACCTTCGTCCGCACCTGCAACGCCGGGTATTTGTAGGCGATGGCCCAGCGCGGCGCACGACTGCTGCCGCCCGCCAGTTCCCGCTGCAATGCAAAGGAATTGACCTTGACCACGACGCCGTCGATGTCGTAGGGCAGTTCCGTCTTCTTGCCGCCCCACTCGTCGCAGAAGGCGATGACCGCCTCGATGCCTTCACATACGCGCACATTGGGATTGGTCCGCAAGCCCCAGGCACGGTAGGTCTGGAGCAGATCGAACTGGCTCCGGAACGTCCAGCCCTCGCACTCTCCTACGGCATACAGAAAGACATCCAGACGGCGCTTGGCCGTCTCGGAGGGATCTTTCTGGCGCAGCGATCCGGCCGCGGCGTTGCGCGGATTGGCGAAGGTCTTGCCGCCCTGTTCCTCCAGATCGGCGTTGATCCGGGCGAACTCCCGGTGCGACATAAACACCTCACCCCGGATCTCGATGCGCGTCGGCACCCCGGAGGCTTGCACCGATGCAGCCGCGTCTTCCGCAGGCTCATCGAACAGCGAACCCGCCTCTGTCTGCTTCTCGGCTTGCTTCCCGGACGATGGTGGGGTCGCCTCCGATTTGGCAGGGCGAAGCTGCATCGGCAGCGCCGAGATCGTGCGCAGATTGAGCGAGATGTCCTCGCCCATCAGCCCATCTCCACGCGTGCCGCCCGCAACGAAGCGCCCGTTCTCATAGGCCAGATTCACCGACAGCCCATCGATCTTCAGTTCGCACACATACTCGATCAGGAGATCCGATGCGGCTCCCATCGCGCGCCGCAGTTTCTCTTCCCAGGCGCGCAGATCCTCGGCCCCAAAAGCGTTGTCCAGTGACAGCATAGGCACCCGATGCGGATACGGAGTGAAGGTGGTGACGGCGTCGGTTCCTACCCTCTGCGTCGGGGAGTCGGCGCTCAAAAGTTCGGGATACTGCTCTTCGAGGGCGCGCAGTTCCTTCATCAGCGCATCGTAGGCGGCATCCGATATTTCCGGCTCATCCTGCGCATAGTAGAGATAGTTGGCGCGGCGTATCTGCTGCCGCAGCTCCTCAGCGCGCTGCTGCTCCTGCGCACTGGCGCGTGCGACTTCCGGGGATACGGTTTCATGATCCGTCGATGTCGGCGTCGTTGTCTCCATGCCTTATAAGAGATCCTTTCCGGCGATCAGGTGCAGACGTTCCTGCGGGTCCGCGGCCAGATGCATCAGTTCCGGGGCGAAGCCGCCGACGGAGAAGAGAACGCAGGTCGGTTTTTCGCGCCACCTCGCCTCCGGCAACTGCGCGATCTTCGCCTGCAAGTCACTGTAGACACTCAGGCCCACGGTACTCTTGCCACTCCATTTACACTCACCGAAGAGGAAGCCGCCGCCTTCCAGTTCCGCCATAATATCGATTTCGATTCGACTGTCCCGGCTCCAGTAGCGCCCCATCCGCTGAATGCTCAGATTCAGCCTCGACTGCGCGTGTCGGCGCAGCCACTGCGCCGCGATCTCCTCAAAGACGTGCCATCCCATATAGTCGGCGAGATAAGGCGCCACACGATCCCGATAGATTCCTCGCGCATCCGAAAACTGTAGCGCGCTGGAGAGAGGAGCCACGAACCGATACCAGAAAGCGAGGAAAGGATCCGCGACCTGATAGAGCGCGCGGCGATCCGAAGTCTCCCCAAAAGGCAGTTCGCGCCGTATCCAGCCCAACTCCTGAAGCGTTTTCAGATGGAAGGAGAGCGTCCCATTTTCGATGCCGGAGTGTTGTTGTATGCGTCCGAACTGCGTCTCCCCGGTGGCGATCACGCCCAGAATCGCGTTGTAGGGCGCGGGATCGCGTATCTGTTCGCTGCCGAGCAGAAACTTGACTTCGTTCTCCAGTACTGCGCGTGGCTGCATCAACAACGCCACGATCTCTTCGTCCATCGGACGCGTGGTATCCACCAGCGCGTGATAGCGCGGGGTGCCGCCCAACACACCGTACAGGATCAGTTTGTCCGTCAGGCTATAGTGAGGACTGTCGGCATAGAAGGCGGCGACATCATCGTAACGCAGCGGTTCCAGCAAGGAGATGCCTGCGTTGAACCGGCCGAAGAGAGGCGCGCTCTCACGGCCCAAAGCCGCCATTGCTGAAAGCTGGGAGCCACATAAGACCACTACAAGAGGCGCATGTACTCCTTCGCGATCCCACCAGGCTTGAAGGATGGAAGGCAGTTCCGGTGTGCGCTCTACCAGATAGGGAAACTCGTCCAGAATCAGACCGAAACGTCCTTCCGCTCTATCCCGGCTGCGAACGGTCTGAGAAACGTACCGCAGCAGCGCATTCCAGGAGATGGCGATCTCTTCCGGCGCAACTCCTTCCGAAGGCAAAACGGCAAGCAACTGTTGCGCCAGGGTCAGACGCTGCATCGAGTCCGTGGTCTGGTCCGCCAGATGGTAACAGTGCGGACGCGCCTCCTCCTGCCCATCGACACCGCCCATAAAGTAACGCTGCAACAGATAGGTCTTGCCGAGACGACGCCTTCCATAGAGCAGCGCCATCTGTCCGCCCTGTCCGCGATGCTTCCAGGCACGATCCAGGGCTTCCAGTTCTCGGGTTCGATTGAAGAACGGCTCCGGTTTGAAATCAGGAAAGGCCATCTGCGCTTCCGTCCATTCGTAGATTCAAGTTAGTCGAGTATATTTTAATCAAGTACACTTTAGTGAACTGTACTTGATTAAAATATACTCGACCTGCATTCTCACTGTCAAGATGTGAGCGGACGATAACATGGATCTATTCGGCAGTGGCGCGGTAGGCGGCGAGGACGGTGGTGGGATCGCCGTCGTGCATGATGACGCCATCGTTCAGCCAGAGGACGCGATTGGCGACTCGCTCGACGACCGGGAGATCGTGCGAGACGAAAACGATGGTCTTACCCCGCGCCTGTAGATCCGCGATCATGCGATAGCATTTGTTCTGGAAAGACTCGTCGCCGACCGCCAGCACCTCGTCCACCAGCAGAATATCAGGGTCGATATGGACGGCGATCGAGAAGCCGAGCCGCAGCTTTGCACCGTCGTTCCAGCCGTGCAGCGGCGTATCCATCTTGTCGCCCAGTTCGGCGAACTCCACGATCGTATCCATGCGGTCCTTGATCTGACGCGCGTTCATTCCCAGAACTGCCCCGTAGAACTCGACGTTCTGAAAGCCGGTAAGGTCATTCTGAAATCCGGCTCCGAGTTCCAGCAGCGGCGCGATGCGGGCAGGACGACCGCCCAGGCCGTTCAGCTTCACCGTACCGGAGGTCGCGCGATAGATGCGCGCCAGAATCCCGAGCATGGTCGATTTGCCGGACCCGTTGCGCCCGATGATCGCCAGCGTCTGCCCATGAGGAACCGTAAACGAAATATCCTTGAGCGCTGTAAACTGCACGGCTTTCGGGCGCTTCCAGATGCGAGAGAGCAGACCTTTGACACTCCCTGTATGCAGAATACGAAACTCTTTCACCAGATGGACGATCTCGATCGCGGGACTTTCCTCGCCTGTCGGAGGGGGTTCTATTGACATCGATTAGTACCGCTCCACAAACTGCCACTTACGTGCGTTAAAGAATTTATAGCCGCTCCAGAGAATCAAGAGTGTCAACAGGGCCGCCACGCCATACGTCCAGGTGGGAGCAAAGAGTTCTGGCCTGGGCAGCGGAGTTGAATTATTCCAGTTCTCCACAGGCACCGGCTCCAACAGCGTCTCCCGAAAACCGGTGAGCATCGCGGCAACCGGATTGCACAGATAGAGATCATACGCCCATTCCATTCCGCGACTACGCAACCCCTCCAGGTGGATATAGGCCGGGTAGAGAATAGGAAGCAGGAACAAGAGCAGGTTGAAGAGGGTCTGAAGAACGTATTTTACATCCTGATAGTAGAGATTGAGCGCGGCAAACCAGAATGAGAGGCCGAGAACCAACAGGCACTCCATCACCAGGACCACCGGAAACCAGACGATAGTGTGCAGTAGGGGAATAGGAATGCCCAGGACGAGGGGCCAAATGACATGGAATGTAGTAAAATAGAAAGCCCATCCGATCATCAGATGGATGCCATTGCTGATCACATAGGACAACGGAATGATCTCGCGCGGCAGGTAGACCTTCTTCATGATCGAATAGTTATTCAGAAGAGACTGGCAGGAGTCGAGGCAGGCGGTCGTAAAAAAAGTCCAGGGGACAATTCCGCAGAGCGCGTAGGCTGAGTAGTTTGGGATCGTCTTTCCCGCGACCTTCTCAAAGAGGAACGAGTAGACATAGACGGAGATTATCAGAGGCACGATCGACCATAAAACGCCAAAGACGGAGTTTTTGTAGCGGATTTTGAGTTCACGTGAGACGAACTGGCGCAAGAGATAACGGAAGCGCCAGACCTCTTTCATCTCTTCAAGCATGTTGAATTTCCTCAAGCATGAGAGCCGTTTTTCTCTCCAGGAGTGTCGGAGTCGTCCTCATCGTCTGCCACTACCGCGTCGACATCTTCGGGGCGGGCAGGTTCCAGCAGCGCCAGCAAAGCGGCGCGCGGAATCAGAACTTTGCGTTTTCCGGCGATGCGAAACGCTTGAAGCCGTCCCTGCCGAATGTAGGAGCGTATGGAAGACTGACTGACCTGCAAATACTGGGCTGCCTGTTCGACGGTAAGTAGTTCTCTGGACTCAACATCCATGCGTTTGCCTCGTTCTGGAGAGTATTGGTCGCCGCGCGGGCAGGAGGCCTGGGGCGACAGAGGAATCCTGTTGTGTGTGGTGAACAAGGTAGAGTATACAAAATACCGCCAGGGATTGTCAATAGTTCACAGAAACAGCCTGAATTCACCGCCACCGGAGAGAGAATACTTCCGTGACAACCACACGCTGGAAAATCTGGATGGGGAGCGCACTCTGCCTTCTGATCGTTGCAAGCGCCTCTCACGCGCAGGAGACCCCGGCACGGCCTGCCTTGCGGCGAGTCGTGTTGCTGCCTCCCCCTATCCCGGATGCCGCCATGCAGAAATGGATCGCCCTGGCGCACATCACCGCGGCGCAGGAATCACGGAAGGGAGGCTTGTTGGGTCTGTTCTCCCCCAAGAAGCCCGCGCCGAAAAAGGGGACGGCGGCAGTAGTGCCGATACCCCTGCCGGAAGAGACGCCGGAGCAGTTGCGCGCCCTGTGTGAAACACTGCTCTACGAGAATCTGACCACGCGCCTGCGAACGAAGCGCCATCTGCTCCTGCCGACAGAGACCGAAGTACGCACCGCAATGACCGCCCTGCATCTCACGCCCGACTCCTTACAGAAGCCCGAGGCGGCGCGGCGATTGGGCCAGGAGCTGGACTGCGACGCCGTTCTCATTCCGGAAGTGACGCATCTGGAGCGCTTTGAAGGGGCGAAACGCACGGTGACTCTGCGCGGCGCCCTCCACTGCGTCCTGCTCGATCCCGCGGATCGTCCGGGTGCAGTCTCTCCCGGCAGGCACAGACAACGTGATCAGGCGGCCCTGCCTCCGGTATTTCCTTTCATAGGGACCGCAGCAGCCGGCCCCACCGTGTTCCAGGAGGGCTATAGCCGCACCGCCGTCGAGTTGGCGGTGGAGGCGGCGGAGCAGGCGGCGGCCATCGCTTCCCACACGTTCTGGACCGGCGAGGTCACGCCGTTCGCTTTAGCGGAAGAGCGGGTGGCGCTGCTGCCCCTGCCCGCTCCCTCCACCGCCGATGCGCTGCTCTTCACCACCAGCGGGCGGCGGGTGGCCCCTGCCGCCGTGCGTGATCTTCCTACCGATCTCGCGGCCCAGTTCCGCCCCGAGATCTCTCCGCTGAGTGGGAAAGAGGTGGTGCCGGTAGAGAGATCACGGGCGCTGTTGCAGCAGGAGGGAATTACCGTGGGCGCGCTCTGGAGGCAGGATCAGCCCGAGATCGCGCGGGTGCAGGCCCTGGGTGAGCAGTTGCATGTCACTTATATAATCATGGCCCAGATCACCTCCATCGAGCTTCAGACCGGCACGCCCGATGCCGGAGAGGCGTTTGCGACCAGGGAAGCGCGCGCGGAAGCGGTCGGCGCGCTCGTCCGGGTCTCCGATGGCGCTATTCTCTGGCAGGACCACACCTCCGCGACCATGACCCTGCACCCGATCGGGGACAAAAAAACTCTCTCCATCGACAGACAGGCGGTCGAACAGGCGGAACACTTCGCCCTGACCGCGCTGCAAGGGCGCTTCCGCGCCTACCGAAACCACTTCGAGAACTAAACGACTATGCCCTCTTACACTGCGACCGGTCTGGTGCTGCACCGCCTGAACACCGGAGAGACCGACAAGATCCTGACCCTCTATACCCGCGAACACGGCAAACTCTCTGCGATCGCCAAAAGCGCGCGCAAAGCGGGCAGCCGCCTCAGCGGCGCGACAGAGCTTTTCACCGAGACCCGCTTTCTGCTGGGTTCCGGAAAATCGCTGGAGGTCGTGCAGCAGGCCGAAATTCAGGAATCGTTTCCCGGCATTCGGGCCGATCTGGAGAAACTGGCGCGCGCGACCTACCTGTGCGAACTTCTGGACCGCCTAACCGCCGAGAGCGACACCCTCCAGAGCGTCGAACTCTACGACCTTCTCCTCTCCGCCCTCTACCTGCTCCAGCGCGCGACCACCTATCCGGACGCCGTCGTTCACGCCTACGAACTGCGCCTGCTGGCAGCCATCGGCTACGCGCCCTCACTGGAACACTGCGTGCGCTGTGGAGAGCCGTTGACCGCACGCCAGGTCGGATTCAGCCCGGCCCTCGGCGGCGCACTCTGCCCCGCCGACCGCTACCGCGCAGACGACGCCCAACCGCTCTCTTTCGACGCCCTCCGCCTCCTGCGCCTGCTCTCCGAAAGCGAGCCGGAGCAGCTTCTCACCCTCCATCCCTCCCCCAAGGTCGCCGCCGAAGTCGTCCGCGCCATGCGCTGGTACATCCGCTACCGCGCCGACCGCGACCTCAAAAGCCTCGCCTTCCTGGACTCCCTCCGCATGACAGCCTGAAAGACAGAAGGTAAATCAGTACAGGTCGCCGATGCCGGTGCTGAGGGCCTGGCCGGCGGCGCCGCGGGCGAAGCTGTGGAAGAAGGGGAACGATTTCAGGCGCAGGGTGAAGTAGATCTGGCGGGTGTTGCCGGCGCTGAAGCCGACAGGACTCTCCGAGTAGGTGAGTGAGGCCTCCATACAGTCCCACTCGTGCAGGACCTGAAGGTTGCGGCTCTCGAACTGCTTGGTGACGCCGTTGTAGCGCCAGAGGCCCTGCACACGCCAGGTACGCCCGACCGGAATGTCGAACTGGGTGTTGAGTTGGCTGAACTTGTGCAGCGACGGATCGTAGCGCCCGATGAAATCGACGGCGAAATCGTTGCGGGCGCGCACTTTGACGCTGTTCGAGAAGGAGATGAAGGCGCCGGTGTTCGGGTCGTAGGTGGCGAGGGCGTCGTAACGCAGATGATCGTTCGGGCGGACCATCAACCGGGTGGAGAGGGTCTGGAAGGGGCGCGGCGTGAGGCCGGGGGTCGATCCGATCAGATCGTAGCCGACGCGGGCGGTGAACTGGAAGTGCTGGTCGTCCAGGTAACCGGCTTCAGCGGTGATATTGTGCGACTTGCTGAAGGTATCGAAGAGAAACGGCGTGCCGCCTTCGGGCTGCTCGTAGTTGTAGTTGAGATCGATGCCGGAGCGGCCGCCGATATGCTGGCGCACCCGTGTGGTGTTGCGGGTGATATACTGCGCCGCCGTGTCGCTATAGACCCGCTGCTCGAAGCCGCCGCTCGTCACCATCTCCGTGCGACCCCGCATCAGCGTGACCTGCTGGAGGGTGACGCCCAACAGCACGCGATCGTCCGTGAAGTTGTGGCTCGGCTCGGTGTAACGGCCGACCCCGATATCGAAGTGTAGCGGGATCGACCTCAGGTAGCCGCCCTTGTAGTTGTAGGTGTCGGTGCTGAACTGGAGTTCCGGCAGTTTCTCCAGGGTGCCGAAGTTGCCGTTGCCGGTCTGCAGGCCGATGGGAGAGTCCTTGCTGGCTTCCAGGGAGAAGGAGTAGTCGCGCGAAACATGCCTGAACTGAAAATCCGACTGGAGCGTGGCAGAACGGTTGATGAAGCTCTCGGAGGTGGTGAGATACCGGTTCAGGTCGAAGCTGTAGGAGAGCTTGTTGCTGTTGGAGCCTTTCGATGCGAAGTCGAACGATTCCCGCAGGCTGCCGGTGATCTGGCTGGTGGAGCTGGAGGTAAGCCCTGTCTGATCGGAGTCGTTCACACCTAAAGTGAGATTGCCCTGCACGCCATGCGCCGGGTCGGAATGATCGAAGGTGAAGCGTGTGTTCTGGGTGCTCTGGTTGTTGCCGACGAAGAAGCTGTCGCGCTGGAGTTCCGTGCTGAAACCGAACCGGTTGCTGCCGCCGATTCCCTGTTGGTGCTTGAAGCTGGTGGTGAAGTAGCGGTCGAAGCCGTCCGCGAAATAGCCCTGTATGGCGAACAGGCCGCCGTTCTGAGGGCCTAACCCGGTTCCAAGCCCTGGCAGCCGTTGCACATTGCCATAGCCATAGGCGTTGGCGATTGTTCCGGACGTCGCCCCGGTAAAGCCCCCCTGCGGCGAGACGCCAGCGGTATTAAAGCCGCTGGTCTGTTTGCCCGCCAGATAGGACTGTTCGAGCCGATAGCCCTCCCCCCGTTTCTGCGTAATATCCAGCCGGACGAAGGTGCCCGCATCTCTGCCTTCGGAGAAGGCGTAGGGAAGGCGGACATAGTAGCCTTCGTTGACATTCTGCCCGATCTCCGGCAGATAGTCGGTGCGTGGTCGGCGGGCATCGAGTGGTTTGACATCGAGCGGGATCACGACCTTCGGCAGCGTCACGACCTTGACGCCGAACATATAGAGAGAGACGCGATGCATCACCAGTTTGTCGTAGGGGAAAAGCTCCGCCTCTCCGATCCGAAACTCGTAGTGGTGCTTCTCTTCGACACAGGTAGTCGCGGTGATATGGTCCGCCAGGCCATAGCCCGTGCTGGTGCCATAGAACGAACCGCCCGTGATGTAGGTGGGGTCGAGGACCTGATTTTGCAGCAGGGAAGGATCGATGGAAGCGCGCGGGTTATCGAGACGAAAGGCGCGGGTCCTCGGAAAGACATGGATGGCGTCGGCATAGGAGGTCACACCGTGGGCGACGATCTTGGCGTGGCCGCTCAGCACAAGTTCGCGGTTGACATTGCCGACCACTCTGTCGGCGGTGACCGTCGTGCCTGCATAGGAGACTTCCACGCCATCGCCGCCGATGACGCCGCCCTGCGCATCGAAGCCGCCGGAGCCGAGGCGGATCAGGGGTTGTAACTTCCCCGGCTGATCGGGAGGGGAGACCTCTCCAGGGTCCGGCGTCTTCCCGGTCGCATCACCGGGTTTGGGAGGCTCCTCCGTTTTGGAAGGCGTGGGAGGTGTGGTCTGCGGCGAGGCCGCCGGAGCCGTGACTGGCGGCTGCATCGGGACGGGCGGAGGTGTGTTGGGCGGCCCTGTTGGGGCTTGCGCGGCAGCAGGACGGGCGATCCCGACCAGGCCGGTAAGCAGTGCGATCCCGACCTGGAGCCGGCAGGCAAAATTGTAGGGAGTCCGCGTTTCGATGATGGTCGCCCCTGTCACCTGGATGGGAAGATCGGATTTCGGAGGAAGGGTGCAAAAACCAGACGCACTCTTCCCTTCCGGATAGATATTCGAGGGGAGAGTGCGCATGGGATGCGGGGGCCGGTGGGGGCACGAACAGCCGGCCGCTCCGCGAGATACCTTACTGGCGAATCAGTTCGCTGGGACCGAAGTGGCGCAGCTTCTTGAGCGCCCGGAGTTCGATCTGGCGCACGCGCTCACGGGTCACATGCAGGCGGCAGCCGACCTCTTCGAGCGTGCGGGCGTAGCCATCGTCCAGGCCGAATCGCATGCGCAGGACTTCCTTCTCACGCCCGGTCAGGCGATCGAGAACCTCTTCGATCTGCTCGCGGCGGATCAGGTTCAGGGTCGCTTCGGACGGCGAGACGGCGGTCTGCGACTGGATAAAGTCGGCCAACTGGCTGTTGTCTTTCTCTCCGACCGGGGTCTCCAGAGAGAGCGGCTCCAGCGCGATACGCATGATCTCATTGACGCGTTCGACGGGCACTTCGAGTTCGCGGGCGATCTCTTCCACGGTGGGGTCGCGCAGGAGCTGCTGGCGGAGGCGACTGGACGCCTTCACGAGTTTGTGGATGATCTCTGCGACATAGACGGGAATGCGAATGGTGCGGCCCTGATTGATGATGGCGCGCGCGATGGCGCGGCGGATCCACCAGGTCGCGTAGGTGCTGAAGCGGTAGCCTTTGCTGGGGTCGAACTTCTCGACGGCGCGGATCAGACCGATATTGCCTTCCTGAATCAGGTCGGGCAGCGGGATCCCGCGCACGCTGTATTTTTTGGCGATAGAGACGACGAGGCGCAGATTCGCTTCGGTCAGTTTGTCTTTGGCCTGTTTGTCGCCGCGTTGGACGGCGCGTGCCAGGCGGATCTCCTCATCGGCGGTGAGCAACTGCGCGCCCCGCGCGCGGCTCATCCAGACCTGGAGGCTCTCTTCATTGCGATGGCTGTCATTCTCTTCATGCAGATGCGGCAGAGCGCCGGTGCGGATATCCGCGTCGTCGCCCGTAGAGGAAGTCGCTTCTTCATGATAGACAGCCGCTTCCACGACCACGTCGCTCTCATACAGGGTCAGCAGATCGTCACTGGGTTCGCCCTCGAAAGTATCTTCCGTTTCCTCTTCGCCCAGCTCGGAATCCCCCGGGCGGTTAGCAAAGCGGGCATCGCGCGTTCGGCTCTGTGTCCTATCCAGAACAACAGTCTTGGTGCTCATGAATGCCACTCCTCTCCTCCGACGTTCGGTGTCTCGTATGCGGTGGCGTATCTCACGTCGCGGTGACTACGTGCCTTTTTTCACAGACTAACTTCTGCGAATGGCACTCTGGACAGATGCACAATGAAATTTCGCATGGGCCATTCTCCTGTTCGAGGCGGATCGGGAATGCTGGGTGCCTTTGCGTTGCGTCCAATGAGTGCCTTGTTAAGATTGCTCTTAACCGTATTATAAGACAGCCTTACGGATTTGTCAAGCGATTTTTGCCGCTCGTCCAAAAAAAACATTTTGATGCGCGCTAATCATGTAGTAGCAAAAAGGCGACCACAGGCATATTCTAAACCGCCAATCGGGCATATTTGGCCCCATTTGACGCCTCGCCGCGTGCGGAAAGGCACTAACGCCGTCCCGCGCTTCCTGACAGCAGCCGGAGTTCACTGACCGTTCGCGACAACGTCTCCAGCGTATACTCCAGCGCCGCCTGATCCGTGCTACCGCCCATCGTCAGACGCAAAGCCCCACGCGCCTGTTCCCGGGGCACACAGATCGCCTTGAGCACATGCGACGGCTCCGTAGAGCCTGCCGAGCAGGCCGAACCCGCCGAAGCGCAGATCCCCGCCGCATCCAGCGCCAGCAGCACCGGCTCTCCCTGCACTCCGTCCAGACAGAAATGGATATTATTGGGCATGCGATGCACGCGGCTGCCGCAGATGCGTACGCCCGGTATCGTAGCCGTCAAACGTTCAAAAAACCAGTCCCGCAGTTCTATCAAGCGAGCCGTTTCCGAGGCCATCTGCGCGTGCGATAATTCGGTTGCCTTACCTAATCCTACGATCCCAGGGACATTGAGAGTTCCACCACGCCGGCCCCGCTCCTGCCCTCCGCCCTCCATAAAGCGAGCGAGCGGAGTGCCGCGCCGCACATAGAGCGCCCCCACGCCTTTGGGCGCGTGGAGCTTGTGGCCGGAGAGACTGAGCATGTCGATCTGCATCCTGCGCACATCGATCCCTAGTTTGCCGAACGACTGCACGGCATCGGTGTGGAACAGAATGCCATGCGCCCGGCAGAGCGTGCCGAAAGCCGCGATGTCCTGAATCGTACCGATCTCGTTGTTGGCGTGCATTACCGAGACCAGGAGCGTATCGGAACGCAGCATCTGGGTCGCCGCGGCGAAGTCCACGCGGCCCTCGCCATCCACCGGCAGCATCTCCAGCTCATAGCCCTGATGCTGCAGGCGCTCCAGCGGCTCCAGCACCGCGTGGTGCTCGATCGGCGTGGTGAGCAGGTGCCGCCGCTGCGGATTGGCCTCCGCCGCGCCACGCAGCGCCATATTGTCCGCCTCGGTGCCGCCCGAGGTAAAGACGATCTCATCGGGCGAGGCGTGCAGCGCCGCGGCCAGAATTTCGCGGGCGTTCTCCACGCCGTCGCGGGCAGCCGCACCGACACTGTAGAGGGCGGAGGCGTTGCCGAACCGCTCTGTAAAGTAAGGAAGCATCTCTTCCAGAACAGCGGAAGCGACAGGCGTGGTAGCGGAGTGATCCAGGTAGACAGGCAGTTCCATGGGGGGTTGTTCTCTACACAGCCAGGGCATTCATCTGCTGTGCCATTTCGATATCGAGGCGCGTGATGCCTCCGGCGTCGTGGGTATGAAGGTCGATGTGGACGGTACGGTACACATTGGACCAGTCGGGGTGATGGTCCATCTTCTCAGCGACCAACGCGGCGCGGGACATAAAGCCCCACGCCTGCGAAAAGTCGGCAAATATAAACGTGCGATGCAGTTTCCCCTCCTTGACTTCCCAGCCCGGCAGCGTGGGAAGGAGGGCCTGGATCTCTGCATCGGTCAATCGGACAGGACGCGCCATAAAAACGGACCTCTCGGGATTGAAATCCCGTTCTGAAATGGCAAGTCCACCTTCGTGGACTCAAATGCATTGAACCCGCGAAGGCGGGTTTCCCGTTTCAGAACGGCAATTCATTGCCGTTCGTCAGGAGGCCGGAGCCTCTTTCCCACCGGGAGCATCGAACTCCAGCAGGTCGAAACGCCGCGCGGTAGAGTCGAGGGCATCCCGCAGTACCTTATAGGAATCTTCGAGGCGCTTGCGAATGCGCTCCGCCTCCTGCGCTTCCGTGGAGTGCGCCGGGAAACGGGCGGGATCACATCGGGCCGCCAGTTTGTTGTACGCGTTCTGAACCTCCGCGAACTCAGTGCCCGGCTCTACGCCAAGCAGGCGATAGTGCGCGTCCAGCGGATCGTACTGATTCCCCAAATTAGTATTCGAGGAACTGCTCATGGGCGCGGCGGAACGACGAATCTCTTCAGGCGTCCGCAGGGTGGACGCCTGGGCCGGCGGAATCTTGTCGGATTTCGCAGGCGTCGTGGTGCGCAGGGCGTCTTTGAGTTCGCCGCGGGCATCGGACTGCCGCTCCGCATTGCGAAGCAGGTCCGTATCCGCGGCCTGCGCCTCTTCGTCCCACCGATCGACGCGATCCTTGATCTCGGAGAACTTATGTTTGGCGATACGATAAAAACGTTCCGGAATGCTCATGCAACGATTCCGCCTTTTCCTCTTGCCTATATGCGGGCAGGAGACTAACGCTTGCCCAGTTTCTCTTCCAGTTCACGCAGTTGCTTGTCGAGGTCGCTCTCCGGGGCCGCGGTGGAACCATTGCTGCCTCCGCCATTGCCGCCGACGCTCGCGCCCCCGCCGCCGACGGTCTGCACCTGCTGCACCGTGGGCGTGGTATAGCGACTGGCCGGGGATCCGCCCATCGCCAATTTCGATTCCAGCTTCGCCAGTTCGTCCTCGGCCTGCGCATCCATCTGCGAGAACTCCATCTCACGCAGTTTGGCATCCATGCTCGTGCTGGCGATCTCGCCGCGCGCGCTGGCTTCCGACTGCATCGAGGTGATTCGCTCTTTTGCGGAGGTCCACTGGTTCTCGGTGTCGCTGAATTGGAACTGATCGAGCGCTTTGTTGATCGAGATCTGGATCTGCGCCTGCTTCATGTTGGCTTTAAGAGCCAGCGCTTCGGAGGTGCGCACCCGAATGCGATCTTCTTCGTTCTTGATCGCGATCTTGACTTTCTCCGACGCTTCGATCGCGTTCGCCAAATTGCCGCGCATGCTTTCGAGGGTCTGTTCGTGGATCGCTTTCTCTTTCAAAAACTGTTTGGCGAGTTCCCGGTTGCCACCCGTGACGGCGAGGGTCGCTTTACGCTCATACTCGGCGACCAGGCGCTCCTCGCTGTCGACGGCCTGCTGCAGGTTGTTTTTCTGCGTGATGGCCTGAACCGCGAGTTCCCGGTTCTTGATCTGGTTCTCTTTCATTTCCCGGACGGCTTCATTGATAATTATTTCCGGATTTTCCCACTTGTCGAGGTTGCCGTTAATCAACCCTTTCAAGTAGCGGAAAAAGCGTGTGAACACGTTCATGACACCCCGTCTCCTTCTCGCGCGTGGCCCGATGCGGTCTGCGCGCCCTCGCATTCCAAAAAAACAGCAACGTCTGCGAGGCGTCCTGGTCGGCGGCTCGCAGCGTTTTCCTCACGATGTTTAGATAGGTCGGGAACCGTTTCGGTTTCAGAATGCTTTCTATTGATATTGGACGCGCCAGTGTCACGCCATGCTACCACGAGCAAACTTCGGAAGGCAGGCTCCCTAGCCTGTATTATCACACTATTCAATCCTATTGTCAACGATTCCTGCCTTCTTCTGCGCCTCCTGTGGTGTGTTTTACACCGAAAGGCCGGGCTGCGTACGGAAACACCCGGCATCGCGTAGAATCGCGTAGTGCGATGCGCCTAAAAGGAACAGAGCCGATGCAAAAACAGAATCTCAAAATATTCGTGATTGGCGGCATTCTCATGAGCGCCATCGCGATCGGCGTCGTGCAGCGTCTGACGGCCCCGCGGGCGGCCACCGTCGCGCAGGCGAACGCATTGCGTCTACATACGCCCCCCGGTATGGTTCCGGTTCCCGGAGGCGACTGCTGGATCGGCACGGACGATGCGGACGCCGATGACGACGTGAAACCGAAACGCCTCGTCTACGTCCCTTCCTTTTATATAGATGCCTACGAGGTCACCAACGAGGAGTTCCGCCGCTTCGACGCGAAACATACGTTCGCGTCCGGGCTGGAGAAACTCCCGGCGACGAATATCACCTACGATCAGGCAGCGGCCTATGCCCGCTGGGCAGGCAAGCGCCTCCCGACCGAAACAGAATGGGAGAAGGCGGCGCGCGGTACGGACGGTCGCCGCTACCCCTGGGGCAACACCTGGGACGCCCACAAGGTTGCGCAGCGGTCACGGCACGGCAAAGAGACCATTCCAGCCCCTTTGCCCGCGAGCGCCGGGAAGGTCTGCTTTATCGGCCCGGCCCGCACCCAACCGGTCGGCTCCGTGCCTTCCGGCATCAGCCCTTACAGTTGCCTGGATATGGCGGGCAACGCCTGGGAGTGGGTCCAGGGCAACTACAACGGCAATCCCGACCAGCGGATTCTGCGCGGCGGCGCCGTCGGGTACAATGAGCGCGCCTTTCGTACCTATCATCGCGCGATCGAAGGATCCGCCGATACGTGAAACGATACCGGTTTTCGCTGCGCGAAAACACCCTGAGAGACCCCGCCCCAGAAGGCCGGGAAGGAGAGGACCCAGTTCTATGGAGAGACCTGAACAGAGCGAGGAGCAGACCGAGCCCAACGATTCCGGGCACCTGAGCGAGATCGTCACGATGCGGCACTGGCTGTCTCTGCTGACCGTCGTGACGACGGTCTTGATGCTGGTCCTGTTTGTAGGCGTCTCCGTACATCTGTTGTCGTATATCGGCCACACCCTCTTGATCTTTGCGCTGGGCGGTCTGTTCGCCTACGCCTTCTCCCCCCTGGTGGAGATCGCGCGCTGGAAGCCCAACGGCCGGAAGTCGCCGCGCTGGCGCGGCGTGCTGTGCGTCTATGCCGCTCTGTTCGCGGTTCTGGGGGGAGGCGTCTATCTATTGGGGGGCCAGTTGAACCATCAGGTGCAGAAACTGGGGCAGGATCATGTGCGGATCGAGGCAAACGGTCGTGAAAAGCTGGCCCAACTGGAGACCTGGCTGCAAGGCAAGGGGCTCCATGTCAATCTGACCGATACCCTGAACCACCCGCCGGAGGGCATGAAGACCTGGGGGGAGGCGGTCGCCAAAAACACACTGGCTATCGTCGGAGGAGTCTCCAAGTCGCTGGTCGAGGGCATCATCGTGCTGCTGATCACGCTCTACTTCCTGATCTACAGCACGGAGATGCGCGAGGGTGTGAACAGCAAACTCCCGGCCCGATTTCTGCCCTATGCGGAGCAGTGGCAGTCGGACGTCAATCGGATTCTCGGCGGTTTTGTGCGCGGGCAGTTGACTCTGGCGGTGGTCATGGGCGTTCTGGCAGGTGCCGCCTGCGCGCTGCTCGGGATTCACTTCTGGCTGCTGATCGGGCTGTTCGTCGTCGCGGCCTCCTTGATCCCTGTGTTCGGCCCCTATATCGGCGCCATTCCCGCCATGATCGCCGCCGCGCTCTCGCCTGAAGGTCAGATGCTCTCGCCGATCGTGCGGGTCGTCGCCATTCTGGTGCTCTTTATCGTCATCAACGAGGTCGGCTCGAAAGTCCTCTATCCGCGTCTGGTCGGTGCGGCTCTGGGTCTCCATGAGGTGATGGTGCTCTTCGTACTCTTCGCCGGACTCGAAGTGGGGCATATCTGGGGCGTCCTGTTCGCCGCTCCGCTGACCGCCCTGACGATCGTCACTGTCACGCAACTCTATCGCTTCTGGCAGGGGATTCCCCCCCTCTCCCTCGCCCAGGCCGCCCAACGCGGAGGCGCAGAAGCCCAACGCCACGGCACTCCCTGAAGCCGAAACAGCACATCGCTCGGAGCTCGCTTACCTAGCCCCCGGCCCCTTCCCGAAACGGGAAGGGGTGCCCCAACAAGTACCCGACATACAGCGCTCCACTCTGCCCAATCCCCTACTTGATCTATGCAAACTGCAAGAGGTTTATGAGACGGGAAGGGGTGCCTCAACACGCACCCGAAATACAGCGTTCTACTCTGTGCAGACCCTTGCCTGGTGAATTCAAGAAGCTTCCCGAGACGGGAAGCAATCCCTTTTCTGGCGCGCGCTTCGCCCTATTTTCCGTTCAGCCCGGTCCGATCAACCGGCAGGATAAGTGGGATCGACAGGCTCAACGACTACGCCTATCAACAGATGCAGTATTCGCTTCCAACCCGCGATCAATCCCATGCCCAGTCCGAGATACAGCAAGCCGCGGACACAGATCATTCCGAGCTGGAAATCGTAGTCCGTTGTTGCCGGCCCCGCTAGATTTTTATGGGCGTAGTGCGACAGCATCATGTAGTGGGGAAGATAGGTGACATCCGCGATACAGGCTGCCAGGAAGCTTATCCCAAACAGTTTGATGATGAGTTCTGCCATCCGATTGAAGTTCATACATACCTCCCGTACTTTCGACCTTTTCCAATGAACGCAGGTATGCCTGTATGAAAGCGCATACCGCTTCGCAGATGTCCTCGAACGATCAGGCTACGCCATGAGTGGATACTCCGCGATCCATTGCGCTCTGGATCATGCCGATAAGAATACCAATAACCTGTGGTAAGTCACGGATCTGATATTCCGTACTATCCGCGCGTACTAACTGCGCCTCTAAACAGAGGAAACGCCAGTTGCTCCCGGTCGTCACGACGCCGTAGACAACGGGAACCGGATTCTGCCGCTCCTGGTTGAACTGCTGCGCCGCCAGCATTTCCGCGATACACTGCCCCAGTCCTGATTTCATATTCTCATTCTTTGCTTCTACCACTGCGATGACAGGAGCCTGAATAACGAGTTGAAGCGGGGAGAGGCTCAACATATAGTCACAAACTCCTCGCAATCCACGCTCCATGTCTACATTGAACTCTACTCCCGAAAAGAGGCTGATCCGTTTCAGGAAGTGACGGCGTATCTCTCCAAGAATGGGGGCGATAATGAATTCGGAACGCGCTTTTTCTGTGCTTATTTCCAGTGCAAGCGTCAAGTACTCATTCAATTGCTCCTGCAACAGGCTACTGGGCGCAACAGGCGCGAAGTCGGCAAAAAGATCCGGAACTTCCTCCATTTGGAGAGGAAAGTTCCGGAGCAGCATGTCTAGTGTAAATTCGTTGTAAGCCATGGTCTGTCTCGTTGAGTTTGATGCCTGACCTTTGGGAATCGTGATGTCTATCGGAGCAGACCGGTAGAGCTGGAATCGCCGCGGATGTCGAAATCTTTCTTAAGGCGATATTTGTCGCAGACGTCTGCGAGCGCACTGTCCGCGGCTTCGATGGAGGAGTCGATATTGGCGGAGGCCTGGCCTTGCATTCCTGTCAGGACATGAAGCGCCTCGGTCGGGTTAGACTGAACATGCGCGAGTGCATCGCTGACGGCAAAGATCGAGGACTGGATCTTCCCCAGTTGATCGAGATACTTGTTGCGAAGATCCACACAGGCGGGCGGCGGCTGTCGGTTGTTAAACTCCTGATTGAGCGCATTCCAGTCCTGCGAGTTTTTCTGTACGTTCCCGTTCATGCTCTTAAATGTGTCGTTGTAATCCTTCTCCTCGATCGTTGCGGAGAGCGCTTTCGCCTGCGTCATCATCAGCAGCAGATCTCCGGTCTGCGAGCGAATGAGCGCCTGTTTTCTCGCTTCAATGCGCTTGAGAAACTTGAGGTAGTCGTCGATGTCCGCGGGAAACGCCTGCGTATTGTCCGGCTGCGGCACGACTTCCGGGGTTTTGGCCTGCTCAGGAGCCGAGACGACCCTATTCGGAGCGCCTTCCGCCGGGGCGAGCACAACGCCGCCAGGGCCGGCGTTGGCAGGAGCCGCAACTACTTTGCCGGGGTCGCTCTTGCCTGCCTTCTGTACCAGTACCATGGCGCCAAGTCCCAACACGGCCAGCACCAGGACAGCAACGACAGCCACCATGGGATTCCTGGCTTTAGGCTGCGCCCTCTGCGCGGCAGGAGCGGACGGATAGGCGGGTCCGCTCATGGTAGGCGCGTTTCCTCGCACCGGCGTGCCACAGCGCAGACAGAATTGAGATTGTGCGGGGATCTCCGCAGAACAACGACTGCATTTCATTCGCGTACCACCTCCACCCTGTTAGACCACTTCCCGGCGATAACGGTTCACATCGTTCCTGAAACTACTCTCGTTACCTTTATTGTATCATAACACTGCCGTGCACTGGAGTCAAGAAACAAAGCTCCCTTTAGCAAAGACGCCGCCTGCTTCGATATTGTTCATCAGTTACCCCGGTCTGGAGCGGAGGGGTTTGCGACGATCTGTATGCAGGAATTCCTGCATACAAACCGGACGCTTCTGGCGGACTGATTCCGCCCCTAGAAATCGGATGTTGATCGCGGCATTATCGTCCGCGTGCCAGCAGAAACCACATTTCCTGCACTGGAACCAGGCTTGGGTCGTCCGGTTCGCATCAGCCATGTAGTAGCATTTTGAACAGGTTTTGCTGGTGTAGTCAGGAGGTACGAAGAGAACCGGAATACCTTCCAATTGTGCTTTGTAGACGATAAATCCGATCAGTTGAGCATACGCCCAGGAGAAGCGTTCGCGTCGTTGGCTCTTGGTAACCTTTACCCCTTCACGAATGCCTTCGAGGTCTTCGAGGACAATCGTGGAGTTTGTGCGTTTAGCCTGCTCGACGATGCGACGGGAAATGAGATGGTTGTAGTCACGCACACGACGGGACTCTTTATCCCTCAAGGTGCGTACCCTCTTGCGAGAGGATTTGGTGTTATGACGTTGGAGTCCTCGTCGAAGTTGATAGTAGTGGTTTCTCACATTGCGAATGCGATCTCCAGGGAAACGAACTGTTTTGGTGCCATCGGTAGCAGAAGCGACGGTACAGATCCCCACATCTACGCCGAGGTGGTTGGTAGTGGGAAGAGTTTCGGCTTCAGGTAGTTCGATTGTTTGGAACAGGTACCAGTCTTTGCCGGAGCGTTTGAGATCGGCTTGACCTCCGGCATATTGGAGGAGGTGTTTGCGTCTTTCTCCTGCCTGGAACGCAATCCATACTCGCTTAGAGAGGGTACGCAGCGAAACCCGATACTGGTCGGTATCGAGGATCATTACTCGTGAATCGAAAGTCACTGAGGTGTTGGGCTGAAACGTGATCTGCGTCAGAACCCGGAATTCCTTCCGATCTTCTGGCTTGCAGCAAGAGTTGAAACGCTCGACTTCTGCGTTGTGATTCCCGATCTGAGTCAGCAGCGTTTTGTAGGAGGAACAGACGTTGGCGATGGCTCGGATCACCAATTGCGAGGGGATAGAATACTTTGCCATTGCAGCATGATAGGCGATCCGTTGGAGGTCGAACTTGCCGAATGTCTGGTTCTCAAAGGCAGAACGCGACAGAAAGTTGCAGACGTGCAGGAACTCCAAGGAGGTTTCCTGGAGCAGTGCGTCTGTCTCATGATCGGTCACCAATTTGAGTTTGAGAACCAGTTTCATATTCTTGATTATACCAGACGAACGTATCTTATGCAACGAACAGACACTCTAAAAGTTAAAGAAAAAGGGAGGAGCCACTCGGAGCGAAGGCGGAGATGTCTCGCGAGGTTCCGACAGAAAGAATGCGGATCCTCTCTTGCGTCTGAAGACAGGCAGAAAAAGAGCGCGAATGGGTGAAACCATTTCGGATTAGCTCTGTCTATATAGGTGTAAGCGCAAAGCTGGAGTGAAACACTCCAGACAAGAAGTTCCTGAATTCGTTTTTTGGATCGTCGATACCGGGACACGATCGACCCGGCTTATCTTTCGGGAGAACCATTCTACGCATGACATTGGACACGCAAGTCACAAGTCAATCTACAGGAGTTTCCCTTTCCGGCCGCGAATCCGGAGGGTTGCCCCAAAGGTAACGGTGTGTCCACAATTCGGACACGTCGCCTCCCTTGCGACGCCCTCTTGACCAGCCCCGCCGGAACCAATTCTCCGGATGGGGCGTTTTAATGTCGGGACACGCGCTAAACATCATCCTAGCCGCCGACCGGAGTTTTACACACAACGCAGGCCTCTCCCCGACGAGAGGATGCAGGAGAGCCTTCGCACTCGGTGCGGTAAAGGCCAGAGAAAGGATCTCAGTGGACAGCATCATGAATAATACGCTAAACAACAACGCTCTACATAATTCGAAATCGACTCGCCGTGAAATGATCAATCGTCCTCACAGCCCGAGGGCGGAGGAGCAGGAAGCGGCTCTGGAGCGACTGCTCGCGCTGCTCGCGGCCAGTGCGCCCGAAGCGCAGGCTCCCCACTCTCCCGAAACGGAGACGGGTTCGGACACCCTGCTGCAGCTCGCTCGACTGCGAGCCGCCCACGCGACCTACTCGCTGGAGACGATCGGTGGGATGGAGCGGGTAGGCGCCGGAGCCTGGCTGCGACGCACGCCCCGACGCCCAGTCGCCCAGTAGCCACAACCGAAGCGGGGAGCCTTTCGGCTCCCCGGTCTTCTTGACTTCTCTCTGCCAGCTGAATCCCGCGGCAGACGATCCCTTGGGTTCAGTAGGGCAGCAGATACAACGAATCCATCAGACGCGCATAGCTCCCCTTCCAGACCCTGATGGTTCTCTTGCCGCCTTCATAGTTGTAGAGATAGCGTTTCAGCACCTTGATCCGATAATGCTTGCTCTTCCGATAGAAGGTGACCAGCATGCCCTCATCGATATACCAGACGAACGCCTTCGCGCGCTTTTTGCCGAACTTCCGACGGCATTCGGCGATGACGTAGTCCACGCTCTCGGCATCGTCCCCACAAAACACCTCCGTGCATGCCTCCTCGGGCGTCGGTTCCAGCAGGAGACGCATCTGCCACTCCCCATAACGTTTGAAGCCTGCCTCGATGTAGGCCAGCGGATGCGTATATCGGATACCTGCGTCTTCCAGCGAGCCATCGGCCCCCCGGACGAGGTCGGCATCGACGGCCATCCAGAGATACTGCCAGAGCGCCTCTGTCGGATTCGGCGCGTCCACCAGATGTACCACCGCGTGGCTATATCCGCCCTCATAGATCAGGTAACGTTGCTGCACTGCCTGCGTTCCCACAGTTGACCTCCCAGGTCGCTCGGATGCAAGCCTTTATGGCTGTCCGGCGAGCGATTCAAGAACCTTTACGACCGCCGAATAGTCTTCGTCACCATACCCTGCCTGAATAGCGGCGAGAAAGAGTTCGCGGGAGAGAGCGGCGAGCGGCAGCGGCGTCTCGGTCTCTTGCGCGGCTTCGGCGATGAGGCGCAGGTCTTTATGCATATTGCGCACGACGAAGTTGGCCTTGAAGTCGCGCTCCAGCAGAGTTTTGCCTTTGCTCGCGACCATCGGGCTTCCCACAGCGGAGGCGTTCAGCACCTCCAACAGCAACGCCGGTTCGACGCCGCCTTTCGCCCCAAAGACAAGTGACTGCCCCAATCCCAGGATCGTATGCGCCAACAGCATATTGCAGGCAAGTTTCAGCGTCGCGGCCTGCTCCGCCTCCTCCAGACGCCAGACTCGCCCGGCAAAAGCGCTCCACGCCTGTTCGCACACGTCGACGTCCGCAGCCTCTCCCCCTCCAAAAACCAGGAGGGTCGAGGCTTCGATCTGGCGCTTGCTGCCCAGCACCGGGGCCTGTACAAAGCGTCGTTCCCGCGCGCGATACGCGGCGGCCACCTGCCGTGCCGAGGCTGGAGTGACCGTGCTCATATCGCAATGGACACCTGCCGCCCCGAGGCCCGCCAGCACCCCCTGCTCGCCCAGTGCGATCTCCTGCACCGCCGCCGGATCGGTCACCACCGAAATCACGACCTCGCTGTTCATGGCCAGTTCTGCGGGCGAGGCCGCAATCGTCGCACCTTTCGCCTCCAGCGGCAGCGCCTTCTCGCGCGTCCTATTATAGACGCCGACCGTATGCCCCGCCGCCAGCAGACGCTCCGCCATCGCCTGCCCCATGATTCCCAAACCGATGACTCCTACCTTCATTGTATTCTCCCTGTTTCTATTGACGTCTGTTTAGCAAACAACGATCGATTACAACTTCTGGCAGAAGCCATCAATCTCTTCATCGGCATTGTAGTAAGAGAGGTGCGGGCGAGGCGGGTTTCAACAAACGTGAAGGTCCAGAGGTTGAAATGAATCAGACAGACCAGTCTTCGAATTTCAGGTCGGGTATTTTGCTGAAGTCGGAGCGATTGCGCGTCAGGAGGATGGCATCGTTGGCGATGGCAATAGCGGCAATTTTCATATCCATAGTGCCGACGTGGATTTTGGCTTGGCGCAGGCGCTCAAACTCAACAATAGATTTCGCGTCGAATTCCAGAACGGCGATACCGCAATAAGTTTGAAGCAACTGCTTCAACTCACTATAGTCCGACATCTGTCTGCCCAGGGTCTTCGCCCCTGAGATACGAGCCAGCCAGCCGCGCGCCTGCTCCTCAAAACTAATCACAGTAGTTGCAATGTCATCGGGCGGTAGGGCGCGAATACGTTGCCAAATACGTCGACCTTCCGCACCGCCGCGTTCCACGAGACTCATGTGGTCGGTATCTAGCACAATCATCAAACGGTATCCTCATCCTCAGGGCGTAGTGATTCCCGGTACTCACGTCCCAAGCGAACGGCTTCGTCGAATCCTTTGCTGTTAGCGAGCGATCCAAAAACACGGTCCCACGGATGAGACAGGGGTTGAGGATTGTCTGTCGCTAACTGTTCTTTGATCTGCGCCAGTTCTTTCTCTATAGCAGACAGGCGCTCCTCAATGGCAGGCACTCTCACAATAATTTACCTCCATCCTTCGCGATATACGGATTATACCATGCTGATAAAAGCAGGGGATAGTGTCACGTTCACCGAGTTTCCATAGCCCCCAATATCGTGCAGAACCGGTCGATCTCCTCTTCGGTATTGTAGTAGTGAAGGGAAGCGCGGGCGAGGCGTGTCAGGTGTCGGGCGTCCATGTCGAGACGGGCGCCGCCGGGGGAGGAGGTCCATATATGGATGCGCTGCGCGGCGAGGCGGTTACGCAGATCCCAGAGTTCGTGGCCTTCCACCGTGAAGGTGACGATTCCGCACTGCTCGCGCCCGAGATCCTGCACCGTAACGCCGGGAAGCGAGGCGAGGCGCGTGCGCAGGTTTGCGGCCAGCGCATAGATACGCTCCTGGATCGCGTCGAGTCCCCACTGCAGCGCGTAGTCTACCGCGACGCCCAGGCCGATCTTGGCCGCGTAGTTCGCCTCGAACGCTTCGAAGCGCCGCGCATCCGGCTGCAACTGATAGGCGTCCCGTGAGACCCACTCCGCCGCGAACATATCCAGAAACGGCGGCTCCAACCGATCCGTGGCCGACTCACGTACATAGAGAAAACCGGTTCCGCGGGGGCCGCGCAGAAACTTGCGCCCGGTCGCCGAGAGAAAATCGCAGCCGAGTTCCTCCACATCCAGCGGCATCTGCCCCGCCGATTGGCAGGCGTCCAGCAGATAGAGAATCCCGGTCTCGCGCGCGACCTTTCCTACCTCCGCCGCCGGATTGACCAGTCCGCCATTCGTAGGCACATGCGTGAGCGCGATCAGTTTGACCCGCGCATCCACCATCCTCCGCAGCGCCTCCACACAGATCTGCCCGGTCTCATCGCTCGGCACGACCTCGATGACAGCGCCGGTCTGCCGCGCCCGCTGAAGCATCGCGATCCAGTTGCTTCCATACTCCATCCGCCCCGTGAGAATGCGGTCACCGGCATGTAACGGGATCCCGTAGAACGCCATATCCCACGCCCGAGTCGCGCTCTCGGCGTATGCGATCTCCTCCCGCCGACAGCCGAGCATCCTCGCCAACGCCGCGTAGGTGTTATCGGTCGCCTCCTTACCCTCTATCTCCGCTTCATACCCGCCGATCTCCGACTCCCGCTGCAAGTAGGCGACCATCGCCTCCGTCACCGCCTGCGGCGGCAGCGACGCGCCCGCATTGTTGAAATGAAGTACCTGCGCACATCCCGGCGTCTCTCGGCGAGCACGCTCCACATCGATCGACACGATACACTTCTCACTTTCTCAGTCGCTCTCACAAAGGAAGGTTTTTGAGACCAGGTCGGCATCACATAGGCCGTGGTGTTGGAGTAGTCTGCCGCCTCTTTTGTGTCTCACCTGCATTTCGCGTCTGCGCGCGCGCAATTGCGGATAGTTGGCGTTTATTGTTACTCGCTGTTATACAATGCAACTCATGCTATGGAACAATTGTTACCGTGGCCGGCGCGCTGGTGATCCCCCTGGCTGTGACTGTGAGAGTGGCTGTTCCCGGCGTCAGTCCGGTCATCACGTTAAAGGAGTCAGCGTCCTTAGAGTAGCTGAGATGGTCTGCACCGCTGGTGATCTGCACAGTCTCGGAATTCGGTGCGAGTACCAGAATATGCGAGGTAGCGCCTCTCGGGTGCGCTGTGAAGATCAGGGGGGCCGAGGCGCCTACCTTGATCGTCTGTCCAGCAGGGACAGTGATACTGTCCACGGCTGAGGCGCCCGTATCGATCTGGAAGTCTGGAGCCTGGTGGCCCTGTCTGTCGACCGGGGCGGTCGAGGTTATGTGGACGACTGCACGAGCGATCCCTTCGAGCCCGCCGCCGTCTCCTTCGGCATGAAAGATGCCCACTTCAAGTTGAAACGTTCCGACCTTCACGCTGCTGGAGCTGACGAGGGTCTGCACGGCCGAAAGGCTGTCGGAAAGGTTATAGAATTTCACGAAGTCGGTTCCGTCGGTATTTGCGCCTTTGAGGGTAAGCTCGGCTGAAAAGGAGGAACCACTGGGACCGCAACACTCTTGGGGCAACGGATCGCCCGTCAAGAGCACTCCCTCGTTCGTTCCCCATTGAAAACTGCGGGAGGTGACCGGTGGGGCGCTGCTCGATGATCCGCCCCCGCCGCAGCCAGCCAGTGCCATCACAACAAAAAAGATCCCCATCTGTGCAATCTTCAATTCATTATCCCCTTTCTATGGGTAGATGCCTGCCTGTTCACCCTATTCTTGCTCGGCTCCTCCCTGCGGATCACGCCGATTGTCTCCATCGCTCATCGTTGGCGCGGGCGCCCGAGTTGCCTGGCGGCAAGCAGGGTAAAGCCTGCACTGGTAAAGGGATCCAGGACTACGTCTTGTGGAGTGGAGAAGGTCTCAATGAGAGCTTGAATTCGCCAACAGTATCCGTCCGCGTTATTCAAAGCGTGTTTCCATCCTGCTTCGAATAGAGATCTTCGCGACGATCCCGGTAGATCTTGAGGCGATCTCGAATATCCGCGATCCTCTCTTTAGAAAGCTCTCCCGTGAATAGGGTCTCATCGATTTCAGACGCGGAGGCAAGAGTAATCCCATAGGGATCCAGGAGCCGACTGGCCCCGCAGAACTGGAGGCTACTATCCTGTCCCACACGATTGACGGCGGCGACATAGACTTGATTCTCGATGGCGCGACAGGCGAGGATCGTTTTCCAGTGTTCCAGCCGTACCATGGGCCAGGCGGCCGGCACCACGAGCAGATCCGCCCCCGACAGAGCCAGGCGCCGTGCCATCTCAGGAAACCGGATGTCGTAGCAGGTCATCAGTCCCACCGTGAAATCCTGGATCTTACAAAGAATGAACTCATCGCCCGGCTTCAGGTAGTTCTGTTCGCAGACAGGCTCCGTCGTAATCAGATGGATCTTTCGGTACTTCGCGATCAGTTTCCCATCCGGGCCGATGACCGCAACGCTATTGTAGATGTCCTCCCCGACACGCTCCGACAGCCCGACGATGACTGCGATCTTTCTTTCCGCAGCGACACCGGCGATTTCGTCGTAGACTCCTCCCTTCCAGGAAGACGCGGTTTTCAAGATCGTCGGCATATCGTAGCCCGTGTCGCTCATCTCGGGAAAAACCACCAGGTCGCTGCCCAAATCGGCGGCTGCGCGAATGTTGCGCAGGATCCTCTGCGTATTGTCGGTCACCTCTCCAACCACACTACGAACCTGCGCCATCGCTATTTTCATCGTGTCTCCTTGTTATTAATCGTCCAGAGCGGCGACGGCGCTCTGGACGGCTTCGGCGAGTGTAGGGTGGATATGAACGGCGTCGCGCAGGACGGTGTAGGGCGCTTTGGCGTTCATCAGGTCGATGTAGATATGCACCAGCTCCGACGCCTCGGTGCAGAGCAGGGTCGCGCCGAGCAGTTGGTCGGTGTCGGTATCGATGATTACCTGAATGAAGCCTTCCATCTCCCCGAGTTCGGTCGCCTTGCCATTCTTCTTCAGGTCGAAACGGGCCGTCTTGATCTTCTTGCCGGACTGTCGGGCTTCCGCTTCCGTCATGCCGACGCGACCGAGTTCCGGGTCCGTGAAGACCGCGTAGGGCACAATCCGATCCGTGGTGCGGGACTTGTCACCCGTCATCTGGGAGAGCAGGATACGATAGTCGTCCCACGAGGTGTGGGTGAACAGAGGGCCGCCGCGGATGTCGCCTGCTGCCCAGATGCCCTCCACATTCGTCGCCAATCGCTTATCCACCTTCACATTGCCGTGGTGATCCGTGAGGATGCCCAGCGTCTCCAGACCCAGATCGTCCGTATTGGGAACGCGTCCGGTGGCGACGAAGAGATCGGAGCCTTGCATGGTTCCGGCCTGGTCACCGCTGCGCGTATGCAGAGTCACGCCCTCTTTCGCCTCGACACGCTCCACGGTCGTGTTCGTGCAAAATACGATGCCTTCGGCTTCTAACAGGTTTTGCAGTACGGCGACGATTTCGGGATCTTCACGCGCCAGGATTCGTTCGCCGCGCTCGATGATGGTCACTCTGCTGCCCATGCGCCGATAGAACTGCCCCATCTCCAGCGCGATATAGCCGCCGCCGAGCACCAGCAGATGCTCCGGCAGTTCCGGACGATCCAACCAGTTGCCTGCATGAATGCAGTCGATCGCCTTCAGCCCTTCCAGGTCGGGGATCAGGCTGCGCGTGCCTGTGTTCAACACCACCTCTTTCGCGATAATGGACTGTTCGCCGACCTGCACGCGAAAGCCTGCTTCCGTTCTGCCATCGAGTCTAGCCGGCCCGCGCAGGAGGGACGGGTTTTCGGAGCCTTCCAAATACCGGTCCAGGTTTTTGCGCGATGCCGCCGAGACTGCGCGCGCCCGCTTCAGCACCGCGGCGAAATCGACTTTGACCTCCGGAATATGCAGGCCATACTCCGCTCCACGCCGCGCCTGATGCGCGACCCGCGCCGAGGCGATCGCCGCTTTCGTAGGCGTGCACCCGAAGTTGATGCACGAGCCTCCCAGCCGTTCCCGCTCCGCCAGGATCACCTGTTTGCCCTGCGAGGCCAGTTCCCAGGCCAGCGGAATTCCCGCCTGCCCGCCCCCAATAATCAACACATCGACATGATCTTTCGGTTGCATCCTCAGCTCCTTCTGCATTTCGCACTCGTTTCTTCGCAAGTTCAAACGCTGGATTGGAGAAATAGTTCCGGGAACTCCTACGTTCTTTTATGCGTTACCAGAGAGAGAGCCGAGCAGCCGTATAGGAACCCGTTTCCGTTCTCAGCGTATCATCCGGAGTTGCGCGACAACCATAGTTTGCAGCGTTGCGATTTCGCGTCGACTTTTCCAATCTCCCTGACGAGGTATCTTCCTGATGCACACTACGACCCAACGGCTGGATTTCCTGGAAGCTCCGAGCCGCCATCTGCCCCTGCCCTTTCAAACCGTTGTCTCCGAAGGGCTAGCCGCCGCTCAGAAAAATCTGCCGTGCCGATTTTTCTACGACACGCCGGGGTCGCATCTTTTTGAACAGATCTGCGGCCTGCCGGAATACTACCCCACGCGCACCGAACAGGCGATCTTGCAGCAGCATGCCCACGAACTGGTGGCGCTGGCCGGCGACGATCTGACCCTGGTCGAGTTCGGCAGCGGCAGCTCCTTCAAGACCCGTCTCCTGATGGACGCCCTGCTCACCCGCCAGAAACATCTGCACTACCTGCCGATCGACATCTCCCGAGACTTTCTGTACCACTGTTCCCGCGCGCTGCTGACGGAGTATCCCCAACTCTCCATCACCGCCATTGCGGGCGAATACAACGATGCCATCGACGCTCTGCCCTCCGACAGCGGCCCGCGCCTCTTCCTCTTTCTCGGCAGCAACATCGGCAACTTCGAGCGCGAGGAGGCCGTCGCCTTTCTGCGCCGGATGCGCCATGTCATGAGTCCCGACGATCGCCTGTTGCTGGGAGTCGATCTCGTCAAAGATCATTCCATACTCGAAGCCGCCTACAACGACGCCGCGGAAGTGACCGCCGCGTTCAACAAGAATCTGTTACGGCGCTGCAACCATGAACTGGATGCGGACTTCGACCTGACGCAGTTCGATCATCACGCGCCGTTTATTCCTGCCGAATCGCGGATCGAGATGCGTCTTATCAGTAAGTGTGATCAGACGGTGACGCTCGGCGCGACAGGCGAAAGTTTCCATTTCCGTGCAGGAGAGTTCCTCCACACGGAGTACAGTCACAAGTATACTCTGTCCGATGTCTATAACCTGTGCCATCAGGCGGGGTTGGAGACGCTGGCCTGCCGCCAGGATGCGCGCGGCTGGTTCAACGTCTCTTTGCTCGCTCCTCTCGGTTAGATGTGTGAAAGGAACCCCCCATGAGCAAACCCGTTCTTCTGGCCGTCGATGACGATAACGAAGTGTTACGCGCGGTGGATCGCGACCTGAAGCAGAAATATGCCGCCGATTACCGGGTCCTGCGCGCCGAATCCGGACAGGTGGCGCTCGACACCTTGAAACAGTTGAAACTGCGCAACGAGACCGTCGCCCTGATGCTGGTCGATCAACGGATGCCGCAGATGACCGGCGTCGCCTTCCTCCAGGAGACGCTGGAGATGTACCCGAAATCCAAACGCGTCCTGCTCACGGCCTACGCCGATACGGAGGCCGCGATCCAGGCCATCAACGGCGCAAAGATCGACTACTATCTGACCAAACCCTGGGCGCCGCCGCAGGACAGCCTCTATCCGGTCCTCGACGACCTGCTGGACGACTGGCGCTCGGACTACAAACCGGCATTTGAAGGGGTGCGCGTGGTCGGACACCGCTGGTCGCCGGAGTGCCACGCCATCAAGGACTTCATGGCCCGCAACCGCGTGCCCTACCAATGGGTGGATGTCGAGGCGAAAGACCGGGACGATGCGACGCGGCAGCTTCTGGACGCCCTGGGCGATACCGACTGCCTGCCGATGGTGGTGTTTGCGGACGGTGCGTGCCACACCCAGCCGTCCATCACCCAGGTCGCCGAAAAACTCGGCCTCCAGACCCAGGCCAACGAGACCTTCTACGATCTCGTTATTGTGGGAGCAGGTCCCGCCGGGCTGGCGGGCGCCGTCTATGGGGCTTCCGAGGGGCTGAAGACGCTGATGATCGAGCGGGAAGCGCCGGGGGGACAGGCAGGAACCAGCTCGCGGATCGAGAACTATCTCGGCTTTCCCAACGGCATCAGCGGCAGCGATCTCGCGCGCCGCGCGCTGGACCAGGCCCGCCGTTTCGGCGTCGAAGTCCTGTCTCCGCAAGAGGTCGTCAAGGTCCGTCTCAAAGACTCCTACCGCATCCTGACCCTCTCCGATGGCAGCGAAGTCGGATGCCTCGCCCTCCTGCTGGCGACCGGTGTCTCCTGGCGCAAACTGGATACCCCCGGTATCGAGCGGCTGACCGGCGCGGGCGTCTACTACGGCGCGGCGCTGAGCGAGGCGATGGCCTGTAAAGATGAGGATGTCTTCCTGATCGGGGGCGCGAACTCGGCGGGGCAGGCCGCGATGTTCTTCTCGGAGCACGCGCGCAGCGTGACCATGCTGATCCGTGGCGAGTCGCTCACCAAAAGCATGTCCCAGTACCTGATCGAACAGATCGAGGCGACCCCGAACATCAAGCTGATGCCCTACACCAGCGTCGTCGAGGCCAAAGGCGACACCCGCCTGGAGTGCCTGACCCTGCTCGATTCGCAGACCGGCGAAAAGACGACCGTTCCAGCGGCCTCGCTCTTTATCTTTATCGGCGCGGAGCCGATGACCGGCTGGCTGGACGGTCTCATCGAGACAGACGAGAAGGGCTTTATTCTCGCCGGGCCGGATCTGATCCGCAACGGCAAGCGCCCGGCAAGCTGGACGCTGGAGCGCGATCCCAGACTTCCGGAGACCAGCGTGCCCGGCATCTTCGTCGCGGGCGATGTGCGCAGCGGCTCGGTGAAACGGTGCGCGGCAGGCGTCGGAGCGGGATCGTCGGCGGTGCAGTCGATCCATCAATATCTGGCGGAGGTGCGCGGATGATGAGAACGGAACAACGTGAAGCCCAGCTTTTCCCGGTGCTGACAGGCGATCATCTGGCCTGGATCCGGCAGCATGGCGAAGAGATCGAGGTGCCTGACAATGAGCGTATCTTTACGGAGGGCCAACCCGCCGAAAACTTCTTCGTCGTCCTGAAGGGAGGGATCCGGGTCACCCGAAGCCTCGGCGTGGAGGAGACGACCATCGTGGAACACGGTCCCGGCCAGTTCACCGGGGAGCTTTCGGTGCTGACGGGGGGCATCCAGAGCGCCAGCGGCTTTACGGTAGGCCCTTCGCGCCTGCTCCGTATCCACGCCGATGAGTTCCGTGTGATGCTGGCTACCTGCAAGGAGATGCAGGAGATGATCCTCCCGGTTCTGGCGCACCGCCTGCACGAGCTCGACGCCGTCTCGCAGCAGCAGGAGAAGATGGTCGCGCTCGGCAAACTGGCGGCGGGACTGGCGCACGAACTGAACAATCCGGCTGCCGCCAACCGACGTGCCGCGGAACAGATGCGGGAAGCCTTGAAGCGGCAGAAGCATATGGCCCTGCGCCTGAATCTCGGCTGCCTGCTGGCAGAAGCGCACAACCGCCTGACCACGTTCATGGATGCAATCACCGAGAGCGATCAGGTCGTCCTCGATCCGATGACGCGCAGCGACCGCGAAGACGAGCTGTGCGCGTGGCTGGATGCCCGCAATATTCCGGACTCCTGGCGCATCGCAGCGACCTTCGTGCAGTGCGGCCTGGGGACTCAGCATCTCGATACGCTGGCCGAGGGGCTGACGGAGCCGATGTTCGCGGACATTTTGGGCTGGGTCGAGGCGGTGCTGACGGTGCACGATCTGCTCAATTCGATCGAGAAGAGCGCCATGCGCATGTCCGAGATCGTCAAGGCGGTCAAAGAGTACACCTACATGGACGAGGCCGACCTGCAGGAGCTGGATCTCCACGATGGCATCGAAAACACCCTGACGATCCTGGCCTACAAACTGCGCCAGAGCGACGTGACGATCGAGCGGGACTTCGACACCTCGATCCCGACGATCTGCGCCTACGGCAGCGAGCTGAACCAGGTCTGGACCAACCTGATCGACAACGCCATCGACGCGCTGGCCGAGCACCCGAAACCCCGCACCGTCACCATTCGCACCCGTGCCGCAGGACAGGATGTGCTGGTGGAGATCCTCGACAACGGCGGCGGCATTCCGCCGGAGATCAAGGGCCGGATCTTCGATCCTTTCTTCACCACGAAAGATGTCGGCAAAGGCACCGGCCTGGGTCTCGATATCGCCTACCGCATCGTCGTTCGCCGCCACCACGGCGAGATCAGCATCGACTCGCAGCCGGGCGAGACGCGATTCCAGGTGCGCCTGCCGATCGCGCCGCCCCGCCAAAAATCTCAAGGAGAGAACTGACATGGCTACCCAATGTACACATATGGATCAGATCGAGGACGTCACGCCCAGTGCCAACGGCTGCGAAGAGTGTCTGAAGATGGGAGATACCTGGGTCCATCTGCGGATGTGCCTGACCTGTGGCCATGTCGGCTGCTGCGACTCCTCGAAGAACAAGCACGCCACCAAACACTTTCATGCCACGCAGCATCCCATCGTACAGTCCGCGCAGCCCAATGAAGACTGGCGCTGGTGCTACGTCGATGAGATCATGTTTTAGGATGAATCACGGTCTCGCAAGAAAGAATCGGACGGAACGAGGTAACAGCACAGGATGGCGACGAATCAAACGATACGCAAGCAGGCGTTGATGACTCAGATGGCGGCAGCCAGGCAGAGGACACTCTCTCTTCTGGACTGGGTGCCGCAGGACTATTTTCAGGTGCGTGTCCACGACTTCTACAGTCCGGTCGGGTGGCACTTCGGCCATATCGGCATGACGGAGGAGTCGTGGGTCCGCGAACAGGCGCTTCGGCAGCCCTGCCGCGACGAAAAACTGCGGTTTCTCTTCGCCAACATCCCCGACAATCCCAAGGATGCGCGCGTCCATCTGCCGTCTCGGGCGGAGATCGTCGCCTATCTCGCCGCCACCCGTGAGCGCACGTTCCAGGCGCTGGCCGAGACCGACCTCGACACCGAAGATCCTCTGCTCGCGGACGGATATGCCTGGGAGTTCGCGCATCAGCACGAGTGCCAGCATCAGGAGACGATCGTAGAGTTGCTGCAACTCATTGCGCAGCGCACCGAGCCGCATCCGGAAGAGGCTTTCTTCGGCAGCGAGGAGTCGCACGCGGAGTCCGCTCCGATGGAGATGCGCCTCGTTCCCGGCGGAGTCTTCACGATGGGGTCGAACCACCGGCATGTCTACGACAACGAGCAAAACGCGCATACCGTGAAGGTCGCGTCATTTACTCTGGACGAGAAGCCTGTCACCTCCGCGCAGTGGCTCCAGTTTCTGCGCGCCGGGGGTTATAAGCGGCCCGACCTCTGGACACCCGAGGGCTGGCAGTGGCGGGAGCAGGAAAATGCGACCGCTCCGGAGTATTGGATACCCACACCGGACGGGCAGACGTTCGCGTTCGCCGGTCCCCGCGGGATGAGCACGATCCGGCCCGAAGATCCGGTCAGCAGCATCAGTTGGTACGAGGCCGACGCCTATGCCCGTTGGATCGGCAAGCGGCTGCCGACCGAAGCCGAATGGGAGTTCGCGATGCAGGATCTGGAGGAGGTGCCGGGTACCGTCTGGCAGTGGACCTCGTCGCCCTTCCTGCCCTATCCCGGTTTCAAGGCGTTTCCCTACGCCGGCTACTCGCTGGAACACATGGATGGCAAACATTTCGTCTGCCGGGGCGGATCGTGGGCGACCGACGCCTGCATTCGCCGCCGGACTTTTCGCAACTGGTATGTGCCGACCTATCGACAGGGTCTGCTCGGAGTGAGGTGCGCGCGTTGAGCGAAAAAGCCATGATCGAACTGAAGGGCGTGACGAAGCGCTACGGCACCGCCGTCGCCCTCCAGCCGACCGACCTTACGATCCCCGCCGGACAGACGACGGCGCTGATCGGGCCGAGCGGCTGCGGCAAATCGACCCTGTTGCGCCTGCTGATGGGCCTCCTGGAGCCGAGTGCGGGCAGTGTGAGTTTCGACGGCACACCCGTCAATTCCCATACCACCCAGGAGCTTCGCCGTCGCATGGGCTACGTCATTCAGGATGGCGGACTGTTCCCGCACCTCACCACTGCCGAGAATGTGCTGTTGATGGCCAAGCATCTGCACCGTGCTCCCGATGCCATGCAGAAGCGCCTCGCCGATCTCTGCGCCCTCACCCGATTTCCGCAGGAGGGCTTGACTCGCTATCCGGTCGAACTCTCGGGAGGGCAGCGCCAGCGCGTGAGCCTGATGCGCGCCCTGATGCTGGAGCCGGAGGTGCTGCTGCTCGACGAGCCTCTCGGCGCGCTCGATCCTCTGGTGCGTGCGGGACTGCAAACCGACCTCAAACAGATCTTCGCCACCCTGAAGCAGACGGTCGTTCTGGTCACGCACGATATGGGTGAGGCAGGCTATCTCGGTGATTCGATCGTGCTGCTCTCCGAAGGCGCGATCGTACAGCGCGGCACCCTCGACGATCTGCGCGACCGTCCCGCCACTCCCTACGTCACCCAGTTCTTGAACGCGCAGAGGAGCCTGGTCCAACTTTGAAAAGAGCCTCACTACTGCTTCCTCTGCTCCTGCTGCTCCCGATCCTCACAGGGTGCGCTTCCAAGACGATCGTCCTCGGATCGAAGAAGTTTCCGGAATCGAATGTTCTGAGCAAGATCGCGAAAAGGAAACTGGAGCAGGCAGGATTTACCGTCGAGCATAAGGAGGATCTTGGCTCAACGGGAATCGTCTGGGCAGCGCTCAAAGGCGGCAGCATCGCGGCCTATCCGGAGTACACGGCGACGATCTCTCAGGAGATCCTCAAAGTCAAAGGAGATATGAGCGAGGAGGCGATCCGCGCCGCGCTTCAGAAAGAGGGCATCGGCCTCGGAGGCGAGTTAGGATTCACTGACAACTACGGCCTCGTGATGCTGAAGTCCCGCGCCGACGCGCTGAACATCCATAAGATCAGCGATCTGGCGAACCATCCGGACCTGAAGGTCGGCGTCTCTCACGAGTTTCTGGGACGCGAGGACGGATGGAAACCTCTTGCCACAAAGTATGGTTTGAACGTGCCGAACACCAGTGGGATCGACCACTCTCTCGCCTATCTCGCCCTCAAAAACAGCCAGATCGACCTGACGGAAGCCTATACCACCGACGCCGAGATCGCCGAATACAAGCTGCTCGTGCTGGAAGACGACCGCAACTACTTCCCAAAGTACCATGCCGTCTTCGTCTATCGGCTCGATATGCCGCAAAAGGCGGTCGATGCGCTCAAGACCCTCGAAGGCACCATCTCCGAAGACAAGATGATCGCCATGAACGCCGAGGCGAAGAAGACCAAAGACTACAACAAAGCCGCAGCGCTCTATTTCGCGGGTTCCCCCAATGCTGCAATGACCTCCAGCGCCCCGGAAGCCAGCAGCCCCTTCCGGGTCATCCTGACCTTGATCGGGCAGCATCTGGCGCTCGTAGGAAGTTCGCTCTTCCTGGCGATTCTTGTTGGGGTGCCTCTCGGCATCGCAGCCAGTCGTCCTGGCGGTGTCAGTCAGGCCATCCTCGGAATCGTCGGCGTTATCCAGACCATACCCTCGCTGGCTCTGCTGGCGCTCCTGGTTCCCATCCCCTTCTTCGGCATCAGTGCGCGGACCGCGATTGCGGCGCTCTTCCTCTATAGCCTCCTGCCCATCGTCCGCAATACCGCCACCGGCCTCCTGGAGATCCCGGCCTCCCTGCGCGAATCGGCGGCGGCGCTGGGACTGGAACCCGGCGCGCAGTTGTTCAAAATCTATCTTCCCATCGCATCCCGCACGATCCTGGCGGGCATCAAGACGAGCGCCGTCATCAATGTAGGCACCGCGACTCTGGCCGCACTGATCGGCGCAGGCGGTCTGGGCCAGCCCATCATTCGCGGCATCAGCCTCAACGACAACAACACGATCCTCCAGGGAGCCGTTCCCGCCGCTCTCCTCGCCCTCGCCGTCGAGTTCGGTTTCAACCTCGTCGATCGTCTGTTGATTCCCAAAGGGCTCCGCCTTCCCGCCCCTAAAGATTGAAATTCGACGCCACATTCGCTATCCGGGAGAGACAGATGGACCGTCCGGATGGCAGAGTAGGAGAACGCAATGAAGCTACATCTCGTGGGATTGACGACTCTGGGGATATTTTTGACAACTCTCTCCACCTCCGCGCAACACTCCAACGAGAGAGAGTGGACCGGCGTTCCTGCCCAAGACGGACAGTTGACCGGCGTTCCTTTAACGAAAGCCGAGATTCAGCGCATGTTACCCTCCGGCAAACTGCGGGTAGATGTCGTGGATTTTCAAACTCTACCGCGGCGCCTACAGGACGTGGGTAACAAAATGTCGGCCTCGATCGCCAGATACCCGAAATGGAAGAGAGCGCAGATAAATGAGTTGACGCAACCAGGTCAGTTGGCTCCTTTTAGCCCGGATTTCGGATTGACGCGATCTGAATACACGGAACTTTCCGAATGGTGTTTCCGGGAGGGATTCAAGCTTGTAAAAAGAGGAGAAGGCGTGATCACGGTTCACGCGGACGGAGACACCATCGATCTCGAAGGACAGGGCAACACCTCCCTCCTGACCAACATACAGATCCATCTTGCGAAAAATCAGGTATCCAGTCCCTACGGAACACTCAAAATAGTGCCGCCTCAAAAACGGAATACACATCCATCGTGTCTGAATGGGGTCCAATGGCAGCGCATAACAGGTACACCGGCCAGATCTATCACTCCCCCTTTTAACACTTCCTCTGCCACGCTGGTCGTTGCGAAAACACGGGATGGGAAGAACGGCGTTCTGAAGTATAATGCGGTAAAATTCGTGAACGGACGCCAACTATACGGCACGATGTTGATAGTGCAGTTTCCGCTCTCCCACTAATCCCACTGCAAGGAAAGATTGTAATGCCTGCTCCGTCTCCGACCGAACCCGTAAGTCAGTTGCGCTCCGTGCGCATTATCGAGTGTGGCGAGCCGCTGGTCGATTTTCTGCAACTCTGCCCGGATCTGATCTGGGACAGCCCGCGTTTTCACTATCGGCGCGAAACCGTGTTGCGTCGATCGGTCGCAGAACGATTGTGTCAGGCGAATGCCGCGCTTCCGGCGGGCTATCGGCTGGCGATTGTCGAAGGCTGGAGACCGCCGCATATTCAGCGCCGCATGTATCTCTCCGTATGGAACCGTTTCAAGGAGATGCATCCGGACTGGTCGGATGTGACGCTGCGGCGCGTGGTCAACCGATTCACCGCGCCGCAGAACACCCGTGTTCCCCCGCCCCACTCCACCGGCGCAGCCGTCGATCTGATGCTGGCGGATGCGGACGGCAAACTGCTCGATCACACCTCGCCCTACGACGGATTCGATCCCAAAAGCTTCGCCTTCGCCGCCTCCGGTCTTTCTGAAGATGCCCGTAAGCACCGTCAGATTCTTGCGGACGCCCTGATCCCGACCGGTATCACCAACTATCCCAGCGAGTTCTGGCACTGGAGTTACGGCGATCAGGGCTGGGCCTATCGCGGGGGACACCCCAACGCCATTTTCGCCGCCATCACCCCCGACGCCTACCGCCCCGAACCCGCCGACCTCACCGACGATCCCCTGGAACTCATCGAAACCTCCGATAGAGAGGGTATCGACTCGCTTTCGGCATAATGCCCACCCTTGCCACTGGTCGAAAAAGTATATAATATTTAATACTATTACGGAACTCTATTATTTTTCTGCCCGTAATGGATAGAATACTGCCACTGGATTCCATCCCAGAACCTACATGCATGGCAACTTGCCATCGTCACTCGCCGAAAAGCGCCCGGCATTCTCCCTGAAGCGCATCACGTTTGCTACAGGACAAAATTATGAATAAAACAAAACCGATCAAAGTTATCTTTTTCGATTTGGGAGATACGCTCGTAACCGCGGATCGCAAATGGATATCAGGGGCGCCGGAGATCCTCCACCAGCTTAAAGAAGGCGGCATCCGACTGGGCGTGATCTCGAACACCGGTACGTTGCCCCGCGCGCAGGTGCTCGAGCAACTGCCACAGAACTTCGATCTCCAGCTCTTCGAAACGAAGCTCGTTCTCTTCTCCTCTGAGACAACCATTGAAAAGCCGTCTCCGGCGATATTCAACCTGGCTGTCACGAAGTCCGGAGTCGCTGCAAACGAGTGTCTCTTCTGCACGGAAAATCTACTGCATACCCTCGCAGCGCAAGCCGTCGGGATGCGAGCCGCACGGCTCCTGCCACCCCCAGGCGGCGATCTCCTCTCGTTACTCGATACCCTGAAAGCATATAAGGCATTGATATGATCGGTAGCACGCTTTCGGTCGCATCACCATTCGATCACTCACGTCGCTCGCATTGCCTCTACACTTCTCGAAGGGAAACCTATCTCAATGTGTAACCACAAACGCTCTCCGATGCACTGTATTATTTCACCTAACGTACTCAAACGTCTGGCCCAGGATACTACAGATCCGGCGATGAACGAAATCCTCACACGCACGCTGGTTATTTCTGCCAGCCTTCGGGGACAACGGGAAATGCTGGGTGCGATGCGTTCTATTATGCCTTCGCTCGTGATGAGTCAGAAGCATAGGACCATCTACACGGCAAACAACAAACAACTAAACATGAATCAACTCCCTGGAAAGCAGTTGCTGGATGAGAATCAGCCGCTGAAGCCAACTACCAATCTCGCTGTAAAAGAGGCATTCGAGGGCCTCGGAAAGACTTATGACTTCTACAAGTCCGTTTTCAACCGAAATTCTGTCGATGGCAAAGGCCTGCGCCTGGTGGCGACGGTACACTTCGGCAAGAACTTCAATAATGCCTTTTGGAACGGGCAGGAGATGATCTTCGGGGATGGGGATGGGAAGCTGTTCACAAGCTTCACCGGCGCTGTAGACGTGATCGGCCATGAACTCACGCACGGCGTAACGCAATTTACGGCAGACCTCGATTATCACAATCAATCCGGTGCTCTCAATGAGTCGTTCTCCGATGTATTCGGTTCGTTAATCAAGCAATATCCCAACCAGACCGTGGATAAGGCCGACTGGCTGATCGGCGACGGCATCCTGGGACCGATCGCAAAGACCCATGCAAAGGCGCTACGCTCGATGGCAGACCCGAAGGCGGGGCTGGACCCACAGCCGGCAAAAATGAGCGAATACCAGGACCTGCCGGATGACGAGATGGACGACTACGGCGGCGTCCATGTCAATTCGGGCATCCCCAACCATGCCTTCTATCTCGTTGCCACGCAACTCGGAGGAAAAGCATGGGAAAAGGCCGGCGCCATCTGGTATAACACTCTGCTTCGCTTGCGGCACAATTCGCAGTTTGCGGACTGCGCGAACACCAGCGCGCAGGTGGCCGCTGCCCTGTACGGATCCGGCAGCAACGAGCACAAGGCGGTCATCGGGGCGTGGAAGGCGGTTGAGGTGCCTGTGGCGGCCCCGTCTCCCACCATCGCGACGATCGAGGACGTCGGGGCCGCTCCGCTGCATGTCTCTATGGCAGATCTCAAAACGCAGTTGGAACAGACCGCCAGTCAGATTGAGAACATAATCAGCAAATTGCCGTAATTGACAAGGGGCCGCAAGGCTATCTGTGCTTACAGAAATTCTCGCGGCCTCCTCAGGTTCACGACCCGAAAAGTCAACATACGTCTACATTAAGACCGACATGGAGTTGGATGAGCCTCATTAATTGGCGGCGGTGAATAAGATGCATATACGTTACGAGTCGAGTCCCACAGGCTATGCGGGGAGAGCCGGGAGACAGGTAGTCGAAATCGATACATCGACGCTGTCTCCAGACGAAAGCCATCGTCTAATGGATCTCGTCAATGCTGCCGGTCTTGGTTCAACACCAAAAGAGAGCTCTCCTCACACCACGAGATCCGTTCCAATGCCGGACGAGATCCACTATCGCATCACTGTGAATGACGGTGGTGCACCCCGGGTATTGAATACACCGAGCACAGGGATGTCGACGCATGTGCAGGATCTTGTGGAGTGGCTTTCAGAAAGAGCTGGCGGAGACTCATAGCGGGAGGGCATGGCGGATGAGGCCGAAATGTCCTCTTCCTACTCTTTCGGTGGTTCCGCCGCGGTCAGAGTGACTGGAACGGCGCCCGGTGCGGGCAGCGGCGTCGGATGGGTGGCGACGTCTGCGAGCGTCGATGGAATTCCCAGGCGGCTTATCGACCAGAGCAGATAGACGACATCGTCTTTGAAGATATCGTCATGCCCGCCCCCTGAGGCCGGCGACCCCGCATAGATGAGTCGACTCGCATCCATGTTGATCACCCGATTCCAGTTCGCCGGTACCGAGAGGTTCGGCGGGTGCACGAGCATGGCGAAGAGATTGTCTCTATCGCCTCCGGCCGGAACCAGGGTCTGGCCGCCCGTCTTGAATTCGGTGCCGTAGAGGCCCACATAACCGGCGGCGACACGGGCGCTGTTAGCGAACGGGTAGTAGAAACCGTTCGCGGTGTCGTAGCCCGAGTAGACCGAGGCGATGGGACCCTGCACATACTCCCGCAGCTTCGTCTCTCCCTCGAACCAGGCGCTGCCCAGCGCCCCCTCCAGCAGGCACAGCGAGTGGATCGCCTTCGGCTTTTGGGTGACCGGATCGACGCCCATCTTTGCCTGTAGATCGGTATCCAGGGCGAGATGGCGCGCCAGATTGCAGACGACCAGCCCACCGAAACTATGCCCGATCAGGTGCACACGCGCGCCGTGCAGTTCCGGACACTCCTCAAATAGATCCGCGATGAAATCGGCGGCCTGCTCCCCGGCATCGACTCCCCGTTTCTGCATCATCCAGAACGCCATCTGATTGTCTATCGCGGCGGCGATATTCAGGATCTTGCTGTCCGGCGCGACCGCCCGCCGCAGCCAGAGGATCGGCCAGCGCGCCGGAATGGCCAGCAGATACCGGGTCGAAAAGACGTGGCTGCTGTGCTCATGCGCTTCGCCGGCCTTGTGCTCATCGTCCGGAGTGAAGGAGACGTTGCGCCGACCGACCCGCTCGTCGAAGAGGCCCGGTATCTGGTGGTAGTAGCCCGGCAGAGGCAGCACCGCGCAGAGGCCGGCGATCAGTCCGCCGAGGAGATAGGTGACGATCGAGACCACCACGATCGGAAGCGAAAAGACGAGCTGCACCGGCAGCCAGCCGAGAACGGCGAGCCAGGTGGGCGCGCCTTCGGACGGCTCCTGCTTACGCTTGCGGACCAGATCCGCGTACAGGACCGTGCCGCCCTGAATCAGGAGACCGGTCAGGAGGATCCCGAGCATGCCGAGGAGGCCGAGCTCCCACTTCACCTGCCAGGAGAGCAGAGGGACCTTCTGGGCTTCCAGGTTACCGAAGTCAACGATGTGGATCCTGATCAGGTCCTCGCTGCCGATTCCGAGGTGGAGCAGCCGCGCAATGGCCCCGCCGAACTCGATGATCCCACCCGCGATATCCTGCCAGAGGGTGCCGTTGAGAGCAACATAGCGCTTGATCAGATAGAGGAGCAGCGTGATCGGGCCGAATACCGCGACGAAGAACTTGCCGAGCGTCCAGAGCGCCTGAAAGATGTTGTTGAACCGGGACGGTCGATCCGTCTGGTCTACCAGGACCGCGCTGGTCTGCGCTTCGTGGTAGCAGGTCCAGGCCGTGGTCGCCTTCTCCTGCACACGGGCCGGCTCCTTGCTATCGACGATGTCGTATCGATCCAGCCGCTGGAGCAGCGTGCGTGCGGAGCGCAGATATTTGCCGCTCAGGGCGGCGGTGCCGGGCGCGGAGATGTAGACGAAGAGTTCGAAGATGTCCTCGAAGAGATTCAGGAAATCAGAATGGAGCACCTCTCTCTCGGTCCGCGTCATATCCCGACGCGGCTCGAAGACCGTGCGAGCCGCCTCGATAAAGCTGTCTTTGTCTCGACGCCCTTTCTGGTCTACCCAACTGTTCTCTCCGGGATCGGAGTGCCAGTGGAGGGTGATAAAGAGAGGCACAAGTTTACCCGCCGTGGGGATGTTGAGCCGATCGCGCCGCCAGAGCGTCGAGAAGCGACTCATCAGGCGATCGTACGCGTCGATCGCCCCAAAGAAATTACGGTGCCAGCCGTGGCTGAGAATAAAGACATCGGTAACCGGACCGGACACACCGGTAATCTGGCCCACATAGCGCCGAATGCGGCGGCGCAGATTGGCGAGGTATGGCAGGGAGACGAGATCCAGGAGTGGCACGACAAAGAAGGGGCGGCATTCGCGCAGGTCGTCGCGATTCGGCCCAATCTGCGCGAACTCCCGTTGAAGCTCTTTCCCCGCCGTGGGCTGCCACGCCTTGCCGTCGGAAGCGACCATGTGCAAGCCATGACGCGCCGCAGCGGCGAGGGTGAGAGGACCCACCACTCCATCGATCTCCTCCAGCACTTCGGCCTCTTGAAACTTGAGCGTCGCCTCCTGTGTCTCCGGGCCGAAATAGCCGGGGATCTGGTCACTCCCATCCAGGGTAGCCGGCTGACCCTCCACCGTAACGGCATATCCTGCCTCACAGAGAAACGCCTGCCACTGGGTGACGAGCGCGTTAATCTGCTGCCATTCGCGCTTTTTGCGTGCCGGACTCATGGTCGATTCCTTCCCTTTGCGACTGCCGCGTGATATCCGGAGTCACAGTTCCCGTAGGAACTCGATAAGGTCCCGCATCTGCGTCGGTTTCAGCAGATGCGCGTTTCCATGCAGTTGGCCCGGATTACGCTGCGTAAAAATCGATTCGAGCGTGGGCGCGCTCGCATCGTGCAGGTAGGGGGCCGAATCGTAGACGCCGACCAGATGCGGCACATCCAGCTTCGCGCCGGTCGCAGAGGTTCCGATCCACTCCTTCTTCCCCACCCCTCCGTACTGTCCGCCGGCATGGCACTTATAGCATCCCGCCTCACCCGCGAACAGCGCGCGGCCCCGGACCGCCGGAGCCGTGAAAGAGCCGTCCGGATTTCGGTAGGGGTTGGGCGGCAGATCGAAGTCGTTCACCAGTTCCCAGAGGGCGTGTATCTCGCCATGGGGCAGTTTCGGCCCGCCCAGCAGATGCTGGATCTCATCGTTCACGAAGTCCTCGAAGTCGGCGTCTCTACCGCTCCAGCCGTAAGGGCCGGTCAGCAGCAGTCCGCCGCGCAGGTTGCGCGAATTGCGAGGATTGAGGTCATCGTGGAGGTGGACAAACTTCCAGGCCAGCCCCTCCGTGTTGCCGTCCGGGTGGCACGTATTGCAGGTGAAGCGCCTGCCCTTTGTCAGATGGGCGCTGGCGAAGAGATACTGTCCCCGCAGGCGCGGGGTGGTACGTTCCGGCGGATCCAGGGGAAAGGTACGCTCCGCAGCCGCACTCTCCGAACGCACCGAGACTGAGTTGCCGAGATAGTTCGCCACCCACACCTCGCCCCCTGGCCGTATCGCCACCGCGCGTGGGTTCGCGCCCACCAGTGCGCGGCGCGCAATTGTTGGGGTTTCCATCCCCAGATTCACCGTGGCCAGCGTATGTACACCGCCGAGCGAGACAAAAGCGGAACTGCCCTGAACCGCGACCCCGTACGGATCGGCTGCGCCCGCTTCTGGCGTATCCAGGGGAATTGTCGTCTCCAGGCGGCCTTTCCCTTTCAGGCTGACCACGCACAGGACGTTGGACCACATGGCTTCCGGCCTCTCCGTCGGCAGGTCGTTGTGCGGCTGCTGACCGGTCACGTACGCCTGCGAGCCGTCGCCTGAGAGCGCCACACCTCGCAGGTTGATCGCGCCCACCGGCACGCGCGCGATCTCCTTGCCTTCCCGCGCGTCGATCAGGCTGAGGTCGCCGCCGGCCCTATTGGCGCACACCAGCGTGGTTCTATCCGGCGTCATCGCGAGGGCGTCGGGCCGATGGCCAACCGGAATACGCGCCGTGACTTTCGCGGTCATGAGATCGACGACCGCCACGACATCCATCGATCCCACCGCAACAAAAGCGCGCCCTTGTGCGCTGACCACCGCGCAGGGTCCGCCCGGAATCGAGACGGTCGTCTTCAGGACACGTTTCCCGAGATCGAGGATACCAAGCGTTCCGGAGAAGCTATTGACGGCCAGGAGGGTGCTGCCGTCGTCGGCGATCGCGATGCCGGTGGGCTCCTTGCCGCCGCTTGCTATGTGCGCCAGGGTCGTGCCGGTCGCCGCATCGAGCACCGCTACCGAACCGCTCTCCTGCTCCGCGACATAGACCTGCTTGCCATCCCGACTGAACGCCATGGCGGACGGCCCACGCGTGCCGGAGGCGGCCGGCTGCGGCAGATCCGCAGGCCGTTGTGCAGGCGATGCCAGCACCAGCGCTCCCAGAAACGAGATGGTAGCCACCGCCAACAAGGACGTACTTCGCGTCAACATAATAAATGCCCTCCTGCTATGCTATTTCACCGTCCGGCTATCGTTTTCCCCTCAATACCGGTAGAATAGAGAAAATGCTCGGTAATGCGCAAAGCTCCGATCTCGGATTCGCTTGCGGAATGGCTCAACGCCACGAGGGAAAATAGAATGGGCAGCAGAACGACACCTCTTTTTGTACTTGCCATCGCCGCCGCGACGATAAGCGCCCCGGCACAGCGTTCGGCCGAGGAAAAACAACTGGACGCGCTTTTACAGTCCACCAGGACGCGCCAACCAGCCAACCCTAAGCACCTCACCGTCGCCGGACAGCTCTTGATGCCGGATGGAAGCCCGGCGACAGGCGCGCGACTCTTCCTCTCTCCCAACAACCAGTCCGCAGCCCCGCTCGAAGAGATCAAGCTCGATTCGACAGGGCACTTCCGCCGCACGCTCGATTTTAAGGAGGGCCAGGCTCCGGAGGGTCTGGTTCTCTCGGCAGTGGCGCCCGGTAAAGCGACGTTATGGCGCACGTATGGTGCGTCCGACAAGACACTGGGCAGCCTGGCCCTGCGCCTGGATCCTGCGGCCGCCCTCACCGGCCAGGTCGTGGACGTCAACGGCAAGCCCCTCTCCGGGATCGACATCAAGGTTCCGCATCTCGCTCCTGATTTCACGTCGTTTCGGGAGGATGCGACCGATCGCGGAGACGCGACCGGCCGTCCCTCCTTCCCTTTCACCGAGTTCTTGCCGGCGGTGGCGCTCAAGGCGCTCTACCAGACCAGGACAGACGCGACTGGCCACTTTACCCTCTCCGGCCTCCCCGCGAAGGGCCAACTGCATCTGAAATTGAGCCGGAACCTCCTGCTGGCGTCCGGCAGTTCCGCCCCCATCGCCATCGGGGATCGGAAACAGATAGACGCGGGGATTCTCGTCGCGGTCTCTCCAGGCAGTGCTGCCCTGCATCTTACCGACCGTTTGACCGGCAAACCGGCGGCAAATGTCCCAGCCCTCCTGGTGCCCAAAGATTTCTCACCTCAGGACTTCAGCGGCATCCAGGATGACGAGGCCGCCCAATCTCGTCTGGGCGGTCTGCTCTCGGATGCGAAGGGGAACATCGCTGTGTCGCCGCTTGCGCCAGGCGAATACCGCGTCGTGATCGAAGGAATGGAGCGCCTCCTCACGGTCACGGCATCGCACACGACGCGGGTCGATCTTGCGGTGAGAACGGGCCCGTTCCGGGGCCGTATCGTCGATGCGGCCGGCAAACCGGTCGCAGGCGTCCCGATCACGCTCGACACGCCATCGGATCCCTTAAAGAGTGCCTTCGGCGGTTTGAGTGGTTTCGGCTTTGGAGAATGGCAGCGAGACGCTGAGGGGATTGCAAAAACCGATAAGAACGGGCAGTTTGAGATCTCGCCCTTCCCGTGGGAAGCGACGTCGGTCACGCTCCGCGGCGTGCGGGGCAACGCCGGAGCCACTTGGTCGGGATCGGCCCGGAATCTCGGGAAGACGCTGGAAATGCAGTTGCGTCCCGGCGCGCTCATCACGGTGAAAGGCCGGTTGGTGGCCCCCGAGGGCAGCCATGTCAAGAAGCAGACGGTCTCCCTCGTCCGGTGGCAGGATGCTCCGCGAATCACCTGGCTCTCCACCGCGACCGAGGTTCCGGTCGATGCGGAGGGGCGTTTTCAGGTGCAGGGCCTTCGGCGCGGAGAGGGATTCTCCCTACTCGCCGGGTCGCCTTTTAGCAGATCCCGCAATGCGTCCGAGGAGGGCTTTGAATCTCCCCGCTTTACAACGACGCGGGAAGCAGGAGTCCAGAACCTGGGCGATATGGTCGTCCATCCGCTCGATAGCGGCCAGCAGATCCTGCAACTTTACGGCATCGGCTCCCGAGAGCAGTTGGCCCAACTCACCACGCTGATGCCGTCGCCCTCCGCCGCCTCCTGCGATGCGGCCCGGGAGACGCTGGCCCGCTATCGTTCGGCGATGTCCTCTGGAGACTTCGCGGCGGTGCACCAACTCACCTCACGCATCTCGGCAGGCTGGTCCGAGGATCGGCAGGCGTTTATGGCGCACTCGGCGCTACGCGTTCCGGCGCAGCAGGAGATGCAGCCCCTACGATTTGTGCCCGGCATCTCCCTGGCGTATCTGCTCACGATCAGCAAGTCCGGAGGTTCGCCGCTCAATTTCAGCTTTGGCGCGGCCGCGAGCGATCTCCAGGCCAATCCCGACTGGGTCGTTTTTGCGACCGCAGGGGCGAAGGCTGTGGAGATAGCCGGGATCGTGCATCGGGAGCAGGGTGCATGGAAGGTTGTCGGCGCCTCCTCTCTATTCGGCAATAGCCTGGACTCTCTGTTTCTCCTGTCCACACCCGGCGACTCCACTCCACGTCCAACAGGATTCCATCGGCCCACTCCCACCCCAGAAGTGACACAGATCGACGCAGCACACGCCGCCGCCGAAAAGTATCTGGCCGCCTGGTCTGGCGGCGACGATACGACCCAACTCGCGCTGACCTCTCCGCTCTCTACCGGCGCCGCGGCAAATCTGGCCGACCTGCGGAGAGCCAAGAGTCAGCGTATGGATGAGGGGATCTGCCCGATCAGCAATATGAACACTCTGCATCTAACGCCGCTGACGGGCCTCACGCAGTGGGAGAGCGAGTGGCTGGCGGAGTACTCCAGCAAGTTCCAGGAGCTTTCGGGACAACAGCGCATCCCCAACGGGAGTCGCCTCGATAAACACGAGGGCTTCCCCGGCAACTATGTGGAGCGCGGAAATCTGATCCCCTTCTCCTACACCGTCGATGGCCGTGACTTCCTCATCCTCATGGTGAAGTACATCGACGGCTGGCAGGTCCTGGAGCCTGCCGTACCCCTCTAGAGACTACACGATTCCGGCTGTCGAACTCCAGCCGATCTACTGCTGCGGACGGGTCCTTTCTTCTGGAATGGCCCGTCCGTCTTTGGGTAAAAA
>Ga0070658_10000232_pt1 | contig 49594 bp, 37 predicted proteins | sample KBSC13metaG_FD_64664 | JGI IMG/M metagenome (GOLD analysis project Ga0070658, IMG submission 64664) | Corn rhizosphere microbial communities from Kellogg Biological Station, Michigan, USA - KBS C1-3 metaG | ecosystem: Host-associated > Plants > Roots > Rhizosphere > Soil ...
ACGGCCAGCAGCACGGCGTTCGTGAACGTCGCCAGTCGCGAAAGCGGCACCGCGACGGCGCCGCAGTTGGCGATCACGTAGGCGGGATACGGGCGCGGATAATTCTTCTCCCCCTCCCCTTGAGGGAGGGGGTGGGGGAGGGGTCCGGGGCGGACTGCGGAGCGTGATGAACCACTAGCGCTCCTCTGGACCCCTCCCCCTGGCCCCCTCCCGCAAGGGGAGAGGGGACAGACGCATTGTGTGATAGAGCGCTATTACGCTCCATCCCTCACCTAACCTCTCCCCGGGGAGAGGGACCGGAAGTCGCCGCGCGGAGTTGTTCCAGATCCGCCTGCAGCAGGCCGAGATACGTATCGTGCTGCTTAAACCCGCTGTAGCCGCAGGCGTCCATCGGGAATGAGTTCAGCCCGGTCCCGTCTTCGATCCGCGCAACCGTCCCCGGCGGCAGGTCGTACGGCAGCAGCAGGGCGCCACAACCGGCGCGCGAGGCGGCGTACTTGATTGCTGCGAGATCCGCATCGCTCAGCCGATACGCGTCGCGCTCTTCCACCACGTAATCGATTCCGAACCGCGCCAGCAGCGGGTTGAATAACGGGCTCAAGGCCATCACCTTGCCGCCGCCGAAGCTGCCGGGGGGATATTTGGCGATCAGCGCATCGAGCTGGGCGGAAAACGCCTCCGCCCGCCGCCGCATCGCTTCGGCGTGCTCGGGCCAGATGCGGGCGAACGCGTCCCGTAGCACCGGCGTCAGCTGTTTTACCGCGGTGGGGTCGAGGTAGATCAGCCCCTTGCCCGGGTAATGCGGCTCGCCGCTGGCCGGCAGGCTGTCGCAGGTCATGACGCGCCCGGTGTTCTTGCGCTGCGCCAGATCGATCGCCGCCCAGGTTTCGGTGCGGTTGTAGCTGTCGCACAGCGTGTAATCAGTCGAGGCCATCCGGTCGCGCTCGCGGCGGGTGAGGATGAAACCGTCGATCGGCTTGCCCAGTTCGATCAGCCAATCCGTCCGCACGTCCTCGCCGCCGATCTCGCGGGCGATCTCGGCCAATGGGTACATCGTCGCGAACACCGTGATCGGCTCGCGCGGCAGCGGGCCGGTCGGCTTATCGCACGCCAGGGGCAGCAAGAGGAACAGGGTGGCCAACCGCTTTACGTTCACCAGAAGCCCTTGACCACCTCGATCACGAACAGCACCACGATCGCCACTTCCAGCGATACCATCAGGCGGTGGTTGCTGTCGGCGTGCAGCAGTTGATAAATCTCGTCGATGGCCGCCAGCTTGGCGCGCAGGCTGCGGTGCCAGTCGTCCAGGTGAAACCGGTCGGCCATGCCGCGGTAGAGGCGGGCCAGGTGCCAGTCGCCGAAGAACTTGGTGATGTTGCCGAGCTCGTCACTGATGCGGGCACTGTCGACGCGCAGCTCGCGCAACTCGCGTTGCACGCGGGATCGGTCCGCCCACTTCGTCCGCCGCTTGATGTCGCGGTAGGCGGCATCGACGGCGTCGTCGAGAAGCTTGTCGTACGCCTCCAGCTCGGCCAGCTGCACGTTGGCCAGTTCCATGATGTAGAGGGTCTCGTCGAACTCGCGCGGGTCGTCGACGATCATCGCCGCGTCCCAGTCGATTACCACCAGGTCGTCGAAGTAGTAGCTGAAATATTTCCCGCTCGATTCCTCGGCCTCCTGCGCGCTGAGCTGGTCGGCGTCCGGCTCCTGCGTCAGCACGGCGGCGATATCGCGGCGGTGGGCGTGGAGCCATTGCTCGGCGCCGATATCCTGGGCGTTGGCTTCCTCGGTCACTTCCCCGTCAACGCCGTAGATCTTCTGCAACGGGCCGTCGATGCAGAAGACGGTGTAGCCCTCCACGTCGGTGATGTGCGAGACGGGATTGATCAGATGCGGCAGCAGCTCGCGGCGGATCTGCTCGCCGAGCTGCCGGGCGTCGTCGGCCATCGTCGAGCCGTCTTTGAAGCGGATGTCGTGAAAATCGACCAGCTCGCGCAGCTCTTCGACCTCGAAAGGCACGCGGATCGTGATGCTGATCGCCCCGACGGGCATGATTTTGACAGTCGCCTCGAACCGCAGCAGCCCCCGATCGGTAAATTTCTCGGCCGGCGGGAGGCGGACGGTTTTCGGACGGTAGAAGAACAACTGCTTGGGGTTGCGCTTCGAGGCGTCCATCTGGAAGGTGCCCACCGGCTGGCCCAGCAATTCGCGCAAATCGCTGCGGCGCATGTCGTAGGCGATGTCGAAGGCGTACATGAACACGACCTGCCCGCGCAGCCGGGCCGACCCGCGGGTGCGCGTCCGTCCGGCGGGGGCCGGGACGGGGGTGAGGGTGGGCAGGCCGTCGGGCATTTCAAAATAGTATAGCAAGGCTCACTTTCGCCCCGCGCCCGCTTGAATCGGGGCGGCCACAAGTCTAGAATCGGCCCACGGTTGTCGACATCCCTTGGGCGGGGATCTTGAGATCAGGATAGGAGACGATGGTCGATCAGGGGCGGTCCGGACATCCAAAGCACGACACCAGCTTCATCACCCGCGTGATCCGCGTGGTGGACGGCTTCTTTCCCGAAGGCGCGCCGGTGCCGTGCGAGACGTTCCTAAAGGGCCTGACGATGCTGCTGGACGGCGACATCGCCTCGCTGACGCTGGTCCGGTTCGATCCCAAGCGCCGCGCGCTGGTCTCCTTCGATTCGATCACCTACAACTTTGGTGAAGACAAGGCCAGCCGGCATCGTCAGAACATGATGAACATGAAGGCCTGGGACGGCGACCCCACCGCCCACCGCTTGCAGCAGCGCACACAGCGCCGCCCCGAGGCGGCGTACACCTACAGCTCGGTCGACTGGGTCCGCCGCAACGGCTGGCACGACACATTCGCCGCCAAGGTGCTCGACGCGGTGGGCTACAAAGAAACCGTCACCCTGACCTGGCCGCTGGGCGGGCGGATTTACGGGATGCTGACCATCGCCCGCTTCCGGCCGCACCGCTTCTCGCGCCTCGACCGCCGCGTCCTCGCCGCGACCGCCAACACCTTCCACAAGCGCGTGATCGAACTGCGTGGCCGAACCCTGCGCGAGAAGCTGCCCAAGAGCCTGCGGCAGACGTTCGATTTCATCCTCTCGGGCGTGTCGGAAAAAGAAATCGCCAACGCCACCAAGCGGAACGTCAACACCGTGCACGATCAGGTCAAGCGCCTGTACGCCCACTTCGGCGTCAGCAGCCGGCCGATGCTGATGGCCAAGTTCATCGACATGAAAAAAGTCGAGGCGATGGACGTGTGAGGGCGGCCGGATACCGGCGTGCGCTGCAGGGCGTCACTCCGTGACGCCGCTGGCAGCGAAGGTGTCAGGAAGAAGCGGCAGGGACTGCCGCCCGCCAAGTTACCGCGCGAAATACGCTTCGATCAGCGGCCGATACGCCGGCGGGGCGGATGCCGCGGCCGAATGCGTGCCGGCAGCGGGGCGAGGTTCGCCGGCGATGGCGTGGGGCGACTGTTGGCCGGATGGTTCGCCCGCCACGCTACCGCCTGCGGCCGATCCGTTGCCGCCAGCGTTTCCCGGCGACCCGTCACCTGTGCCGGCTTGATGCCCCGGAGCCTCGGCCGAAACCTGCGCACTCGCCGACGCTTTCATCCGCGCCGCCTCTTCCGCCGTCGCCCGGCCGTTGCCGCGGGCGTCGTCGCCGGGGTGGCGGACAGGGGCGTCGCCGTTCATCGCGATCGACCGGGCGGCTTCCTCCGGATCGGCGGTCTGCGTTCGCACCGGCGACGGGGCGAGCCACGTGGCGAGTGCTTGAACTTCCCTCTTCTCCGTCGCCGACGCCGCCACCGTTTCCTTGTTCGCTGCCGCTGACGATTGAATCGCCGGCGAAATCAACAGCCCACCCAGCCCGATCGCCCCGGCCGCCAGCAGCATCGAGGTCCGCAGGCCGTTTGGCAGTCGCGCCCAGCGGTGCGACCGTACAACACTTTCCGCCCGCGCCGCGGCGTCGGCGACGAGCATCTGCGTCCACGGATCGTTCGATGAACGGACCAACCATGCCGAAGACAGCAATTCCGCCGTTCCCGCCTCCGTGTCGAGGCGCTCGGCGACGCGCGCCAGCGACGGAAACCGCCGCAGCACCAGCCAGGCCGTCACCAGCAGGGCGACCGGCGGAACCCACGCGGCCTGCCATCCGAGAACCGAACAAATCACCGCCAGCACCGCCGCGGTTAGCAGGGCCGCGGTGCCGTAATCGACCAGTTTGCCCGCCAGGTAACGCAGCCGCGCCGCGCGCAGTTGTTTCCCCAGCAGCTGCCCCGGTTGGGGCGCCGCCGGAAGGGCCGTTGCCGGCATTGGGGCGTTTTGGGAAAGGCCGGCCGCTAATTCCACGGCCGCATCGTACTACGGGTCGCCGTTCGACCCGCCTTTGCCGCGCAATTCCTGCACAAGCTCGGCGATGCATTCCAGGTGCGGATTGATCGCGATCGCCTTTTCGTACGCCTGCAGCGCCGCCGGCACGTCGCCCACTGCCAGGTAGCTGTGCCCCAGCCCGGCCCAGGCCCCGAAGTGCAGCGGCTGAGCCCGCAGCACCCGGCGGCAGTCGTCGATCGACTCCTGGTACCGCTCCGACAGGTAATGCGCGATCGCCCGCTGGTTGTAGGCCTCCCAAAAATCGGGCGACAAGCGGATCGCCTTTTCCAGGTGCTTCAGGGCGTCGTCGATGTCGTGGCGGTTGAGCGCTTCGGCCCCGCGGGCGAGGTGGGCGTTGGCATGTTCCGAGCCGCCCCGGAACCAGATCTGCCACATCGCGTGCTCGGCCATTTCGACGACCATGCGGTCGCCGTCGTGCAGCACGCGTGAGAGGGGTTCGAGGGCGTCTTCCTTGCCCACCAGCCCGATCGCCAAGGCCGCCACTTTGCGGGCGTCGGCGTGGTTGCAGGTGAGCAGCGTCTTGACCTCGTGCGGCGTCCAGTGCTTGCGCACGGTGTGTAGCAGTCCGTCCCAATCCTGCGCCTCGAGCGACGGCTGAACACGGGCGAGAAAGTCTTTCGGACTGATTACTTCCACGGCAATCCCCATCGGGGAGATTGTAGGCCCAGCTTGCGGGGCGAAGTAAAAGCGGGAAGCCCGAAAAATCGGCCAAAGGCTGAAATTGAGGGTTTATCTTCCCGGGATTGGCCTCGGCATATCGACACCAGGCGTGCGGTCTTCGGCCTGGGCGGCGCGGGCTTCGGGGGAGAAGGGGTCGGCATAGTAGCCGCGACGCTTGTCCGAATTGCTGCCCAGCGGCGTGTAAACGTAACCGGTCTCGAGCTTATGCTGGCTGCAGCCGCAGAAACCCAATGGCAGACTCAAGGTCAGGCTGAGAAGAACCAGGCACGGCACCGTCCGCTTCATGGCGAACAAGGTAGCCGAAACCGTTTCGCGGTGCTATTGAGGGGCCATGCCAGATCGTTCCACGATCGAGACCCTGCACGCCGAGCTCGCCGGCCGGTACGAGCTGATCGATGAGCCGATCGCCGTCGGCCCGTTGCGCGTCCACTTCACCCGCGTGGCCGACCCGGACAAGGTGCTCGACGAACTGTGCCAGCGGATCGACCGGTACGAAAAAGAGACCGGCCGGCGCGTGGCCGACGATTCGCTCGGTTTACCGTACTGGGCCGAGCTGTGGGAATCATCCATCGCCCTCGGCGCCTACATCGCCCGCGACAGCGGCGCCCTGGTCCGCGAAAAGCGCGTGATCGACCTCGGCTGCGGCATGGGCCTGGCCGGCACGACCGCGCGGATGTTCGACGCCCAGGTGCTGTTTGCCGACATCGAGCCCGAATGCCTCGTCTTCGCAAAGCTGAATGGCCTGCGCTACGCCGAAAAAGAGGGCGACATCGAGGTGCAGCGCGTCGACTGGCAGAAGGACGACCTCGGCCGGCAGTTCGACGTGATTCTCGGCGCGGACGTGCTGTACGACCGCGCCCAGTGGCCGTTCCTCGAACCGTTCTTCCGCCGCCACCTCGCCCCCGGCGGGGTCATCCTCCTCGGCGAGCCCGGCCGACCCAGCGGCGAAGGCTTCTGGGACTGGATCACGCCCCGCGGCTGGACCCTGCAACGCCGCGAACAACGCGTGCCGGGGAAACCGTCGCCCGTGAAGATCTTCGAGCTGACGGCACCACGCTGACGCCTTTCTTACCCCTCCCCTCCGGGGGAGACTGGGTGGGGACGGCGAGCATGGAATAACAACGGATAAGCCACAGAGATCACCGAGCACACAGAGAGACGGTCCAAAATCACACTCTTCTCGGTGTTCTCGGTGGTCTCGGTGGCCAAATCCTCTTTTCTCGCGTTTTCCGACGCTCCCCGCCCCCACCTAACCTCCCTCGGAGGGGGAGGGATAAGACGCCATCGATTACGATATCTCCATGATCTCCTTCGCCGCCCTTAAATCCGCCCTGGAGCGCGAGCCATTCACCCCTATCCGCATCGAAGCCGTCCGCGGGCGGACGTACGAGATCACCTCGCCGAAGTACGCATTACTGACCCGCACGGTCCTCGTCCTCGGCACGAGCGTCGCCGCCGACGGCGTGCCGGAACACTTTGTCGAAGTGCCGGTGGAGGGGATCTTCAAGTTGGAGCCGATCGGATAGGGGACACCGCTCTTTGTAGGGGCGACGCATGCGTCGCCCGTGGCGCATGATCCAACTCAACGGGCGACGCATGCGTCGCCCTACGAGAAGACCTGGAGGGGAAAGAAACCGCTCCGGCGATTACACTATCCCCTCCCGTGCCCGACCTGTTCAGCCACATCCTCGACCAGCAGCCCGCGATCGACGCGATCCTGCAATCGGCCGACAGCGGCCGACTCCCGCACGGCGTGATCTTCGCCGGCCCGCCCGGCGTCGGGAAATCCACGACGGCCCGCGCGCTGGCCAAGTGGTTTCTCTGTGACAAGGGCAACGACGCCCCCAGCATGCGGCTGATCGACGCCGGCACGCACCCCGATTTCCACGTCATCACCAAGGAACTCGTCCGCCTCACGAGCAAGACCAGCAAGGCCACCACGCTCAGCATCGACGTGATCCGCGATCACCTCGTCACGCCCGCCATGCGCAAGAGCGTCACCGGCGCCGGCAAGGTCTTCATCGTCGAAGAGGCCGACCTGATGCAGGCCCCGGCGCAGAACAGTCTGCTCAAAACCCTCGAAGAACCCGCCGGCCGAACGTTAATCGTGCTGCTGACACCGCGGCCCGACGACCTACTGCAAACCATCCGCAGCCGCGCACAAGTCTTCCGTTTCGGCCAACTGCAGGACAAGACGGTCTTCACGCAACTGAAGCTCAAAGGCTTCGACCCGAAGACGGCCGAGCAGGCGACGAAGATCGCCAACGGCAGTCTCGGCACGGCCATCAAGTGGATCGAAGACGGCGTGGTCGAAAAAAGCCGCGAACTGATCGCCCACCTCGACGGCCTAATGGCCGGGCGGCCCGGCGTAAACCCTTTGGGCGACCTCGGCAGCTGCCTGAAGACCGCCGCCGACCAGTACGCCGAGAAGCAACTCGAGCGCGACGAAAACACGAGCAAGGATTTCGCGACGCGGAACGGCCTGAGCACCTACCTGCTCCTCGCCGCCGACTACCTCCGCGGCACGCTGTCGACCGAGACCGACCCCGAACGCCTCGAACATCGCTGCGAAGCCATCGACGCGATCTTCCGCTGCGAACAGTATCTCGATGGCAACGTGAACATCGCGCTGGCGCTCGCGCAATTCGCGGGGACGATGGAGACGGCGCTGGCCACGCGATGAGGCCTTCTGGTCCCTCTCCCCGTGGGAGAGGCTAGGTGAGGGCTGAGAGCGTTAGAGGACGCGACCGCACTAGTAGGCGTTCGAGGGAAACAGTTCGCAGGCTTGGGATTGATCGCGGCAAGACAGGATGGGATCTTGAAAATAGCATTCCGTTGCCTTTCCCTCGCCATGATCCTGGGAACGCTGCTCATCGCCTGCTGGCCGATCCTTTGGGTGAACTTCTGGCCTCACCTCGGATACTTCGCGGGTTTGTTTGGTGTCCGTGGCTTTAGCCCCCCGGTGCTGACGAACCTTGAAACGTCTTGGTATTACTTCACCGCGGTCGCCGCGTTCACACTTTGGATGTTCGGCATCACAGCGGGATTGTACTGGTCGCTGCGGCGACAGCGTCGGGCCGTGACTGTAATGCTTCTATCGTGCGCGCTGTCGGATGTGGCATTCGGCTGGTATTGCGTCGCGCTTCAGTTCACCGGCAACTGGTACAACGTGTTCCACCGGTCAGGGATTGGAGACCTCCCGCCCAAATCGTTCGCATACAACTACGCATTTTGGCTGACGTGCCCGTGGGTCATTGGGGTGACTAGCCTGCTTTTCGCGCGAATGCGATGGCCGGAGCGGAACCTACTGATCGCGACTTTCGCCGCGGCCGTCGCTCTGCTGCTCGTGAGCCTGGCCGCAACCGTCTACCTGACAAACGCGAATTACGCTCTTAGCGGAGGACTCGGGATATCGATCTGCCTGTATTTCGGAACCTACTCGGCGGCCATTCACGCGGCGCTTGCCGCCGCGGCCACGGGGTTCGCTATGGCGTTCGGTGCGGGGAAGGATGAAACGGAGCTGCGAGGATTCGCAGCGATCGTATCATCGGAAATGTAGATGACTGTTGTGTGGCCGCGGCCGCACGAGAGACGCTGATTGGTGAGACCACCGCGGGCCCGGCCATAAGTACAGGACCGTGGCACCCAGCATTCCGAGGTCGGGCGTTCAGTCGTCTTCCCACGCTCCATGCCCTCACCCAGCCTCTCCCACAGGGAGAGGGGCCGGAAGCGTCTCCCCTCAGCGAAAAGACACAACAACGCCTCGCTTACGCCGCCGCCAGCACCCGCCGTGCTTTGATGCGGCGGCGGAGGGTGTTGAGTTGGGCGTCGCCGAGCTTGTGGCTGGCGCTCTTTCGATCCATGGGGCGGTCGATCGATTCTTCGTTGCTCAGCAGGCTGGCCAGGGCGCCGTCGATGATCAGGGCGGCGGCGGGGCGGCGGATGGTGGCGAGCTGGTACAGGACAAACGCCGTCACGGCCATGTCGGCAACGGTGGCGGTGCGGATGAGGGTGGCGACGGCACCTTCGTCGGCCGCTTCGGTGTCGACGGCCCAGTCGCCGTCGGTCGTTTGGGCGTCGGCGAGGTAGTTCAGGGCGTGATCGACGGCTTCGCCGGTGCCGGTGGCAGCAAGGGCGCGGGCGGCGAGGGCGGTGGTGACCACGCCGACTTCTCCGTCCTCCCACCCGCCGGCGGCGTTCTGGGTGCGGAGCAGCAGGCCGATCAGTTTGCCGACCAGCGGGTGGCTCGTCTGCCGGAGCTCGTCGGTCCGGATGATCGTCAGGGCGGCGGCGGCAATGGGGCCGTCGACGAGGTCGCGGATGCCGTTCACGCCCTCGGCCCGGCCGGCACACAGTTCGTCGATCAGACGGGTATAGCTCTTGGCGGTCCACCAGCGTTCGATCTGTCGCATCGTCAGCATTCCCTGGCTCCTGTTCGATACCTGTACGGTATTGTGTACGGGTGCTGTTTGGTTGTCAATTAAAATACGGGAATTGTTCGGGTGGGTGTTCGGTGTCTGCGTTTGGGTCGGAAGCCCGGAGGGCATTTCTCAAAGCCCACCCCATGCATTGGGGTGAGCTTTCGATCGTGATGGTTTGCCTTGAGATTCCTTGCTCAATTCTCTGTCGATTTGACGCAGTGGAACCGGAGAGGGGGTGTCGAGCGTAAGGGTTGTTACACTGCCCCATTCCTCCGGTGGCGCCGGAACCTGCACATGGTGATTTCCGCAATCGACTGGCTCGTCCGGCACACGCTCCGCAGCGTCATCTTCGGCATCGTGCTGCTGGCGCTGATCGCCGCGTACATCGCCATCGGCAGCGGGCTGCCGGGGGTGCGTGAGCACTTCGAACTCGATGAACTGGCGTTCTTCAACGCCTGGCCGTTCAAGGCGCTGATCGTGCTGCTGATTTCGACGCTGATCACGGTCACGATCCAGCGGATTCCGTTCACCCCGCCGCGGTGGGGCGTGTGGATGGTGCACATCGGCATCGTGATGCTGGTCGGCGGGGCGGCATACTACTATGGCAACAAGGTCGAAGGGTCGGCCCTGCTGCTGCCCGGCCGGTCGACCGTCGGCTATTACGACCGCTGGGAGCGGGCGCTCTATTTTCAGGCCGGCGGGGTGGTTGGGAAGGTGCCGCTGCCGTCGCTGCCGCGGTTTCATGCATACAGCACCGGATACGGGAATGCGGATTACCTCGACCGGAAGGATCTGAAGAACCTCAACCCGGTCGTCCGCCGGGCCGGTGCGAATGGGGGCACCGAGGTGCTCTCCGCCGCCGATGCGGTGGGGGCGAAGGATCTGAAGTTCACCGTCACCGGTTACTGGCCCTACGCCAACATCCGCCAGAAGCTCGTGGAAGACCCGGCCGTCAACCGCGTCGGCTACACCTTCACGCTGCCTGATCCCGGCGATACCACCCCGCGCGACCGCCTGCTCTCGGCCGACCTGCCGCAGGCGACCAAGCAGCAGTGGGGCGCGATCGATATCGAGGCCCGCGAATTCAAATCGCAGGCCGAACTCGAAGGCCTGATCGACGCCGCCCGCTCGATGCACACGCTCACGATCACTTGGGCCGGCAAGCAGCACACGCTCAACGTCGGCGTCGGCCAGGGGTTCGACATCGGCGACGGGTTGACCATCGCCATCGAATCGTTCGACCCGCGCTGGCAGACGATCGATCACCAGATCGTGCCGAAGCTGACGTTCCTGGTGAAAACGCCGACGCAGACCTTCCGCCGGATGGTCCTCAGCGGCCTCGATCGGCCGACGGATTTCAAGCTCGCGGCCCCGGGCGAAAAAATCGACGGCCAGACCATGGGCCCGATGGGCAAGCGGCAGAAAACGCTGCTCGATCGGTCGCTGGTGACGACCTACACGTTCTCCGACAAGGCCAAGCTGCTGCCGAGCGGCGGCCTGGGCAAGTGGATCTTCGCCAACGTCGCCGGCTCGAAAAAGACGTACGTGCTGGACGTCGAAACGAACGTACCGCCGCGGATGAAGGATTTCGATTCGGCCGATTTCTCGATCACCCTCACCGAACCCGTCACCGAAGAGCAGGCGATGATGGCCAGCTTCGGCCAGCCGCAATCGCCACAGCCGGTGCCGCTGGACGTGCACCGCAGCGAGCACGTCGCCAGCCTAGCGCCGTATCTGGAAGAAGTGCCGAAAGAGCAGCGCAACCGGGACGAAGGCAGCAGTGGCCGCAAGCAAGTGATCGCGGTCCACTACGACGGGATCGATAACGGCGGCAAACCGTTCGCCGGCGACGTGCTCGTGCCGTTCAGCGAGCACCCTTACGAGACGCCGTGGCGGGGTGGCCTGGTCACTGTTCCCAATGCCAGTTCGGTCGCCCAGATCCAGCTCGCCAACAACTGGCGACCGCTCCCGGCCGCGGTGAAGCTCGATAAGCTGGAAGCCGTCCCCTACGCCGGCAGCAGCCTGACGCCGAGCGCGATGATTCGCGACTACCGCTCAACGATCACGCTGACCGACCCGCAGACCGGCCAAAGCGTCACCGATACGGTGTTCCTCAACAGCCCGGTCTTCTATCAGAACAACTACTGGATCTTCTTCCAGAGCCAGTTCGACGTGCAGGGCCAGCGCTGGAGCGTGCTCGGCGTCGGCAATCGCCCCGGCACGTACATCATGACGGTCGGCTGCGTGCTGATCGTGTTCGGCATCTTCTACGCGTTCTACATCAAGCCGAGCATTATCAAGCGGATGAAACAGAAAGCGCTGGAAAAGGCGCTGGCCGAGGGGAAGACGAAGAAGCAAGAGAAAGTGCTGGTGACGGCGTGAACGACGGATCGCACATCCGGTCCCTCTTCCTCGGGGAGAGGTTAGGTGAGGGGATTGGTTGTCGTTGGGCGATGGATCGCAAAAAGAATTGGCCACAGAGAACACAGAGCACACAGAGAAGAAAAAACGAGATAACGATGTCTGGTCAGTCTTCCTCCTCCTCTCTGTGTCCTCCGTGGTCTCTGTGGCTAAAAAATCGAATGTCGAACGACGTCCGAGCCCCTCACCTAACCTCTCCCCGAGGGAGAGGGACCGGACTTTGCACGCTCCTGGTTGTGCTACTTGTCTCGCTTTTTGCGTCAACGGTTCGAGCCGGCGACCTCGCCGCGCTCGACCTCACCCCCGTCCGCATGATGGCGGTGCAGCACAATCAGACGCTCAAGACCTTCGACACCTACGCCCGCGACGTCCTGTTCGCAGTCACCGGCAAGACCAGCCTCGACGGCCACCCCGCCCCGTGGGTGGTGCTGGATATGGCGTTCCGGCCCGAGCCGTATGCGAAGAAGAACATCCTCTACGTCCGCAACAAGCCGTTCCGGGCCGAGTTCAAAGAGCTGAAGAACATCGATGACGCCGAGAAGCAGCGCATCATCAAGGAAGGCACGATCAGCCTGGATTATTGGCTCAATCCCGAGACGCAGAGTGCGATGGAACAGATCGAAGGCGCCAGCAGCGTGAAGGCGACCGCCATCCAGCAGATCAACGGGGCGGCAGCCACGCTCGCCAGCCTGATCGGCTTCCCCGGCGACGGCCGAGCCCTCGATAACCTCGCCATTCTCCCGCCGACGAGCGCCGCAGTCGCGAATGGCGCCCCATGGGGCACGACGCACCAACTGATCGACGCCGCCAGCGCCGCGATGGCCGCCGGCCCTGCCGCCACGCAGCCGAGCAGTTTCGCCGGCTACTCGCCCGAGACGACCAAGAACGTCATCACCGCCATGCAATCCGCCGGCGACGCCTGGCGCGCCGGCGACGCCACCAAGGCGAGCGCTGCGCTCTCGCAACTCGCCGACGCAGCGCGCGACGCGAATCCGTCGCTCTACCCCAGCGCCGCCAAGCGCAAGTTCGAACTGCTCTACAACGGCCTGTACCGCCTGACGCTGCCGGGGGCGATGCTCTACTTCGTCGGCTTCGTCCTGTTCCTGCTGGCGTGGAAGAGCGAAGTCCGCTGGCTTTACCGCAGTGCCGTCGTCTTCACGCTGCTGGCGTGGGTGACGCACGCGGTCGGCATCGGCATCCGCTGGTGGCTGGTCGAAAACGCCGTCGGTAACTGGTTCGAGAGCATCCCGATCAAGAACCAGTTCGAAAGCGTGCTGATGAGCGCGTTCTTCGGCGTGACGATCGCGCTGCTGCTGGAGCGATGGAAAAAGCTCGGCATCTTCGGCGCCGCGGCCGCCTGCGTCGGCATGCTCAGCCTCGTCGCCATCTTCGCCGCCCCGTACGTGACTGGCCGCGACATCGGCGGCGAGATTCACCAGAACGCCGGCATCCTGATGACCTACTGGCTGTACGTGCACGTCACGATGGTGACGGCCAGCTACGCCCTGATCGGCATGACGTTCGTCATGGGCCTGTGGTACTGCATCCAATACCTCAAGAACCGCGACGCGGCCGTGCTGAAGACGATCGACGACTGCAACCTCGTCATGCTGCAGTTGGCGTTCTGGATCCTTGGCAGCGGCATCATCGCCGGCGCCATGTGGGCCGACGTCAGCTGGGGCCGGCCGTGGGGCTGGGACCCGAAAGAGACCTTCGCGTTGATCACCTGGATCGTCTACCTGATCATCATCCACATCCGCTTCGTGACGGCCGGGCAAACGCGGGCGTTGACGACGGGGATTCTGAGCGTCGTCGGCTTCGGCGTGATGCTGTTTAACTGGATCGGGGTGAACTTCTTCCTGGTGGGGCTGCACAGCTACGCGTAGGCGATTTTGCTTTACCGCCGCTTGCATCAGGTTACGATTAAAGCATGTCCGTTAAGGTGACCATCGATCAAGCGGCGACCCAATTGCCGGAACTCATTCACGCGCTCGGGCCCGCGGATGAGATTCTGCTCATTGAAAACGATCGGGTCGTTGCGAAGATTGTTGTCCCGCCAAGCGAATCGCCCCAATCGCCGAAGCCGCGTCGCCAGCTTGGTGCACTGAAGGGGCAGCTGATCATCGTGTCAGATGACGATGAACATCTCGAGGATTTCAAGGACTACATGTGAACGCGCTGCTCGATACGCACGCGGTGCTGTGGGCCGTTCTCGATCCTGCAAAATTAGGTCTGCAAGCCGCCGACTTGCTCAGCGATCCGGACAACCGTCTTTTCGTCAGCCCGGCGAGTTACTGGGAGATCGCCATCAAGATCAGTCGCGGCAAGTTCATTCTTGAGCGGCCGTACGAAGCGTTCTGGAAGGATGGGTTGGCGTTACTGGGCGCGACCATCCTGCCCATTGAACTTCGGCATACCAGCCAGCTTCTCTCCCTCCCGTTCCATCACAAAGACCCGTTCGACCGCCTGTTGATCGCCCAGGCGCTGGCCGAGGGCTTGCCGCTGGTCAGTGCCGACCCGGTGGTGGAAGCGTACGGGGTACAGCGGATTTGGTGAGAAGCTTGTGCTACGCCGCTGCCGAAACCGGTTCGGCCGCTGCGCGGCGCTCTTCCCACGTCGTCTGACATCGCTTGATGAAGAGCGACAGCAGCGTCGTCGCCACCGCCGCGATCGCCCAGCAAAGCAGTGCCCGCGGCCACACGCCCAGGTGCTCTGGCAGAAGCAACAGCAGGGCGCACACCACGCTGGCGTGGAGCACGTAGATCGAGAATGACAATCCCGCGGCCGTGGTGATCGGGCGGATCAACTCGGGCGACGTGATGCGCCGGTTCATCGCGCGCGACACCACACCCGCCGGCGCGACCAGCACCGCGGCCGACAGGGCCACCAGCGGATAGCCCCAGAGATACTGGCCGTATTCCGACAGCGTGATCGGGAAGCCGAGCGTGCTCTTGGGCAGGTGCATCGCGGCGCAAAAGCCGAGGCCGAACAGGAAGACGCCGATCGGCACCAAGGTCCAGCGCCAGCCGGCGAAGGCGATCTTGCGGTTGCCGATCAGCAGGCCCAGCCCCATCGCCTCGATGTGCGACAGCGGCGAGCAATACAGGCCGAAGCCGATGGACTGGTCGATCGTTCCCGGTAGCAGCTGATGCGTGGCGGCCGCGATGTAGAGCGCGCGACTCACCAGCCCGGCCAGCAGGCAGACGATGATCCCCGTCGCCGCATTCAGACGACGGAACCACGGCCAGACGAGATACGCCAGGATCTGCAGTTGGATCAGCGAGCCGATGAACCACAGCGGCGCCCACATCAGATCGCTCAGCGGCCGAGGGGCGGCCGGCACCTGCCAGTTGTTGAGGAATAGTGCGCCGCTGACGAGGAACACGTGCCCGTTGTGTGTCGGCCGGACCAGCATCACCGCGGCGACGGCCAGCCAGACGATCGCGTAATCGGGCATCATGCGCATCACGCGCTTGGCCGCGTAATCCCCCAGCGCCGGCCGGCGTTCCAGGGCCGATACCATGTGCATCGCCGCGATCACGAAGAAGAATTCAACGACCACCCACACGGTCAGCATCCCCGGCACGCCGCTGTGCGCGCCGATCACCAACACGCAGCAGATCACCTGCACCAGGCTCACCCAATGATCGCGTGGCCGATGTGGTTTGGTGGATGGAACCGCGCCAACGACGCCATTCACCGGCGACCGCAGGGCGGCCTCCGGCAGAGCAGTTTCAGACGACATCAAAAGTCCTCAGACCGTGAGCGCCGCCACAGGTTGTCACCAGTGATCGTGCCCGCCAGACATGGATCGCCCGCAGCCCGCGACATACGCCGCGTTAGCCCGCTACGGACGGCCAAGATCATGTACCACAGGTCGAAATCAAAATTGTGGGGATATGCGATCGATTCTGTGCGTGCTGCGGGACTTGTGGACGGTAAGGGTTGTACAGGCGATTCAGCCCGCACCGGCGGCCCATTTTTACATCGTTTGAAGCAATCTTCTGTTATCGTAAGTACCGTACATTTCGGCGATTGCGGTAGATTGCGGGGGAGATGGTCAGCAAAGTTTTTAAAGGTGAGACGGGTGGGGCAGGGGCCGTTGACCAACTTTGTCTCCGCGCTCAAAAGCGCTCACTTCCCCGGAGCAGGAAAATGCCCGTAGCTGCGCCGCCTGCGTCGCCTCTTTTGCGTCACACGTTGTTTGCGAGCGCGGGACGGCCGCAGAACAAGAGGCGACGCAGGCGTCGCAGCTACAAAAAGGGAAGCGTGACTTCAACACAGAGGGCACGGAGAAGATGAAATCCTCTCCGTGCCCTTTGCTCTGTGGCCTATTCAGATATCCGAATCAAACCGTTACCGCTGCGCCGTCTTCAGATCCCCGCTCGTCCGCAGCTGATACATCCGCTCGGCGATCGCGCGCGAAGCCTTGCCCATTTCCGGGTAGGGCGTGTCGGTGTAATCGACGAACCCGATCGGATACGCCTCGCCATCACCGCGGCCGGTCAGCGGCTGGTCGCGGAACTGGAACCAGTGGGCGCCCACGAAGTTCGGGTGCACCAGGATGCCTTCCATGAACCGCGTGTAGGCCAACGCCCGATCGTTCTGATCGACGCCCGGGCAGCACAGGCCGGTGGTGAAGGCGCCGCGATCGGTCACGCCGAAGTGGAATTCGCCGATCAGGACGGGGATGTCCGGGAAGTTGAAGTCCGGCGTCTGGGGCGACGGGAAGCCGGCCGCGCCGGCGGCGTAGATGTTCACCGACAGCACGTCGGCGTACTTCGCACACGCGTTGAACAGCGCCGGGCGAACCGCGTCGGTGCTGATGAAGCGGCAGCCCAGGTACAGCTTGTTCGGGGCGGCGTTCTTCACCGTGTCGTGGGCGAGGCGGAAGTATTGGTCGAGCGTCTTCTCGAAGAACGCCTTGCCGTCGGCCTTGTAGGCGTCGGTGCTCGGCACATCGGTCGACTGCAGCACGCCGTCGAAATCCTTGTACTGCATGCCCCACGCGGTGTTCAGCTTGTCGATCGATTCATACTTCTTCTTCAGATCGCGCACCCACTCCTGCTTGCTCGCCTGCTCGGCCGGGCACTTCAGCACGTCGTCGGGCAGGGTGAGCTTGTTGCGGTTGCCGAAGTCGAGTTCGTTATCGATGAAGTAGCCGATGCACATCGGATCGTTCAGCGACTTCTGCACCATCGGGTTCCGCTGCGAGGCGTGTTCGACAAGCGTTTTCATCCGCTCGACGTAGGCCGGGTCGAAGACGTCGTAGAACTTGCGTTTCGTCGACGCCAGCTTGGGGGCCTTGTTGTTGTAGTCGCTCAGTTCGATCGTGTAAGGCGTCTTTTCCAGCGCCATCAGCTGCGGGCGGCTCCAGTCGCCGATGGAGTTCATGCCCCAGGCTTCGAGGCGCTTGGCCAGATCGGGGTAGTAGGCGGATTCGTAATCGGCCGTGCCGTACTTGATCGCCAGGCAACGATCGGTGGCCTGGTACGTCGTGGTCGTGCCGGCCGGCAGCTTCTGGAAGAAGTTTTCCTTGCCCGGCAGGATCTTCAGCGGATCGCTCGCCGGCGAAAGGACGTCGATGCCCGTGGAGATGAACAGCCGGCCGTCCGGGTCGACCAGGTACCACTTGCCCTGGTATTTCTTGGTGCGGAAGTTGCCGGTGGCCTTGAGTTGGGGGCCGTCTTTCCAGCCGCCGAAGCGGTCCCAGTCGGCGGGGCGTCCGGCCTTGGCGAGGGCCGCGTCTTCGGTCTTCTTCGCGGTGCGCAGTTCCTCATCCGAATGAATCTTCGTCGGCCAATCGGCGTGGATGTATTGGCCGTACTCGTCGATGAACGGCAGGTACTGCTCGGCCGTCATCGGCTCGGTCTTTTCGATCGGGTCTTCACAGCGCAGGTTCGAAATCCGCACGTCCAGCAGCTCCGGCTGCTTCGGCTCGAACGGCCACTGCACGATCACGCGGATCGGATCGAGGTGCTCGGTATCGAGCGTGCGCATCCCGGGAAGGCCCTTGGGCGCTGCGTACTTCCACTCGTGCGGAATCTTTAAACGCAGCGTGCGCTTCTCGCCGGGGTTCAGGGCGGCCGTCAGCGTCGCCTCGCGCTTCTTCTTTTCGCCGGGCGAGAAGAAATCGAACACGATGCGACCCTGCTTGTTCGCGATGTTCTCGACGTCGACGGCCAGGATGCGGTACCCCGAGACATCGAACGACTCCTGCCCGTCCGGCGGCGTGATGGTGATGCCGGCATCGTGAAAGGGGTCATCGAACTTCAGGTGAACGACGCCGTTCTCTTCGGTCACCGTGGCGGGGCCGGTCTGATTCCACTTCGCGCCGGCGAAGGGGTCGGCGGCGAGGGCGGCGGCCTGCAGCGAGGCAAGTGTCAACACGGCGGCGGCGACGAGCGATTTACGTTGCATCATGGAAGCTTTCCTTCAGGGTTGGCTGGCGCGCAAAACGCACGCATTCTAAAGTGGATCGCAGTGCGCGAGGTCCTCATTCACGCGACCGTTTCGATAAAAAAATCGGCGGGCCCTGTTGGGGGCCCGCCGACTGAAAACGGAGGGCAGATCGGCCGATTCCGGCATATCTGCGGGAACGATTAGAAGTCGCTGAAATTGGCGATCTTGGGTGTATTGCTAAAGTCGCTCTTCCACTGCGTGCCGGGCTTGAATTTCCGCCAGCCGTAATACTGGAACGGCGACCAGTAGGTGGCCGTGTCCTTCAGCTGATCGCCGCGCACCGGCTCGACGTGCCCGTCGATGAATAGAACGTTCGCCCGGCCCTTGTGCTTCGCGCCGACCGGGTAGAGATACTGGTAGCTGCCCGTCGGCCAAGGATCGGTCGGAATGACCGTCAGCCCCGCACAGCCGACTTCGAAAGAGTTATTGCGAAGCGCGCCCGGGGTTTGGAAACGCGGGTTCGAGTTGTCGCTCACCGTCTCCGTGAACGCCACGGTGTTCTGCAGGCTCAAACGCTTGCCAAGGCGGTAGATGTTCACCGGCGTCTGCTGGCCTTTGGAGTCGGCGATTTGATCCTGCCCGAACAGGTTCACGTTGATGCCGTACGACAAACCCGTGTCGCTATAGCTGGCCCACGGATCGGACGGGCAGAGGAAAACATTGTCGGTCTTCAGGTAGTTGCCGTTACGAAGCACGCGGTACCACATCTTCAGCGACGTGCTGCTGGCCGAGGGTGCCATATAGACCGACAAGCAGCGGCCCTTGTTGTCGTTCTGGTACATTACGTGCGCCAGGCCGATCTGCCGGAGGTTCGACGCACACGCGATCTGCCGGCCGGCCTCGCGGGCCGAACTCAGCACGGGCAGCAGGATCGAAATCAGCACCGCGATAATGCCAATCACCACCAGCAGTTCCACCAGTGTGAACGCCTTTGCGATGGTGCGGTGGTAATTCCGTTGGCCTTGCATGGTCTCTGACATGTTAGCTCCTCAAACAAAGTGCCGAAGTGACGATTTGCACTCGCCTGCGGGCGATCGAGGGCAAGCCGTTTTCTGTTGTTCGTTATCTCAGGCCCTCAAGACCCCGCCGTGTCTTTCGGTGCCCCTCACTCCATCGAATAGTACTAATCGGTTGCATTCGTGTAGCGTCAACTCTGCGGCAAGTTTGTCTCGTTTTGCGGCAATGTTGGGCCTGGGCAATTTCTTCACCAACGTGTCCCCAGATGGCATGAAATCCGGGAAGAAATGGCCTCTCCGGCAACGGGCCGGACTGGCCAATGCCCGATTTGAAGGCCCGATGTTTGGCGGATTGGGGTGCAAGGCTTAAAATTGCGTCGCGGAGGACGCCTGCCATGACCCCGACCCCCTCACCCGCCGAGGCCACGCCGCTGGCAACAAATCGCTCTGACAAGCCCAAATCTGTCGGCGTATTCGTCGACTCGATCGGCACCTACGGCCGGGGGGTGATCCGCGGTGTTTTGGCCTACCAACGGTACCGGCAGTGGCAACTGTCGATGCTGCGCACCTGGATCTTCGCCCCGGCCGCGTTCCTCGACCGCTGGGAGGGGGACGGGCTGATCGCCATGATTCCCGATCAGGCCGCCGCGGATAATGTGCAAAGGCTTGGTAAACCAGTGGTTAGCGTCTCTTCCCTTTTGCCCGAACTGTACCCGGTGACCGTGACCGGCGACGACCGGGCCATCGGCCAGATGGCCGCCCGGCACTTTCTTGATCGTGGGTTCGTGAATTTCATCTACTACGGCCACAACGACCAACGGGGTCGATCTTTTTTCAATTCCGCCCGCCGGCAGGGCTTTGCCGACGAACTCGCCGCGGCCGGCTACCCGTGCGAAACCCTGCCCGAAGGCGACGAGGCGGCCGGCGAATTCCTCCGCCGCACCGCGTTGCCGGTTGCAATTTTCACGGTGAACGACGAATTCGCCGTCCGGGCCATCCGCCTGGCCGAACAGGTCGGCCTGCGCGTCCCCGAGCAGGTGGCCGTCCTCGGCGTCGATAACGACGACCTGCTCGTCGAGCTCGGCGACGTGCCGCTGAGCAGCATCGAACTGCCGACGTTCAAAATCGGCTTCGAAGCCGCCCGCCTGCTCGACACCCTGATGGCCGGCGGCACGCCTGATAATCCGCAAATCACGATCCCGCCGGTGGAGGTCGTGACCCGCAAGAGCACCAACATCACCGCCCTGAGCGATCCGGACCTGATCGCGGCCTTGGCCTTCATCCGCCAGCACGCCGCCGACCCGATCGGCGTCCCCGACGTGGTGGCCGCCGTCCCCGTCAGCCGCCGCGTGCTCGAGCGCCGCTTTCACACGGCCCTGCAGCGCACGCTGCACGAAGAAATCCAACGCGTCCACATCGAACGCGCCTGCAGCCTGCTGATCGCGACGGATCTGACCATCGCCGAGGTGGCCCGGGCGTGCGGGTTCACGTCGCGATCCCGCTTCCACGCGACGTTCGTCGGGATCATGGGGCACACGCCGAAGGATCATCGGCAGACGTACTTGGATCGAAGGAGGGCGTTTGAGAAGGTGGGGAGGTAAGAGAAATCCGGGCGCTGCAGATTCCGATAGACGGGCTTTCTCGCAATCGCTAGCGTGAGGTTCATGCCACGTCGGGGGACGTCTGCCACCTTCTTCATGCTCGAACCTTTATCGGCGCGCCTCCTCCTCACCGCCGACTTCGGCTGGGCGATCACGCGGGGCGGTGGCGGCAGTGATCGCGGTTCGGCGTTGGCCGTCGATGGCGGGGGGAATGTTCTCCTGGCCGGGTCGTATAACGGGGCGATCGATATGGACCCGGGCAGCGGCACCACGCTTCTGCCGGCGGCGGGGGCGAATGCGGCGTTTGTCGCCAAATACACCCCGGCCGGGGCGTTGAAGTGGTCCAAGGGCGTCGGCGGGAGTGGGGAAGAGAATATCCAGGGGTTGGCCGTCGATCCGGGCGGGAATGTCTACGCGGCCGGGTATTTTTCCGGGTCGATCGACATGAACCCCGGCAGCGGCGTCTTCACGCTTTCGGCGGCGGGGCAGCACGACGCGTTTCTGCTCAAGCTCGATCCCAACGGCAGCTTCCTCTGGGCCAAGCGCTTCGGCGGCGGCGGTGAAGAGGGGGCGACGGCGCTCACGGTCGATTCGACCGGCCATGCCTACGTGCTGGGGATGTTTTCCAGCGGCGGCGATTATGACCCCGGCAGCGGCATCACCACGCTGTCGCCGCACGGCGGATTCGATGTGTTCCTGGCCAAGGTCGATACGAACGGCAACTTCAATTTCGCCAAATCGGTCGGCGGATCGGGCGACGATTACGCCAACGGCATTGCCCTCACGCCGGGGGGCGATCCGATCGCGGCCGGCACGTTCGTGAATACGGTCGATTTCGATCCCGGCGGCGGGGTCAGCAACGTCAAGTCGGCCGGCGGGAAGGACGTGTTTGTGCTCAAGCTGTCGCAGGGCAGCGGCGCGTTCACTTACGCGCGCACCTTCGGCGGCAGCGGCGATGACCAGGCCGGCGATCTGGCGGTTGATCGCGGCAGCAACATCCTGGTGGCCGGGCAGTTTACCGGGTCGGCCGACTTCGATCCGTCGGCGGGGACGGCGAAACTCTCCAGTGCCGGCTCGACCGACGCATTCGTCGCCAAGTTTAATTCCGGCGGCAATTACACCTGGGCGCGGCGCATCGGCGGGAGCAAGGCCGATCGGGCGACGGTCGTGACGGCCGACAGCAGCGGCAACATCTACGCGACCGGCCAGTTCGCCGGGACGGCCGATTTCGATCCGGGCAGTGGGGCGGCGAACCTGTCGACGTCGATCAGCGACGTCTTCGCTCTTAAACTCACCGCCGGCGGCAATTACGCCTGGGCCCGCGCCCCCGTCGGCGGCAATGGAAACAACGTCGGCGAAGGGATCGGCATCAGCGGCAGCAGTCTCTACATCGCCGGCGCGTTCGGCGGCACGCTCGATTTCGACCCCGGACCGGGGACGACGAGCCGCACGGCGGGGGGAACGTCGGATATATTCGTCTGGAAACTGATCAACCTGTGATCTTCGTAGGGCACGCTAGTGCGTCCCGCCGCGCAAGACGGCACGCAATAGCGTGCCCTACGAAACCGCGGCCTTTGGTAGGGCACATGATCGACTCCTGTGTATCAAAACCGGGAATGAGCCACAGAAACCACAAAAGAACACGGAGAGGAGTTCTGCCGAGCGATTCTTCTTCTCCGTGTACTCTGTGATCTCTGTGGCTGATCCAAATCGTCCTCACAGCGGAGCGTGCCCATCAGCGAAATCCGGGCAATCTTTACCGAATAAGCTTGTGGTGCGGGGCCGAAAGAGAGGGGCACCGTTTTTCGCCCGCAGATGGAGATTTTTTCACTTGGCCCCGGCGGTTTGATCCGTAAAGTGCGCGGCTGATGTTGCCGTCCATTCAACCGCTCGAAGATCGCAAATTGTTGGCCGGCATTTCGGTGCAGGTCGATTTCACGCCCAGCAGCACGGCCGCTCCGAGCGGGTATATCGCGGATAACGGACTCTCTTACGGCAACCGCAACGGCTACACCTACGGCTGGAACGTTTCCCACTCGGCCGACGCGTTTAATCACAATCCGGGCTCGCCATACCCGGTGCATTCGACGGCCGTCTACATGAAATCGGGCGGCAGCACCCGCTACACGTGGGACATGGCCGTCGCCAACGGCACGTACAACGTGACCGTCGACGCCGGCGACCCGTCGGCCAATGTCGGGCTGTCGATCAAGGCCGAGAGCACCACGGTCGTCAGCGGCACCACCACGTCGTCGACCCGGTACATCTCGAGCACAAAGACCGTTACCGTGAGCGACGGCAAACTCACGCTCAGCGGCGCATCGACCACCTCGCGCGATCCGCTCATGAGCGTGAAGATCGTCTCGGCCGGCTCGACGTCATCGGGCGGCTCCGGCGGGACGAGCGGAGGTACAAGCGGCGGAACGACCACGCCTTCCACCGGAAGCGTCACCGGCCAAAAGCTCCAGGCCCACGGCGGCGACATTGTCTACTTCAACGGCACGTATTACTGGTACGGCGAAAATAAGGACGCCAAAACGTACCTGCAGGGCACGATCCATCAGCCGCGCGTCGATGTGATCGGCGTCAGCGTCTACAGCTCGACCGATTTACACACCTGGACGTACCACGGCCTGGCGCTGAAGGGCGGCAGCGGCGATTTATCGGCAGGGAACGTGCTCGAGCGGCCGAAGGTGCTCTACAACAGCTCGACGAAGAAATACGTGATGTGGATGCACATCGACAACGCCACGTACAGCATGGCCCGCGTCGGCGTGGCCGTGGGCAGCTCGCCGACGGGGCCGTTCACCTACCGCGGCAGCTTCCGCCCGCTCGGGCTGACCAGCCGCGACGAAACCGTCTTCAAAGATTCCGACGGATCGGCCTACCTCGTCTTCGCCACCGATGACAACAAATCGCTCCGCATCGCGAAGATGACGAGCGATTATCTCTACCTCACCGGCCAGAACGTCAAGCCGTTCACGTCATCGTCCAAGCGCGAAGCCCCGCAGCTGTTCAAGGCCAACGGCAACTACTACCTCGTCACCAGCGGGGCCACGTGGTTCGCGCCGAACGCCGCCCAATATGCCGTCTCCAGCAGCGTGCTCGGCAGCTACACGATCATGGGCAACCCCACGACCAGCAGCAACACGTACGGCTACCAGGGCGCGTACGCCTTCCAGAGCGCATCCAGCGGCAACTGGTACCTGCTGGCCGACAAGTGGAACACGTCGAACCTCGGCGCCAGCACCTACGGCATCATGCAGATCACCTTCAGCGGCAAATCGCTGAAGATCTCGGCGCCGATTTCGTGGCCGCTGACGGTGAAGTAGGCGGTTTCGGATGAGTGAAGACGTGAAAACGTGAAGAAACCCCCGCCTCTTCACGTTTTCACGTCTTCACTCATCCAGAGCGCCTCTCGTTCACCCCGCCCCGAAAATCCCTATACTCACCCCCATGGCCGATCGTAAATGCGTGTCGCACAAACTGCTCGTCGGGCTCGAGATTCACGTCCAGCTCGCCACGGCAACCAAGATGTTCACCGCCGCCCCCAACCTCAGCGGCGCGATGAAGGCCGGCGGCATCCCGCCCGAGCCCAACACCGCCGTCGACCCGCAGGTCCTCGGCCTGCCCGGCACGCTGCCGGTGATGAACAAGAAGGCCGTCGAATTCTCCATCAAGACCGGCCTCGCCCTCGGCTGCACGATCGCCAAGTTCACCAAGTGGGATCGTAAGAGCTATTACTACCCCGACTTGCCGAAAAACTACCAGATCAGCCAATACGACCTGCCGCTCTGCTACGGCGGGCTGTTCGAGCTGACCGTCGGCGACGAGGTCCGCCGCGTCCGCATCCGCCGCGCGCACCTGGAAGAAGACGCCGGCAAGCTGCTGCACGAAGCCCCCGGCGGCTACGCGATCGACTGGTCGATCGTCGACCTCAACCGCGCCGGCACGCCGCTGCTCGAAATCGTCACCGAGCCCGATCTGAGCACGCCTAAGGAAGTCGCGCTCTTCGGCCAGGAACTGCAGAAGCTCGTCCAGCACCTCGGCGTCAGCGAAGGCCAAATGCAGCTCGGCCAGATGCGGTTCGAGCCGAACATCAACGTCCACATCACCGCCGCCGACGGCAAGGTCTACAAGACCGCCATCACCGAGGTGAAGAACCTCAACAGCTTCAGCGTCCTCGAGAAGGCCGTCGCCTACGAAGTGCAGCGGCAGATCCAGACCTGGGAAGAGACCGGCGACCTCGGCAAGAAGAGCACCTACGGCTGGGACGAGAACACGCAAACCACCTTCCACCAGCGAGATAAGGAAGAAGCCAACGACTACCGCTACTTCCCCGACCCCGACCTGATGCCCGTCGAAGTGACCGAAGACTGGCTGACCGAACTGAAGGCCCAGGTCGGCGAACTCCCCGGCGCGCGCCGCAAGCGTTACGCCGACACGCTCAAGCTCAACCCCGCCGACGCCGCCACTTTGAGCGGCGACAAGCGCCTCGGCGATTATTTCGACGACGTCGTCAAACTCGGCGCCGACCCGAAGCGGGCCGCCAACCTGCTGATCAACACCCTCGCCCAGATCGGCAACGCCGCCAAGAAGCCGGTGCACGACCTCGGCGTGAGCGCCAGCCAGGTGAAAGAAGTCGCCGGCCTGATCGACGCCAGCAAGCTCGCCGCCAGCAACGCGCTCGGCCTGTTCGAAAAACTCGCCACCGGCGTGAAGAACAGCGCCGAAAGCGTCGCCCAGGACCTCGGCCTGCTGCAGGTGAGTGACACCGGCGCGATCGACACCGCGATCGACGCCGTCATCGCCGGGAACCCCAAGCCCCTGCAGGACTACAAGGCCGGCAAACAAACCGCCCTCGGCGCCCTCACCGGCATGGTGATGAAGCAAGGCAAAGGCTTCAACGCGAAAGTGGTGCAGGAGCGGTTGAAGGAAAAGCTGGGTTGATCTTCGCGTATAGCCCAAGCTATACTGGTGGGGTCGCTCCCTCGCGGGATCGTGGACAGAATCCTAGCGATGGCAGTACGGGCATCGCTGTAGCAATAGGTGGTCGCTCCTTCGGGAGTGTGGTTTGTTCGCTCCCTCACGGGAGCGTGGTTAGAAACTGTTTGTTTGCGCTGCATCAAGCAGCCAACGTGATCAGTCAACCGCGCTCGGCAGAATCCGTTTAGGATTGTGTCCCTGCCAAGGTTTGTGGGAGTGATTATGCCAAGCGACGTTAGGTTTGCCGTCGTGTTGCGTCTTGTGAAATCGCACGGTTGGGTGTTGGTCCGTGTGCGCGGTTCGCACCACGTGTTCGCTAAGCCAGACGGGTCGAGTTATCCAATCCCGGTGCATCATGGCAAAGTCAAGCACACCTACTTCCGCATCATCCAAAAGCAAATCGAGCAAGACGAAGAAAGAGCGGATTGATCGTCCCTTCGATCCGAACGTGCTGCGCCGCGCCCGCGAGATCGCGGAGAAGTACCAGATCGTCGTCCATTTTTCTGACGGGGATTACTATGGCCGCGTTCTAGAACTCGGAAATGTGATGAACGACGGGAAGACGCCCGCCGAGTGTATCGAGAACGCCATCGACATGGCCACTACGGCTGTCGCTTATTTGATCGAGAAGGGCCAAGTGCCGCCTGTCCCGGCGTCGGTGGCAGAGGATAAACGCGACCAGCAAGTGAACGTACGGCTTTCGCTCTTTGAACGCGCTCTGTTGGAAGATGCCGCCCGAACCCGTGGCTATCGAGGTATTTCAGATTTCATGCGGGCTGCCACCCTCGCGAGCGTGCGGTAAGCCGAGTAGGGCACGCTATTGCGTGCCGTGACGAAGCGGCACGCAATAGCGTGCCCTACTCGGCTGGTGCGTTGAATCGCACCAGTCGATCTAACTCGATCGGTCGCACGCGAGGAATTCCACCATGCGCCGCGACATCGATCACTTCACCGGCGGCCACGGAACGGGCGGCGCGGGCATCTCTTCCCGCTGGTCGTATTCGTAAATCGTTACCCAAAGCCAGGCATCGACGGGAATGCCCGGCAGAATACGCGTCAGGCGCAGTGCGCTCATTACCGCGGCTCGCTCGCCAACGCAATTGCGATGCAACTGATAGAGGGTCCCGCGCCTGCTTTCCTGCGATCGCAGTTCGAAGCCGAGGGCGAGCGCCAGTTTCAGCACGGTCGGTGAGGGAATTTCTGAGGTCCAGTAAGTAATACGCCACGGCTCGCGGAGGTTATGTCGATCGCGCAATACATACACTTCGGTTCTGGAATCGGCGTGAACCAGCGCGCATTCTCCGGCGACGTTTAATACTCCCACAGCTTCTTCGGTTTGCAGCGGTTCGTCATTCGGGATCGACATCACCTTCGACTTTAAGTCAACGGAGAGGCCGGTCAATCGCCGTCGGCCGCTAGAACCGCTCACCCCCGTTCCGGCAATCGCCGGGCCGCCCCCGGTGGCAGCAGGTGGGTCGGGTCGCCGTCGCCGTTGCAGCGCTGCGCCAGGGGGCGGATTTTCTGCAGCGCCCGCCAGGCCGCGTCGTATTCGTTCGCGACGGTGATGGCGCCGTCGGACAGGGCGCGCTCGATCGCGATCAGTTCGTCGTCGTGAAGCGTGTTCAGGTCGAGTGGGTCGTAATGGGATGGGCTGATTTTCCAGGGCATCGTGGGTTCCTCCGTGCATCGACGTTCCCCAACTCCACCACGCATCGTCGGGCCGGCGACGTCCCCCGGCCATCGGGAGCGGTGTGGATTAAAGGGTGGGCGATGCTCCTACGGTTTGTTCATCCATTGGAGTAGGGAACTCGTGGCGCCCGAAAACCGCGGGACCTCGAATTCGCCTGATTTTACCGCCGACAGGGCGAATCGGCGGCGGTAGGATTCGCCTTGCCACGCGCCTTTCGCGGCCGCCGTTCGTGCGGCCCGGGCGGGTGATCGGTTTCACGTCAGGAGCATCTCATGGCATCCGCAGCTCAAATCGCGGCGAATCGGCGCAACGCGCAGCGCTCGACCGGGCCTCGCACGGCGGAGGGGAAAGCGTGGGCGGCGCTCAATTCGCTCGCGCACGGGTTGTCGGCCGTCAAAACCGTGGCCGACAAAGAGGATGCGGAACTGTTCGCGGCGCTGCGGTTGCAGCTGACGCGCGAATGGCGGCCGGGGTCCATGCTCGAGGTGCTGTGTATCGATCGGTTGGCCGAGCTGATCTGGCGGCTGCGGCGGGTGGCAGGCGTCGAAGTCGACGTGATCGAACGCATGCCGGTCCCACGTCCGCCGGGGGTGAAGCAAGCCGTCTACAGCCTCGGCGACGCGATGGCCCGCGATTTTGCGAAGCCCAATCCGACGTTGCTGCGCGTGCAGCTGTACCAGTCGCGGCTGGAACGGGCGCTGCACCGTTCGCTGGCGGAGCTGCGGCTGCTGCAGATCGAACGGCAGATGCAGGACGAACGCGAGAGCGTGGAGGACGATGCGGAGGCAATTCCGGTCCCTCTCCCTGGGGAGAGGTTAGGTGAGGGGATGCCGAGTGGAGCGACGCCGGAGCGGGAAGCCAATTGCATCGAGGCAGAAGTCTTTCAATCCTGCGGCCGGATCGACGCGCCGGAGTCGCCAGTCCCCGCATCCCCTCACCTAACCTCTCCCGAGGGAGAGGGACCGGATTGGCCGATCGAAGCTGAAAAAACGAACCCAATTTCCCGGCCAAACCTCGGCCCGGCCGTGGGTTCTGAAACGTCACCGGCTCGGCCGCTCGCTGAACTTGCCGTACAGCACGCTCGTCAGCAGCAGCAGGGCGCCCAAGCCCAGGAACGACAGGATGCGCCACCCGCTGCCGGCGGTGGAGAGGTCGATCAGCGTGACCTTCAGCAGCGTCACGCCGAGCAATCCGAGCGCGGCGACGCGCAGCGCCTTGAGGTGGCGCGCGAAGCCGATCACCAGCATCACGATCGCCAGGGCGGCCCAGTAGATCGACCAGCCGACCTGCCGCACGATCCACGCCGGGCCGGCGGATTGGGCGACGGCGTAGCGGTCGATCTCGGCCGAGCCGATCACCAGCAGCAGCAGGGGGACGACCAACGCGCAGCGCTCGGCGAACGTCGCGACCCCGCTGCGGCGGGCCAAGGCGATGGCGGCGCTGAGCAAAACGAGCACGGCGACGCCGGCAAGTGTGGAGAGGTTCAAGCCGATCTGGGCGGCGACGGTGCCGTGGTTCGTGTAATTCACCAGCACGTCGAAAATGACGTACTTGCCGCTCAATACGAGGGCCAGCACCACGCCGATCAGCAGCACGTTGTCGCGGACGGTCTTCTCGCGTGAAAGCAGGCGTGAGATCGCCAGCCACGCCCCGACGCACAGCGACCAGAGCACGGTGAACAGGAAATCGCGGGCGGTATCGGCCCGCCAAGGCGCAAGCGATGCGACAGCGTCGGGCGCGGCGCAGAAGCGGTATATCTCCATGGAAAGCGTGAAGCCGATCAGGATCGTCATCAAGCCGACCAGCGCGGCGGCAGAGGCGGCGCGCTGCCTGGCGGCGTCGGTATCGTCCTCATCGATCTGCCGGCGCGTCTGCAGCCAGCCGACGACGCCGAAGCACGCGGCCAGCAGCATCCCGATCAGCACCTGTCCGTTGAACAGCAACCGCTGCGGCTGCGGCGCGGCGTGGCGGTCGAAGGTCGTCGCCAGCACGTCGACCGTCGCCCACTTGATAGCCGCGGCGCTCAGCACGAGCAGGCCGATCATGCCGAGCGGCTGCAGCAACGGGACGTACGACGCGCCGAACAACGCCAGCGCGTATGCGGTGCCGGCGAGTGTGGCGAACGTGGGCGCGGTGTATTGCAGGAGGGCGGCGGCGAACAGGATGGCGGCGAGCACGTCGAGCAGGGCATCGCGGGCGCTGTCGAACGCGTCGTCGCCGAGCGTTTCCCGCGGCACGCGTCGCAGTAAGGCGGCCAGCACGTGCCCGGCAAGTGCCAGGCACGCGGCCGTCACCAGTCGCGCCTCCAGCGGTTGGCCGAAGAGCGTTAGCCAGACTTGGGCGGCGGCGGAATCATCGTTGGACCAGAACGCCCAGAAACCGATAGCCAGGATCCACGTCAGCACCGCGCCGACGGTCTGCAGCCGCTCCTTCGACCGGCTCGCCGCGACGGCCAATGCGATCGACAGCAGCGCCCAGCCGAACAGCAGGCTCGGGCCTTGGAGCGACACGGGGACAGCGAGGATCAGCAGCAGGATCGCCTGGGCGCGCAGGCTCAGCACGATGCCGCCGAGCGCCGCGGAGCGAAGCCGCCTCAGCAGCAGGCCGGCGAGGAACGCGGCGACGGCGATGAAGACAATCGTTGCCCCACGGTGCAGCGGCGGGTCCCACGCCTGCTCCACCAGGCAGCAGGCGGCGAAGCCGGCCGTCACCAGCAGGGAGAACGTTCCACCCGCCGTCGTCGCCAACGTATGGGCCGCCGCGGTTCGGCCGAAGCGCCAGGTCGAGAAACAGAGCTCGCTATGAAACAGCAACGCCGACAAGCCCATCAGCGCCAACTCGCCGTTCTCCATCCGGCCCGGCCGGCTGGCGATCATGCCGGCGAAGTAGAGCGCCAGGCCGGTGAACATCAGGCCGCGCAGCGGCCACCACTTCGGCGTCGCCCGCCGCGCGCACAGGCCCAGGGCCATGATCTGGAGAATCAGCAGGTAGCCCAACAGCGGCAGATCGCTGGTGGCCTTCGACCCGAGCACGATCGGTCCGAGCAGTCCGCCGAGGATCGCCAGCACCGCGACCGAGACCAGATCCGCCCGTGCGGCCACCAGGATGCCCGCCATCGTCGAGGCGGCCATCAATGCGATCGCGACCTTATCGATGTACAGCCCGTACCACGCGTGCCCGGCGTAGCTGGCCAGGAAGAGGATCGCGGTGCCCGCCCCGAAGAAACCGGCGGCCGACATGCGGTTCACCCGGCGGAAGACCCATTCGCCCGCCCCCAGCATTCCAAGGCCGCACAATGCCAGCAGCCCGATTTTCGGCCCCGGCGGCAGCAGGCCGAGCCAGCCCTGGTCGTACGCGTACTTGAAGCCCAGGCCGGCGCCGATGATCAGGACGATCGCGCCGATCCACCCGGCCCACTTCAGGCCGACCGTCTGCTCGAACGTCGCGTTCGCCGGCACCCCGCCGACCGTCCGCCGCGCGTACGGCAGCGGGGCGGTGGGTTCGAGAATGGGCTCGGCCGCCAGCGGCAGGGGTGGTGGATGGATTTCGGGGGTTTCTTCGGCGATCGGCGCCGGCGGTACGAAGTCGTCGGCAGCCGGCAGTTCGGGCGCAACCCGTTCCTCGGCCTGCACTTCGGCTACGTCGGCCGTCAGGATCTGCCGCTTTCGCTCCAGCGCTGCCAACCGGTCCTCTGCCGGCCCGACCGCGGGCGTCGGGGCGGTGATGCCCAGTGCTGTCTCGATCGCTTCCAGCCGCCGTTCAATGTCCGCCAGGCGTCGCTGCACCCCGTCTTCCATGCCCAAAATCCTAACAACATCCACCAAACAACCCACTTTTACGGAAGTTCGGGCGCAACTGCCCCTAATTGTCGCTCCGAAAAAGTTTGGTTCACCTCTGACCGGGAAATCCCTTATAATGGCTTTCCCGGAATCTGCGGCCGTGGAGGGTATGGGGGCTGGCCGTCATCTCGTGAGTTGTTGTTTGATGAACCCACTGAATTTTGCCACAGAAGGGTCGGTCGCGCGTGAATCCGTTCAACGCAGTCAGGGTCGTCTGCGCGATGCCCTGCGCGACAGCCGCACCGGCACGTGGGAACTCGACTTGGCCGACATGCGGCTGGAATGCTCGGACACCTGCAAGGCCAACTACGGCCGGTCGGCGAACGAGACGTTCACGTTCGAGGACGTCGCCAACACCGTTCACGAAGACGACCGCGACCGCTGGCAAGTCGCCGTCCGCGCGGCCGTCGAGGCGGGGCGGGATCTGCAGATGGAATACCGCGTCCGCTGGCCGGACGGATCGATCCACTGGGTGCAGGTGCGGGGCAGCTGCACGGTCGACGCCGCGGGAAAAGTCGTCGGCTTGGCTGGCGTGTCGTTCGACATCACCGACCGCCGCCGCGCCGACGAAGCGCTGGCCGCCAGCAAAGAGCGGTACCGGCTGCTGTTCGACACCATCGAAGACTGCTACGTCGTCCTCCGCATCATCTTCGACGAGGCCGGCCGCTGCATCGATTACACGCTGGGCGAGGCCAATCCCGCTTTCACCAAGTGCACCGGCATCACGCCCGAGCAGATCGCCAGCGGCAAAACGGCGCGCGAATTGATCCCCACGCTCGAATCGTTCTGGTTCGAAACCTACGGCAACGTCGTCAGGACCGGCGAATCGATCCGCTTCGAGCACCGCGTCGAGGCGCTCAACAAATGGTTCGAAGCGCACGCCTTCCGCATCGGCGGGCCCGGCAGCAATGAAGTGGGTGTGCTGTTCAAGGATGTCACCCAGCGCCGCTCGCACGAGCAGGAACTGAAACTGCAGCGCGAGCGGCAGGCCCGCACGCTGGAAACCGCCCAGGTGGCCACGTTCGATTGGGATCCGGTCAACGACCGCACCTTCGGCAATCGGCTGCTGTCGGAATTTTTCAATGTCCCGCAGCGCGACGACGGGATGATCGCCACCGAGCGGTACATGGATTCGATCCATCCGGACGATCGGCCCGCGGTCGACGAAGCGATCCAGCGATCGCTGACGACCGGCGAGCCGTACGAAGTGCAGTACCGCGTGACGGGCGTCGGCGGACGGCAGCGCTGGGTGCTGGCCCGCGGCGAGGCGATGCTGTCGCCCGGCGGCAAGCCAATGCGGCTGAGCGGCGTGGTGCTCGATATCACCGCCCGCGTCGCGGCCGACAAGGCGCTGCGCGCGACCGCCGAGATCCTGGCCAAGAGCGAAGAGCGGTTCCGGGCCGTTTTCGAACAGGCGACCGACGACGCGATCATCCTGATGAACGCCGACCGCACCCTGGCCGCCTGGAACCCCGCGGCCGAGCGCGTCACCGGCTGGTCGGCCGCCGAAGTCCTGGGCCGGCCGGCGGATCTGCTGTTCACGCCCGAGGACGTCACCGCGGGCGAGGCCGCCCGGGAGACTGAAACAGCCAATCAGCAGGGCAAGGCGCAGAACGAACGCTGGTACGTCCGCAAAGACGGCTCGCGTTTCTGGGGCAGCGGCACGATGAACGCGCTGCACGACGCCAGCGGCACCGTTCAGGGTTTCCTGAAGGTCTTCCGCGACACCACCGCCCGGCACGAGCAGTCCGAAACGCTCGGCTTCCTCAGCGCGCTCACCGACGCGCTGATCGGCCTGCGCGACCCGGACGAGATCATCAATACCGCCGAACGGATGCTCGGCGAGCACCTGAAGGTGGCCCGCGTCCTGTTCGCCGAGACCTCGCCGGACGGCCTGAGCGTGATCGTGCACCACGAATGGGCGCCGGGCCTGCCGAGCGTGCTGGGCACGCATCGGATCGCCGATTTCGGGCCCGGGGTTTCGCGGGAGTTTGCCTGCGGCATCCCGCACATCTCGACGAACGCGCTGAAGGATTACGCGCCGGGCGCCGGCCTGGAAGCGGTGCTGGCGATCGGGGCGATGTCGGGTATTTCCGTGCCGATCCTGATCAACGGGGCGCTGCGGGCACTGGTGGTGGTGCACGACCGTCGGCCGCGCGAGTGGAAGCAGTGCGAGATCGACCTGATGCGCCAGATGGCCGGCCGGATGTTCGCCGAGATCGAGCGGGCCCGGGCGTTGCGGGCGATGCAGGAAAGCGAGCGTCGCCTGCGTCTGGCCACGGAGACGACGAACCTGGGGGTCTTCAGCTGGGACCTCGATAAGCTCGAAGCGTCGTGGCACAACGACGAGATTTACCGCATTTTCGGCCGCCCCCGCGAGTTAGGGCCGGTCAGCCTGGAAGAGCTGCTGACCGAGGTGATCGTGCCGTCGCAACGGCACGCATTCCTGCAGGCGCAGGACAGTGCCACCGGCAGCGACCGGTTCGAATTCCAGTGCCAGATCCGCCGCCCGGATGACCGCGTGCGCTGGATCGAATTCCACGCCCGCCGCGAGCCGCACGTGCCCGGCGAACCGCAGCGGCTGATCGGCACGGTGGCCGACATCACCGACCAGAAAAACGCCGAGGCCGAGCGGCAGATGCTGCTCGACAGCGAGCGCGACGCCCGCGGCGAGGCCGAGCGGCAGGGGCGCATGAAGGACGAGTTCCTCGCCACCCTCAGCCACGAACTGCGCACGCCGCTGAACGCGATCGTCGGCTGGACGCAGATCCTCAGCGGCTCGGCCGACGACCCGGAGACGCTCAACGAAGGCCTCGCCGTCATCGATCGCAATGTCAAAGCGCAAACGCAGATCATCGAGGACATCCTCGACATGAGCCGCATTATCAGCGGCAAACTGCGGCTGGAAGTGAGCCCGATCGATCTGCCCGCCATCGTCCGCGCCGGCGTCGACACGATGCAGCCGGCCGCCAACGCCAAGGGCGTGCAGCTGCTGGCGAAGGTCGATCCGGTGGTCGGCCTCGTGATGGGCGACGCGAATCGGCTGCACCAGGTCTTCTGGAACCTGATCAGCAACGCCGTGAAATTCACGCCCAAGGGCGGACGCGTGCAGGTGTCGATGGAACGTTCCGACGGCAACGTCGAGATCAGCATCGCCGACACCGGTGAGGGGATCGATCCGGCGTTCCTGCCGCACGCCTTCGACCGCTTCCGACAGGCCGACGCCAGCACAACGCGGCGGCACGGCGGGCTGGGGCTGGGGCTCTCGATCGTCAAGCAACTCGTCGAAATGCACGGTGGAACGGTGCGCGTGAAGAGCCCGGGCAAGGGAATGGGGGCGACCTTCGTCGTCGCACTGCCCGTCACCACGCAGGCGCCCGAAAGCGTCATCAAGGAAACGCCGGCCGAGCGCACGCGCAGCGGATTGGCGCCCGATCTGCACCGCGAAGCGTGTGAAGGGCTGCACGGCGTTGACGTGCTGATCGTCGACGACGAACCCGACGGCCGGGCCGTGGTGGCGCGGCTGCTGCGCGATTGCGGCGCAACGGTGCGCACCGCCGGCTCCGTCGCCGAAGCGATGCCGATGCTGACGCACAGGCCGCCGACGGTGCTGATCAGCGACATCGGCATGCCGAACGAAGACGGCTACAGCTTCATCCGCCGCGTGCGCGAGCTTCCGGCCGAGAAGGGCGGCGGCGTGCCGGCGATCGCGCTGACCGCCTACGCGCGGATGGGCGACCGCATCAAGGCGCTCGAGACCGGCTTCCACGCCCACCTGGCCAAGCCGGTCGATCCGGCCGAGCTGGTCGTCACCGTCGGCGCGATGGCCCGACTGGCGACGCGATCGCCGACGTAGAGTAAGGCGGTTTGGAGGGCGTCACTCCGTGACGCCGCTGGCACCGAAGGTGCCAGAAGAACGGCGGCAGGGACTGCCGCCCTCCAAGTTAAGTTTCGCCGATCGGGGTTTCGAATTAGTTCGCGTTGAAAAGCATCTCGGTATCGATATGGTCGCTGCTCTCCCATGAATTACGTCGATCTACAGGTAAACGGCTTTGGCGGCGTCGACTTCAACAGCGAAGAACTGACGGCCGAGGGGCTGCATCAGGCGTGCGAGCGGCTGCGCGACAGCGGCGTGCGAAAAATCCTCGCGACGATCATCACCGAGCATATCCCGACGATGTGCGCCCGCCTGTCGCAGCTGGCGAAGTTTCGGGCGGCCGACGAACTGATCCGCGACGTGATCGCCGGCTTCCACATCGAAGGGCCGTTCATCAATGAAACGCCCGGCTACCGCGGCGCCCACCCGGCCGACGCGATTCGCCCGGCGGACGTGGATGCGATGCAGCAACTGCTCGACGCGGCCGAGGGCCTGACCAAGCTCGTCACGCTCGCCCCCGAGCGCGACGAAGGCCTGAAGGTGACGTCGCTGCTGGCCAAGGGGAACGTCCTGGTCTCCGCCGGCCACTGTGACGCGTCGTACGACCAGCTCAAAGCAGCGGCCGACGTGGGCCTGTCGCTTTACACGCACCTGGGCAACGGCTGCCCGATGCAGATGCACCGGCACGACAACATCGTGCAGCGCGTGCTCGCTCTCAGCGACCGCATCCACCCGTGTTTTATCGCCGATGGCGTACACGTGCCGCTGTTCGCGCTGAAGAATTACCTGCGCTGCGCCGGCATCGCTCGCTGCATCGTCGTCACCGACTGCATCGCCGCCGCCGGCTTGGGGCCTGGGCGGTATCGGTTGTCACGCTGGGAAATCCAGGTCGGCGAAGACCTCGCGGCCCGCGCGCCCGACGGCTCGCACCTCGTCGGCTCGGCCATGACGATGCCGCAGAACGCGCACAATCTGCAGCACGGCCTGGGTCTGTCGGCGGGCGAAATTGACCAGCTGCTGGTTCAAAATCCTGCGAAGGTGATCGGCGTTTAGAAAAAATCTTTCAACCGTGATGGGATGGGGCGTTGTGGATGGAGTTGCTGTTCTGAGCGGTACACACACGCAATGCACGAGCCTCACACATGTTGTGTACGGCGTGTTCAAAATCTGAAGGAGCGACGCGGTGCGCGGTTCACTTTGTCGCAGAACTAATTGCTGGTGGAGAGTGCGCTTGTTCGCTAGAAAGGGTCCATGATCAAGACGGTGACCTTGCACGAGACCAACCGCGTAGGCACGACGGCCGCAAAATACGGGGCCACGCTGATTCGCCACGCGCTGGCCGACCGCGGCGAGGCCGCCATCGTCATCGGCGCGGGGCCGACGCAGTTCGAGATGCTGCGGGCGCTGGCGCGCGAAAGCGGCATCGATTGGCAGCAGGTAACGGTCTTCGGCATCGCCGCGATGCTCGGCCTGGCGCCGACGCACCCGGCGGGCGCGTCGCGCGAGCTGCACGAACACTTCATCAACCGCCTGCCGACGCCGCTGAAGGCGCTCCACCTGATCGACGCCGTCGCTCCGGACGCCGACGCCGAGGCCGAGCGGATGTCGCGGCTGATCGATGTGGCGACGATCGACGTCGCCTTCCTGGGCATCGGCGATAACGGCCGAATCGGCTTCAACGAACCGCCGGCCGATTTCGAAGCGAATGAGGCGTACCAGGTGGTGCCGCTCGACGAGGGATTCCGCCACCGCCAGCAGATTAACCACGGCCGGTTCGCCGCGGCGCTGGGGTACGTGCCCGAGCGGGCCATCACGATGACGCTCTCCAAGACGCTGGCGGCCCGTCACCTGGTCTTCACGGTAATCGGCGAATCCAAGGCCCAGGCCGTCGACGACACGCTGCACGGCCCGATCACGCCGGACGTGCCGGCCAGCCTGCTCCGCACGCACCCGCGCGGCACGATGTTCTTGGACGACGCTGCCGCCTCGCTGCTGCGCTCGATGCAGCAGGCGAGCTGATCGCGGCCGCTATTTCACCGCCGCGGCCGATTCGCGGATGGTCAGCGTCGGCGTCACGCGGATGCTCACGCCTTCGCCTTTTTTGATCGGCCGCTGCTGCCGCATCATCATCAGCTGCACGGCATTGCGGCCCATCAGCGGGAAGGGGACGCGCACCGTCGTCAGCGGCGGGCTGAAGAGCTGGGCGACGTCTTCGTCGTCGAAGCCGATGACGCTCAGGTCGTCCGGGATGTGCAGCCGCAGCTTGTCGGCCGCCCGCCGCACGCCCAGGGCGGCCCCGTCGAAGGAGCACAGGATCGCCGTCGGCCGATCCTTCGGCTTGAGCATCGCTTCGACCTGCTCCTGGATGACGCCGATCTCGCAGTTGTCGCGGGTGATCCAATCCTCGCGCACCGGCAGCTTCGCCTCGGCCAGCATCATGCGGTAGGCGGCGAGTCGCTGCTGGAAAACCTGGCTGAATTCCAGCGCCCCGGCGACGTAGCCGATCTTGGTGTGCCCGAGCTCGCGCAGGTGGTTGAACGCCAGCCGGATGCCGGTGAGATTGTCGATGCCGACGTAATCGGGCCAGCCGTTGTGTTCCCAGGTCATGAACGACACCACCGGGACGCGGCAGCGGTCGACGAAATCGTGCACGTCCTTGTCGTAGATGCCGAACAGGAACACGCCGCGATTGTCGGCGTCGTTTACTTCGCTGACGATCGTCGGGTCGTCGAGGCGGCGCGTGGTCTGGATCACCGCGCGGATGCCGAAGGGCCGGAGTTCGTCGACGACGCCTTCGATGATATGGCGGGTGAAAGAGCCGATCCGCCCTAATCGCGGGACGGCGTTTTTGTTCATTGTTTCGGGCGAAAGCGGCTGGTGCGGACCGGCCTCGAGCGGCTGGTGGGGGCCGACCTCGATCGGCTGAAACCGCTCGGCGATCAGGATCTCGACGAAGCCGGCCTGGGCCTGCTGGATCTTGGACTTGTTCCGCCGGCCGAGCAACCGCGGCGGCTCCCCGGCTTCGCGAATGGCGGCCAGCACCGCCTCGCGGGCTTCGGGGCTGACGTATTGCGTGTTGTTCAACACGCGGGAAACGGTCGCGTTGGAAACCCCGACCTTTTTTGCGATCTGCTCAGCCGTCAACGCCATAGAAGTCTCTTTCAGTGGGACCGGCGGACGGCCGGCGACAGCATGCTAACGTATTTACATGAGTTTTCATAAGGATTTCTATTGAATATTTTACCTTTCATAAATAGGTTCGTCCGCCTCAGGCCGGCACCCGGCTGTGCGGAGGCGGATCATGATAAGCAGCGGGGCGAAAGCCGTTCGAACCGGCGTCGTATTTTTGGCGGCAATGTCCTTGGCGGGAGTCGTTTCGGCTCAGGAAATCCCGCCGCGTTCCCTCGCGCCCATGGAGAAGCCGCAGGCGGCGGCGGGCCTGTTCAAGCCGAGCGACGCCCAGGTGACCGTTCAACCGGCCGACGGCGGGGGCGTCAGCGTCACCATCGCACCGGGCAAGAGCCAATACCCCGGCATCACCCTCAAGCCACAGGACGGCCCGGTCTGGGACCTTTCCAACTACGGCCACGTGGAGGCGCGAATCACCAACACCGGCGAAGCGCCGCTGCGGCTGAACCTGCGCGTCGACAACCCGCACGACGACGCCCAGAAGGCCGCCTGGAATGCCGAGATGCTCACGCTGCCGCCCGGGCAGAGCGGCACGATCAAAACGATCTTCGGCTACAGCTACGGCTTTCAGCCGGCGTTCAAACTGAAGCCCGAAATCGTGAACGCCGTGCTGCTGTTCGCGGCGCCGTCGGACAAGCCGCAGTCGTTCAAGATCGAAACCTTCGCCGCGGCCGGCCCGCCGAATGAAAAGCCGAAATCGAACGACAACCGCATCAAGCCGAAGAACGGCATCCTCCTCGGCGAAGGAGTGAATCCCTCGGCCAAGCAACTGATCGCCAAGAACGGCGTGACCGCCAAGTCGGTCGACGGCGGTATCGCACTGACGTACCCCGCGAACGGCGGCGACAGCGCCTACTTCACCCTGACACCGCCAACCGGCTTATGGCACCTCGGCGACGGCAACGAACTGCGCGTCACGCTGAAGAACAACGGCTCCGGGCCGATCACCCCGACGATCGCGGTCTCGGGCAACGGCGATTCGGTGAAAGCAACTGGCCAGCCGATCGCGCCGGGTGAGCAGGGCGAGGTGATCGTTCCCTTCGCCGCCCCGACGCGCTGGCAGGGCCTGCCCGCCGCCGAACGCAAGCCCGGCCACGACACCAAGCCCGGCACCGGCACGCTCTACGCGAGCGATAAGACGGACGGTATCAAAATCACGCTGCAAAATGGCGCCGCCGCCGCCTCGCTGCTGGTCAGCTCGATCCGCCTCGGCGTCGCGACCTGCGAATTGCCGGCCTGGGTCGGCCAGCGTCCGCCAACCGATGGCGATTGGGTGCAAACCTTCAATGACGATTTCGACGGCTCGAGCGTCGACTTTACGAAGTGGAACAACACCGGCCCCAACTACTGGGACAAGATCACCCACTGGAGCAAAGACAACTCCATCGTCGCCGACGGCCTGCTGAAAATCCGCTTCGAAAAGAAGACCGGCTTTCAGAACGATGATCCGAAGCAAAAACAGAACGATTTCGCCTGCGGGTATCTCGATACGTTCGAAAAATTGACCCAACGCTACGGCTACTTCGAAACGCGCCTGAAACTGCCCACCGCGCCGGGGTTGTGGCCCGCGTTCTGGATGATGCCCGACCGCGGCCCGAACCAGCCCGGCGAAAAGCCCGGCAGCAAGGCGATCCGCTGTTCCACCGCCAACGGCGCGATGGAATTCGACATCATGGAGCACCTGGATATCTGGGGCCCGTATCGCTTCAACATCGCGATGCATTGGGACAACTACGGCAAAGACCACAAGGCCACCGGTACCGGCAAAATCTACGTGAAGCCCGACAAGGACGGCTTTATCACCTGCGGCCTGCTCTGGCTGCCCGGCCAGGCGATCTACTATTGCCAGGGCGAGGAGATCGGCCGATGGGAAGACGCGCGTGTTTCGAACGTGCCGGGCTACCTGATGTTCACGATGCCCAACGGCGGCTGGGACGGGAACGTGCTCGACGGATCGCATCTGCCGGATGACCTGGTCGTCGATTACGTGCGCGTTTGGCAGCGGAAGGATTTGGTGGAGAGGAAGTAGATGTTGCGCCCGGTATTGCCGGATACCGCGCGCTGGCGGCCCCAGCTAAGCTGGGGCCGCCGGGCACGGTTCAGATGGGTGGGGCGCTTCGCTTCAGGCGCTCACTTCGCCTTCACCGGCAACGGCTGACCGGTGACGCCGGCTTTCAGGATCGTCTCGGCGTACTTTTGGAATTCGTTCTGTGCTCCGCCGACGTTCTGGTGCGGCGAATTCAGCATCGGGTAGGCCTCGACCGGGCCCTGCATCACGTTGATCGCCGACAGCACGCCGACCGCGGGGCTGGTCTCGTCGAGCAGGCCGAAGCCGACCAGGGCCGGGCACTTGATGTGGTGGGCGAAGTTCATGCCGTCGAAGTAGCGGCCGACTTCGATCTTGGCCTTATTCGGCTCCCCCCAGCCGGCCCAGTACGGGAAGCCGGAACTGCGCCCGTTCAGCACGCCGGTCACGTCGCAGCCGGCCGGGACGCTGACGACCATGCCGGTGACTACGTCCGGCAGCAGGCCCGCGACGGCGAGCGATTGCTGCCCGCCCTGGCTGCCGCCGTTGAGGATCAGCACCTTGCCGTCCCAATCCTCGCGGCTCTGCAGATACCGCACGGCCTGGATGTCGCCGAGGTACATGCGGAGGAAGTAGCTCTTATCCTTATCGGTATTTCCGATGGCGATGTAACCCTTCAGCGGGCCCTCGTTCTGCTTCTTGTAGAATTCGGGCTTCTCGTCGAACGGGATGTCGTGGGGCATGACGTTCATCGCCAGGTAGCCCATGGCGGCCCGGTTCGTCACGTTCGTTTTCGGCAGGCCGTAGACGCCGGCGTATTGCAGGATCAGCAGGGCGGGGAACTTGCCTTCCTTCTTCGGCTTGGCGACCTGGGCGTAGACGTGCGTGCCGTTGATGTTGTCGAGCACTACTTTTTCGTACTCGATGCCGTCCTTCTCGCTGTCGACCGGCGTCACCTGCGCGTTGAGCGGGATGGCGTCCACCTGCTTCAGCTTCTCGGCCCAGAAGCTGTCGAAGTCGTCCGGCGGGGGCATGTCGGGCTTGATGTTCTTCGGATCGACCAGCGCGCCGGCCACTGTCGTCCAGGCCTTTTCGCCCTGGAGTTGGATCTGCACTTCGACCGCGCCGGGCTCGCCATACGACGCATCGACTGTCGCGGGGCCGTTCGTGAAATCGAGCTCGCCTTTCTTCAACTCGCCGTTGAAGTTCGATTTCACCACGTACGGCACCTTGTCGGGCACCTTGTCGGTGTCCTTGCGGTCGAGCTTCCACTCGATCGTTTCGTTGGGCGCGTAGATGCCGGTGGCATTCTTCGGCGTGACCCTCACGAGGACCGTCTTGGGGGCCTCGGCGGATGCGAAGGCCGCCAGCATCAGGGCTGTGGCCACGACGGGGATGGAGCGTTTCATATCGGTTGCTACCGCGGAAGACCGCCGTGCGTTGGAACGCTGTTCCAGGATGCGTCAAACCGCGCCCGGCCGCGCGTGCCGAGGAAGGCGGCGGCGAAGGTGTGCTCGCCCGGCTCGATTGTCGTTCGCAGCAGCGGGGCGATCACGCGGGGGGAAAGGAGGTTAACGTTCGGCTCGATCGGAGATAGCTCGGCCGAACGGTTGCCGAGCAGATCGACGATAGCGCTGCTGGATTCCGGCCCATGCACGACGGCCGATCGTTCGGCGACGACCGTATCGCGGCCGGCGATCAGGTCGCGCGGCCCGCTGTCGGCGGCGAAACCGCCTTCGACCGTCTGCAGCCGGCGGTTCGTGCGGACGCGGTGGACGCGCACGTGCCACTGGCCGCGCGGGCGGATCCAGGTGTCGATCTCGACGCCATCGACGGGCGACCAGCGGGAGAAGAGCTCGTCGGAGGAAATGCGGTGCTCGATGCTATCCACTCGCCCCATCCACTGCCGGCCGTTCTCGCTCAGCAGCAGCATGTTGTCCGCCCACCATTGGCCGATGTGGACGCAGAAGCCGAACGCGGTGCTGTAGGCGAACTTGCTGTACTTCTGCTCGCTGTGCCGCATCGGCCAGGTGTTCTGCCACTGGCCGGTGGAAAGGGCGACGACGTGATCGTCGGCCTCGTCGCGGCAGACGACCATGCCGGCGTGCGCCATCACACGCACCGCATCGAGCGCCGGCAGCGGCGCTTCCTCCGCCTGCCAGAACGGGTGACTTTCCGGCAGCGCCAGCGGCAGGAAGGCTTTGAGCGCCCAGTACGGCGACCCCGGCGCGTTGTACTGCTCGGCCATGATCAGATTCGGGTACGCATACCCGGCCGACAGCACGCCGCCTTCGGTGAAGATCGGCTGCTTCGCCCACCACCGCAGGTGCCGCAAGAGCAGGCCCTTGATCTGGCCCCACGGCAGCGCTTCAACGTCGGCGAATGCCAGCGCGCCCCAGAACGATCCCTGGGCGAAGCGATACGTCAAACTCCGCCCGAACGGCAACGCCCTGCCATCGGCGGTGAACCAATGGGCAAAGTCCTTCGCAAAAATCGCCGCCCGCTCGCGATACTGCCCTGCGATTTTCGGATCGAGCCGCTTCGACAGCTTGGCTTCGATCAGGGCATAGAAGTGCATCGCAAAGGCGATGTAGTAATCGCGCTGCCGCGTGTGCCCGTCGGTGTACCAGCCGCTATCAAGGTACATCGACTCGATCCGCTCGCGGGCCGCATCGACGGCCGCGCGGTCGACCGGCAGGCCCACCGCATCGCGCCCCAGGTTGGCCAGGATGCAGAAGAATTTCCAGTTGTTGTCGACCATCTGCCCGGTGTTGGCGAAGGTGGTCCAGCGGTCGACCGTATTCCGCTGCTCGGCCGAGAGCGGATCCCACAACGCGGGCCCCGCCATCGCCAGGGCAACGCCGAGCGAGGCCATTTCTACGAGGCGTACGTCGAAGCCGCGCGGGTCGCCCCAGTATTCCGGATGTTTCGGATCACTGCCCGCGGCGAGCCCTTCACGGATGCGCGTCCATCCCTCGAACGCACCGCCGCCCATCGCCAACGGGGCCAAGCCCCAGAGGCGCCGCGCAAACCCTTCGAGGCCGGCGCCGGCGTCGGAATAGTTGGCGCACCAGGTGCCGGGAACCACCCAAGCGCCGCTCGCGCTCGTGTGCGCATCGAGCGGCCGCACCAGATCGCGCACGGCTTGCTGCAGATCGTCTCGCGAGCGAAAAGGATTCTCAGCCAACGGGTTCATAAGCTGACACTTCTACCCGCTGACAGGCGTTTCGCCACTACGGCCGTCGGTAACGAAGTCTTAGAACTTTTTGGTCACGTACCAGAGCAGATTGATCTGGCCGGCGGTGAGGTAGTTCTTATCGATGCTCTTGCGGGCCATCCATTCCACGTGCCCGTCGAAGAAGACAATATTCGCACCGCCCTGGTGGCGATATGCGATCCCATCGTTACCGAGCGGGGCGCTAGTTTCAGTCACGTAGTTGGACGAGCCGGCCGAACGAATCGAGGGCGAAATCGCGTCGGCCCAAGCGATCTTCGAATCGGGCAGATGAACGCGCGAGCTTCTGTACGAAACCCAATTTGGCCGCGCCAGAGTGTTGCTGTCGTACAGAAACGGCTTGATGTTGCCATCCATGAAATCCGTGTAGTTCGCACCGTACGAGCTGCGGATGTTGATGTTGCCGTTCACGTAGGGGGCGAGCAGCGACTTGAACGCTTCCGGGCAGGCGCGGGTGCGGGGCGCTTCGGCGTACCAGACCGGAATCGTTGGCGTGATGGACAGGTAACGGCGCGTCGTCGGATCCTCGGCCCAGCTCGTCAGCGCTCCGGGGGTAGAGACCGTGTCGGTGAACACAAACACCGGCAGATACTGATTGCGGTTGTCCGCAAAGTACATGTTGCTGGCCAACTGCATCTGCCGCAGGTTCGACATGCACACCGTGCGGCGGGCCAGCGCTTGGGCTCGGCTCAGGGCCGGCAGAAGGATCGCGATCAGCACTGCAATGATACCGATAACAACGAGCAACTCCACAAGGGTGAACCCACGGGTTCGCGAGTGTCGCATGACAAAATCCTCCGCGGTGGCCTGTGGCACCGGGTGCCGCGAGTTGGTTCGACCTGCGCCGTTTGAGCCCCGAGAAACCGCCGCGGGGAAACAGAAGTGTTGGCACAGACCTCAGTGACCACCTACCCCTGTAGTGTATGAAGATCGCGGAGAAGTCTCAAGTAAAATATTTCTGCAAACTCATGAAAACTTACTCCAAGTTTGCGAGTGCGGGCTCCTCCGACCGTGCCAAGGAGGGGCCTAAGGAAAAGGTTAGTCGGTTGCCCGGGATTGGCTGATGCCCTTCTGGGGGGATGGCTATAATGGAGCATTTTCCGGCCTTTATCGTGGCAAATCTTCGCCGCCTCGCCCTCGGCGGCGGTGGAATCGACTGGGGGATTTCGCTACAACCGAACCGAGAACTCATTCCGCGGTTCGCTTCTTTCACGAAAAAGGGGAAGCCATGATCAATATTCTGCTCGTCGACGACCATCAAATGATTCGCCAAGGGCTGCGCCTGCTGCTGAGCGAGCAGCCCGACATGACCGTGGTCGGCGAAGCCAAGAACGGCCGCGAGGCGTTGGAGATGGTGGTCTCCAAGTCGCCGTCCGTCGTTGTGATGGACCTGAACATGCCCGAGCTCAACGGCATCGACGCCACCCGGCAGGTCGTTGCGGCGCGAAAGGGGATCAAGGTGATCTGCCTCTCCGCCCATGCCAATCAGAAGATGGCCGCCGACGCCCTGAGCGCGGGGGCCGAGGGATACGTGCTGAAGGAATCGGCCTTCGAAGAACTGGTGACCGCCATCCGCACCGTGATGGGTAACAAGGTCTACCTCAGCCCGTCCATCGCCGGCATGGTGGTTGGCGACCTGCTGCGGCTGAAAGAGGGCTTCCCGGCGGGCCCGTCGAACGGGCTGTCGTCGCGCGAGCGTGAGATCCTGCAGCTGATTTCCGAAGGCCGCACCACAAAGCAGATCGCCTACGGCCTGCACATCAGCGTGAAGACGGTGGAAACGCACCGGCGGAACATGATGGAAAAGCTCAACATCGACAACGTCGCCGAGCTTACCAAGTACGCCGTGCGCGAAGGGCTGACGTCGCTGTAGGACGACGTTTTCAGCAGCGCTTCGCAGGGGGACCGAATGCGTCGCCGCTGCCAAATCACGCCTGCTTCCGCCGCGACCGCCGCAGGTAGCGGGCCAGTAGGTTCAGCAGCATTTCGGCCTCGAACGGCTTGGTGACGAACGCGTCGAACCCGGCGTCGTGCGCCGCCTTCTGGTCGGCCGGCAGGGCGAAGGCCGTGAGCGCGACGGCCGGCAGGGCGGGGCTGCCGTGCTCGGCTTCGTATTTTCGCAGTTCGCGGATGAGGCTCAGACCGTTCATCTCCGGCAGGCCGATGTCGCTGAGGAGCAGGTCGAACCCGCCTTGCCGCAGCCGCTCCAGCGCCTCGGCCGCGGTGGTGACGTGAGTGACGGTGGCGCCGCCGCCGGCGATCAGCCGCTGGGTCACCTCGCCGGTAGGCAGGTCGTCTTCGACGAGCAGGACCTTTGCATCCGCCAGCACCTTTGACTGGTTCTGCAGCGGCGCCGCGTCGGGCGGTGGCGGGCTCGCCTTGCGGCGCACGCGCGGGGTCGGCAACTCGATCGTCATCGTCGCGCCTTTGCCGACGCCTTCGCTGGCGGCCATGATGGTGCCGCCGTGCATTTCGACCAGTTGCTTGACGATCGACAGGCCCAGGCCCAGCCCGCCGTGCGTGCGGGTCATCGCCGGGTCGGCCTGGCGGAAGCGTTCGAAGATGTGCGGCAGGAACGACGGCTCGATGCCCCGGCCAGTATCGGCCACCTGCAGCCGGGTCTTGTTGTTCGTCCGCCACAGGCCGACCTTGATCTGCCCGCCGCCGGGCGTGAATTTGACGGCGTTGGTGAGCAGGTTCCACACGATTTGCCGCAGCCGATCGGGGTCGACGCGCACGACGCCCAGGTCGTCACCGAAATCGGTGCTGACGGTGATCTCCTTCGCCTCGGCCGTCGGCAGGATGGCGTCGACCGCCTCGCGCACCAGCGGGGCCAGTTCGACGTCGCGCATTTCCAGCCGCAGCTTGCCGGTGGCGATCCGCTGTGAATCGAGCAGGTCGTCGATCAGCTGCTTCTGCACCTCGGCGCTCTTTTCGATGGCGTCGATCCCGTCGTGCAGGACGCCCGGTTCTTCGTTGTTGCGCAGCAGCTTGGCCCACAGCAGCATGGTCGAGAGCGGCGTGCGCAGCTCGTGGCTGAGGGTGGCGAGGAAATCGTCTTTCAGCCGGTTGGCGGCTTCGGCCTCCTCCTTGGCGGCCTGGAGCTTTTCTTCGGTCTCCTTGCGGGCCGTCATATCGCGAAGGATCTTCACGAAGCCGCGCACCGTGCCGTCGCGATTCTTGATCGCCGACATCGCGCCGCTGCCCCAGAATCGTCTGCCGTCTTTGCGCAGATGCCACCGTTCGTCAGCCGCCTGGCCGGTGGCAATAGCCTGCTCGATCTCATGCTGGGGGGCGCCGGCTTCACGGTCCTCGGGGGTGAAAATTATCGCGCCGGGCTGGCCGATGGCTTCCTGCTCCGTGTAGCCGAATACCTGCTGCGCGCCGGCGTTCCAGCCGCGAATGCGGCTCTCCGGGTCGAGCATCAGGATGGCGAACTCGCGGGCGCCTTCGAGCAACTGTCGCAGTTGGTCTTGCCCTTCGTTGGCGCTGGACAACGCCAGCCGCTGGGTGTGGACGTCAGTCAAGCTCCCGAACCAACTGAGGATGTTCCCCGCTTCGTCACGCTGCGGCAGCGCCTGGACCAGGAACCAGCGGTACTCGCCGTCGGAGGTCCGGCGGACACGGTGCTCACGCCGCCAAGGCTCGCCCGTGCGCATGCACTCGTTAAATGTGTGGCGGGTTTCTTCGCGGTCATCCGGGTGAATCATTTCCAGCCACCCGCCTTCACGGGCCTGCTCGACGGTCTGCCCGGTGAACTCCGTCCACTGGCGGTTGTGCCAGAGCGGTTGCCCCTGCGGGTCTACCTGCCACAGCATTTCCGGCAGCACGTCGGTAGCGGCGCGGAAACGGGCTTCGCTGTCGCGGAGTTGAGTCTCTGCATTGCGTCGCTCCCCGACGTGAATGCAATACTCGATCGCCGTTCCGTCGCTCAAGATGGCGCCGGCGAACATCAACCAGACGCGCGAGCCGTCTCGCCGCAGGTACTGCTTTTCGTACGGGCCGATCCGTCCGACGGTGCGGGCGCGGGCCAATACCTGCTCACTTTCGGCGATGAATTCCGGGGCCGTCAGCGTCCGCCAGTTCAGTTCATGGCGTTCGATCTGCTCGCGCGTGTAGCCGGTCATCGAAAGGAACGCTTCGTTGGCGTTCAACAGCGAGCCGCTGGACAGGTCGAAGGTCAGGACGCCGATCCCCTCGAGGTTGGTCATTTGCTGCAGGCGCTCTTTGCTGACGCGCAGCGCTCGCTCGGCCTGCTTGGCGTCGGTGATGTCGCGGATGCCCAACAGGATCATCTGCACGTGGTCCAGCCGCCGCCCGTTCAGCAGCATGATGCGTCGGCCGATGGATTGGAACTCGTGCTCCACCTCATAGTCGGTGAACGCGCTGTTGTTCGGGAGCACCTCTTCCAGCACTTTTCGTAACGCCGGAATGTTCCACTGCCCGTTGCCCAGGTCGTAGATCTTCCGGCCGATGGTACGGTCGGGCTGTTCCTTGAAGTTGTCGTAGAACGCCGCATTGGCGTGGATCACCGACAGATCGGGCCGCAGTGCCAATACCGGCTCGTGCAGCGTTTCGACGATGTTCTCGGCGAACATTTTCGCCTCGGTCATTTCTTCCTGGGCATTTTTGCGTTCGGTGATGTCGAGGAAGGTGATGACCACGCCTTCGATGTGATTGTCGCCGGTGCGATACGGCAGCACGCGGCGCGTGTACCAGCGGCCACTCTCGCTGCGGACTTCGGCTTCGACGGGGACGAGCGAATCGAGCACCTGCTGCGCGTCGACCGCCAGTCGGATGTCTTCGAAGCGCTGGGCGAGGTCGCCCAGCGGGCGGCCGACGTCGCCGGGGATCAGGTCGAACAACCGCTTGACCGCCGGCGTGTAGCGGCGAATGCGGAAACGCGTATCAAGGAAGATGACGGCAATGTCGGTACTGCTCAGTAGGCTGTCCAGATCGCTGCTGGTCCGCTCCAACTCCTCCATCTTGACCGTCAGCTGCGTGTTGACCGTCGTCAGCTCTTCGTTCAGGCTTTGCAGCTCTTCCTTGCTGGTTTCCAGCTCTTCATTGCTGCTTTGCAACTCTTCGTTGATGCTGGTGACTTCTTCGTTGCTGGCCTTGAGCTCTTCGTTGCTGGTCTGCAACTCTTCGATCGTGCTCTGCAGCTCGTCGCGGACGGTTTTCAGCTCGGCGGCGAGTTCACCCGAATCGGCTTCTTCACCCAGCACGACAGGGTTGAGCTTGATCGGGTAGTGCTTGAAGCTGATCAGGAAGTAGGCCCCCAGGCCGCGGGCGTCCATGGGTTCGACGGTGACCTCGATGCGATGGACGGCGCTGTCCATCTGCATGATGCCGTCCTTCACCGTTTCGGTGCGATTGTTTTCGATCGCGCGATGCAGCGCGACGCGAATCGGGCCGCGCAACGTTTCGCGCGCCAGCAGCAGCACTTCGCGGGTGGGTTCGCCACGGGGCTGGTCGAGGAACGAGGCGGTGTCGCCGTGGAAGTAGACGATCCGCCCCATGCGATCGACCACCACGCTGGCGGGCGTATAGCGTTCGAGCAGCAGCTTTTGAGTAAACTGCATCAACGACGTCCGCGTCGCCGGCCGCATGTCGGTCAATTCACGCTGTTCGGCGTTCGCAGGCCGGACCATGGCGTGTGGCTGCGGGAACTCGACCATCCCGTGCCGGGTCGGCCCGACGCGTCGGAAGATGCGGTGCTTCTTATCGACCGCGTCGAACAGGTCGTCGTTGTCGCCGATCGTTTCGCTGTTGCCCAGCACCAGCGTGCCGCCCTC
>Ga0070658_10000233_pt1 | contig 49543 bp, 42 predicted proteins | sample KBSC13metaG_FD_64664 | JGI IMG/M metagenome (GOLD analysis project Ga0070658, IMG submission 64664) | Corn rhizosphere microbial communities from Kellogg Biological Station, Michigan, USA - KBS C1-3 metaG | ecosystem: Host-associated > Plants > Roots > Rhizosphere > Soil ...
CCTTTTCGCGTGGTGTCGGAGGGGGGACTTGAACCCCCACGCCCGTTGAAGGGCACTAGCACCTCAAGCTAGCGCGTCTGCCATTCCGCCACTCCGACGTGACGGGCCGAGGTTACACGAATCGGGTCAGTCTCATCCCGCGTAGAGCTTGGCCAGGGTGAGCACCATCTGCACGTACCAGTCGGCGTGGTTGTAGTGCCAAATGGCCTGGTAGAGCGCGTTGGGATCGCGGTTCGCACCGTTGGAGCACAGGTAGTTGGCGGCGGTGTAGATCGCGTCCGCGGGATCCATGATGTCGGCGACACCATCGTTGTCGCCGTCCACCGCAAACGCGTCGAACGTCTCCGGCAAGAACTGCATCGGCCCCATGGCCCCGGCGTACGACGTCGATGTATCCCGACCGTGACCACTCTCTACCTGCCCGATCGCGGCAAGCACCGTCCACGACAAGCCGGGACACTCGGCAGCGGCGGCTCGGTGATAGAGCGCCATGTACGACGCGGGAGCCGGCAGCGGGCGCAACGACGCGATCCGCTCTTGCGTGATCGTGTCGAGGGCCATCTGCTGTGCGCGGAGCGCGGCCTCGGCGGCATGTACGTCGGCGGCATGCTGGCGGGCCTGGGCGAGCAGTTGCTGTTGCTCGGTGAGCAGCGCGAGGACTCGCGAGGCGACCTGCTGCACCGACCGCTCGGTCTGGATCCGTCCGTGCGCCTTGCGCTGCGCGGCGTCGGCGATGGTCACCGCGGTGCGCGAGACCTGCTCGGCCACAGTCGCCATCAGCCGGTCGCTGCTGACCACCTCGTTGACCACGATCGCCTGTTCCTGCAACGCCGACGGGTCCTGCGCGTCGAGCACCGTCGCGTAGAGCGCGAGCGGCCCACCCGACATGTAGAGGCCGCGCACGCGGTCGTCGAGCTGCGCTTGGGCGGCCTGCGCCTGCGCGGCAACGGAGTCGCTGATCCGGCTGTCGGTGATCGCGTTGTTCACGCTGGAGGCGACGCCGGCGAGCGCGGCATCGTAGGCCTGCTCGGCCTTCGCCACCTGCTGCTGGATCTGCTTGACCTTCGCGAGGATGTCGCGCACCTTCGCGTCGGCCTGTCCGGACGTGTCCGCCGCTGCCGGCACTGCCTGGCCCGCGGCGGCCAGCACGACGACGAGCACGACAGCCGCGCGGACACGTCTAAGCCGCGCGAGACACCTCACAACAGGTCAAGTCGGCGTGTAAGAGGCCCAGCCTTAGCCCGCTGCCGGGGTAGCGTCTCAGCGACGACCAGCGACCGGAGGCGACGATGCGTCCCGCTTTGACCCGATTCAGCGCCATCGCGGCCCTCGCGGTCGTGGGTTTCGTCGCGGGTTGCGGCAACGGCACCACTGCGACAAAGACCGCCTCGCAGGATCCGAAGGCCGCCTTCACCAGCTCCGTGTCGGCGATCGGCAACACCGACGCCCTCACCGTCACGCTCAAGCTCGACACCACGCCCGCCGCGCTGATCGCCTTGTCCAAGAGCGACGCCAAGGGCAAGCCGCTGACCCAGCAGCAGGCCGCTGATCTCGCCGCCGCGGCACTGGTGATCGAGGCCAAGACCAGCGACGGATCCAAGCTGTCGAGCGCCAAGTCCGGTTCCACGAGCAAGACCCAGGCGCGGTTCGCGTTCCAGGACAACGGGCAGACGCTCGCCGAGATCCGGACGCTCGACAACGCCCTCTACGCACAGGCCGACCTGAAGTCGATCCTCGACCTGTTCGGCAAGGGAAGCCAGTACGCCGACATCACCGCGCGCGTCGCGTCGATGCCGGAGTTCGTCAAGGCGCTCGTGCAGGGCAAGTGGGTGTCGCTCGACCTGAACTCGTTGAAGTCGCTCGCGTCGCAGTTCGGCGCCGGCGCCAGCGCCACGCCCAACTCCGCGCAGACGCAGAAGCTGCTGAACGACCTGCGCACCGTGCTCGGCCGCGACGTGACCGTGACCCGGGTCGGCACGGACAGCCAGGGCGACCACCTGCAGGTGACCACCCAGAGCCGCACGCTGATCGGCGACCTGTTCCATACCGTCACCTCAGACATGCCGCAGGCGGGACTGGCGACGAGCGTGATCAAGCCGACGAGCGTCCCCGACCACTCGATCGTGCTCGACGCGTGGGTCACCAACGGGGCGTTGTCCAAGTTGTCGCTCGACCTCGCGCAGTTCGCCAAGCCGGGTGACGTGCAACCCGGTCAACACCTCAACGTGGTGCTGCTGTTCGACCAGAGCGGTGACGACATCAGCAAGCCCGCCGATGCGACCCCGGTCGACATGAGCCAGTTGATGACGCTTGCCGGCGCCCTCAGCGGCAAGTAACCACGGGTGACCGAGACGTCAGGTCTCACGCCGGCGGCCGACGACGAGGTCGTCGCGCTGTGCCGCGATCTGATCCGCATCGACACGACCAATCCGACGAGCAACGAACGTGTCGCGGCTGAACGTGTTGCGGAGTGGCTGACTGACGCGGGGCTCACCCCGCAGATCATCGAGTCGGAACCCGGTCGCGCGTCGACCATCGCTCGTTGGGCCGGTGAGGATTCCTCGCGGCCGGCCTTGCTGATCCATGGCCACCTCGACGTTGTACCGGCTGACGCGGCGGACTGGCAGGTAGACCCGTTCGCCGGCGAGATCCGCGATGACTGCGTCTGGGGTCGCGGCGCCGTCGACATGAAGGACATGGACGCGATGACGCTGGCCGTCGTACGCGACTGGGCCCGGCAGGGTCGGCGGCCGCCGCGCGACGTCGTGCTCGCCTTCGTCGCCGACGAGGAGGCCGGGGGCGTCTACGGCGCGATGGACCTGGTGGCAAACCACGCCGATCTGTTCGAGGGATGCACGGAGGCGATCGGCGAGGTCGGTGGCTTCAGCATCACCGTCGGCGACCGCCGCCTCTACGCGATCGAGACTGCGGAAAAGGGCATCGCCTGGTTGACGCTGGTGGCTCGTGGCCGGGCCGGACACGGCTCGATGCTCAACGACGACAACGCCGTGACCGCTCTCGCCGAGGCGGTTGCCCGCGTGGGAAACCACGTGTGGCCGATCGAGCTCACGCCCGCGGTCGAGGAGTTTCTGCGCGCGCTGTGCGACGAGCTCGGCATCGCCTTCGACCCGGCCGATGTCGAAGGCGTGCTGGCCAAGCTCGGGCCGATTGCACGCATGGTCGGCGCGACGGTGCGGCACACCACCAACCCGACGATGCTCGTCGCCGGCTACAAGCACAACGTCATCCCGCAGCAGGCGACGGCCTACGTCGACTGCCGCTTCCTGCCCGGTGGACAGGAGCGCTTCTACGAGACGCTGCGCGAGCTGGTCGGGCCCGATGTCGCGATCGAGCTGATCTACGGCAACGACGCCTACGAGACGACGTTCGACGGCGACCTCGTCGACGCGATGACCTCAGCGCTGCTCACCGAGGATCCGTCCGCACGCGTCGTGCCCTACTGCCTGTCCGGCGGCACAGACGCCAAGTCGTTCGCGCGGCTGGGGATGCGCTGCTTCGGGTTCTCGCCGTTGCAACTGCCGGCCGAGCTCGACTTCAGTGGGATGTTCCACGGCATCGACGAGCGGGTGCCGGTGGAGTCGCTGCGGTTCGGCACGCGCGTACTGTCGCGGCTCCTCGCGCTCGCCTGACGAGTCGCGTCAGAGCGTCGAGCGCACCTTCATGATGCGGCGGCGCAGCACGACCCGCCGCGTCCCGTCGGGGTAGAGGCGGAGCCGGTCGAGTTCCCAGTGCTCGCGCTCGGCGGCTTCGGTCAGCAGCCGCTGCGCAGCGTTACGGCCGGTGCCGCGGGGGAGCAGCATCCGCCGGTACTCGTACTCGACCATCGTGTCCACGATAAGTACGTCGAGTGTGCCGCTCTACCGTCCTAAAGTCCCCTCCCGACCGGGAGGACGTCGCACTCGACGGGGGCTATTCGCCCTGTAATACCGACGAAAGTCGGGTCCGCCTCGGGCGGGCGCCGACCTCTCGCACCCCGCGGACTAGCGCGTGACCGGCCGCGTGCACCACGGAAAGGTGCCGCTGCGCCCGGGTCAGCGCCGTGTAGACGAGCGGCCGCGACAGCATGCCGCCCGCCTCCGGCGGCAGCACGACGACCACGGCCGGCCACTCCGACCCTTGCGCCCGGTGCACTGTGATCGCCCAGCCGTGCACCAGATCGGACGCCGCCTTGGGAGGTACGACGACCGGCCCGCCGCCGGCGAAGTCGACCGTGAGCGCGCCGTCGACGATCGCGGTCACCACGCCGACCTCGCCGTTGGCGAAACCGTCGTCCATGTGGTTGGCCGTGGCGACAACGCGGTCGCCCACGTCGAAGCCGTGCAGCGCGCCGGGGCCGGGGTTGAGGTGCTGCTTGAGCGCGACGTTCAGCGCGATCGTCCCGGCCGGCCCGCGATGCACCGGGGTCACGACTTGTACCTCGCCGGCAGGGATGCCGAGCGCCCGCGGGATCGAGTCGGTGACGAGCTGCACCACGCGATGCGCCGCCTGCGGACTCGCCGGCACCGGCAGCACGACAACTTCTCGCGACGGGTCGTCCACCGCGGTCAGCTCGCCCTGCCTTACAGCGGCGGCGAGCCGCGCGATCGTGCCGCCCTCGGCCTGCCGGTGCAACGTGGTCAGCTCCACCGCCGGCACGACACCGCTGTCCAAGATGTCGCCGAGCACCCGGCCGGGTCCGATCGACGGCAGCTGCGCGGGGTCGCCGACGAAGAGCAGGTGGGTGCCGTCAGCGCACGCGTCGACCAGCGCAGCAGCGAGATCCACGTCGAGCATCGACGCCTCGTCGACGACGACGACATCGGCGTCGAGTGGCCACGACTCGCCGTGCAGGAACTCGCCCGTGGTGCCCTGCGCACCGAGAAGCCGGTGCAGCGTGGTGGCTTCCTGCCCGGTCAGTTCCTCCAGCCGTTTCGCCGCCCGGCCGGTGGGGGCGGCCAGCGCGATCCGCTTGCGTCGCGCCCGGGCAAGCTCGACGACCGCAGCGACCGTGCGGCTCTTGCCCGTGCCGGGACCACCGTGCAGGACGACGACGCCGTTCGCCGCGACGTCCTGCACGGCCTGCCGTTGCGCCGGGTCGAGACCCCCGGTGACGGCGGTCGCGCCTTCCGGCGTGGCCAGCTCTTCCGCCGTGGCGAGCAACCGGGCGATGCCCTCGCCGATCGCCTGCTCTGCCATCGCGTAGTGGGTCAGGCCGATCAACCGCTGCGGTTCGCCTGCCGCGTCCAGCACCGGGAAGTCGCCGACGACTCCGTCATCGATGGCCGCCTCGATCGCGGCGGCGGGCGCGGGGACGTCGAGCCCGGTCAGGGCCGATGCCACCGTCTCGTCCGGCAGCACGGTGTGCCCGTCGCGTGCGGCCCGGGTCAACACGGCCGCCGTGAACGCGCGGCCGCGGCGCCGGTCGTCCTTGCCGGGCCGCGTCGGCAGTGTGCGCAGCGCGAAGACATCGGCCTGGCGCGGCTCGACCTGCCCGCTGTCGAGCAGCCGCCACGGGTCGGCGGCGAGGCTGTCGGCGGCGCGGGAACCGAGCGCGTCGACCACGGCGGCCGCCGCTCGCAGCGGCATTCCGGCCTCGTGCAGCAGCTCGGCCACCGCATAGCGAGGCGCAGCCTGCACGAACGCTTTGGCCAGCTTCTCCGCTCGTTTGGCGCCGATCCCGTCGATCTTCGCCAGGGCAGTCACCGACACGTCGTCGGGACCGGTGATCCCAGCGGTTGCCAGCTTGTCCGCCGTGGTCCGTCCGAGTCCGGGCCAGAGGTTCGCTGCGCAGAACGCGGAGAACACGTCCGCGCCGTTGGCCATGGTTGCGAACCCCCTTCTCATGAAACCTAGTGCTGATCGGCGTCGGTGCAGACGAACGTCCACGGCCTGTTGACAACGCGTGTCAGCAGCACTGTGGCCCGTCGCGATCCGCGCAGGCGCAGCCGCCTCCGCATGTCGTCGACGTCGCCGGCGAGCCCGCGCCGACGCAGATCGACGGCACCGACGTCGAGCCGCCGCAGTTCTGCCGCCAGCGCCTTCATCGCAAACGGCATCGAAGCCTCAATGCGCAACCACCGCCCGAACGGGGTGGCCACCGGCTGCTCGGCGTACAAGAAGGCGATCTGCTCGTCGGCCTGCCATGCCGCGCAGATCGCAGCCAGCTCACCCACCAGCCCGGCGCGGGTCACTGCCGGCGACGGGTCGAGTACGAACGGTCCGGGCGGACGGACCTCGGCCCGGAGCGTCGCCGGCCCGGCGACGAGCGTTGCCCCGTCGGGCAGGACCGTTGCCCGCCGCGCCGTCGTCGCCCAGCCCGGTGACCACAGGCAGGCCTCTTTCAACGCCCGTCCCTCGGCCACGAACTCGATCTCCCAGCCGTCCGGCACCAGGCCGCGGTCGATGCCGGGGGCCGCTTTGATCGCGACCCGGGGGACCGGGATCGACAGGCACCAGTCGAGTGGCGGCTCGCTCCCGCCCCGTCCGGTGTCGTCGCGACGTGCGGGATCGACGAACACGGCAGCCAGGCCGGCCAGCCGCAGATCACGCACGTCGACGACCGCGGTGGGCGCGGCTGCGTTGTGGGCCGCGCAGATCGCATGCGTTTCGTCGCGGTCGACGCCGACCGCATCCGCCACCCGCCGCAGTGCCCGCAGGTCGAAACCGAGCCCGCAGCAGAAGTCGGCGACCGTCCCACCCATGCCCGCGAAACGACGTGCGCGGTGCGTGGCCATCGCGTCCGTGCTGGCCTGCTCGAGCCCTGCTCGCGTCAGCAGCATGTTGTCGACGTCGGCGGTCTTCGCCTGGGCGCGTTCACGCAGTGCGGCCTGTTCGCTCGCCGCCGCCACGAGGTCGGCCGGCCAGTCGCGGCGCAGGTGTTCCGCAACCCGCAGGTCATGCGGGGCAGCAGCGTCGATCAGCTCCGGCGCGGCGAGAAGCGCGCGCGCCTGCGCCGGCGTCACCCCGAGACGTCGTCGAGCGCGTCGCGGATCTCGGCAGGCAGGGTCACGTCGTCGACGGCCAGTGAGCCCTTGAGTTGTCCAGCGGTGCGGGCGCCGACGACGGGGGCGACCACTCCGGGCTGGTCACGAACCCAGGCCAACGCGACCGCCAGTGGTGACACGCCGAGACCGTCGGCGGCGGTCATGACCGAGCCGACGATGCGCGTGGAGCGGTCGTCCAGGTAGGGCGCGACGAAGCGCTGGTAGTCCGGCGAGGCGCCCCGCGAGTCGGCCGGTGTGCCGGAGCGGTACTTGCCGGTGAGCACGCCTCGGCCCAGCGGCGACCAGGGCAGGATGCCGATGCCGAGGTCGAGCGCGGCCGGCACGACCTCGCGTTCGATCCCGCGTTGCAGGAGTGAGTATTCGACCTGCGTCGACACGATCGGTGCCCGCCCCGGCCAGGCCTTCTGCCAGGTCGCTGCCTTCGCCGTCTGCCAGCCGCTGTAGTTGCTGATCCCGACATAGCGGGCGCGTCCGCTGGTGACCGCGGTGTCCAGCGCGGCGAGCGTCTCCTCGATCGGTGTCCGCGGGTCCCAGGCGTGCAGCTGCCAGAGGTCGACGTACGACGTCTGCAGCCGCTCCAGCGAGGCGTCGAGCGCGTTGAGCAGGTGCCGGCGTGACGCGTCGCGGTCACGGTCCTGGCCGCGCCGCGAGACCGCCTTGGTCGCGACGATGACGTCGTCCCGGCGTACGACGCCCTGCAGCAGCCGTCCGACGATGCGTTCGCTCTCCCCGTCGACGTAGACGTCCGCGGTGTCGATGAGCGTGCCGCCGGCCTCGATGAACGCCTTCAGCTGCGACGACGCGTCGTCCTCGTCCGTGTCGCGGCCCCAGGTCATCGTGCCCAGAGCGAGCCGCGAGACCCACAAGCCGGTCGCGCCCAGTCGCCGCTGCTCCATGCGCCGACCCTAGCGAGTGCCCTCGCTAGGCTCCGGTAATGAAGCTGGGCTTGAACATGGGTTATTGGGGCCTCACGTCGGCGGCCGACAACCTCGGGATGGTCAGCGAGGCGGAGCGGCTCGGCTACACCGTCGTGTGGGCCGCCGAGGCCTACGGCAACGACGCCGCGACCGTGCTCACCTGGATCGCCGCAAAGACCGAGAAGATCGACGTCGGCTCGGCCATCTTCCAGATCCCGGCCCGGACACCCGCGATGACCGCCATGACGGCGGCGACGATCGACACGCTCTCCGGCGGCCGGTTCCGGCTCGGGCTCGGCGTCTCCGGACCGCAGGTCTCGGAGGGGTGGCACGGCGCCAAGTTCGACAAGCCGCTGGGCCGCACCCGCGAGTACATCGACATCGTGCGGCTGGCGTTCGCCCGCGAGCGCGTGCAGTACGACGGCGAGCACTACCGGCTGCCGCTGCCCGACGGACCCGGCAAGCCGCTCAAGATGATCATTCATCCGGTCCGCGAGCACATGCCGATCTACCTGGCCGCGATCGGCCCGAAGAACCTCGAGCTCGCCGGCGAGAAGTGCGACGGCTGGCTGGCCATCTTCTTCGACGCGGAGTTCGCGCAGGAGCAGATCGCCTCCATCCGAACGGGCAAGGAGCGGGCCGGTCGCGTCGACGCGCCGTTCGACATCGTGCCGACGACGCCGGTGGTGATCGGTGACGACCTGGCGGCGTGCGCCGACCCGGTACGCGGTTACGCGGCGCTCTATGTCGGCGGCATGGGTTCGCGCGAGCAGAACTTCTACAACCGACTCGCGGTCCGGATGGGATTCGAGAAGGAAGCGGCGGAGATCCAGGACCTCTACCTGGACCGCAAGTACGCCGAGGCCGGGGCGGCCGTGCCGTTCGACTTCATCGACCGCACCGCGCTGCTCGGGCCGGTGGATCGGATCGCGGAGAGGTTGCAGCAGCTGTCGAAGGCGGGTGTCACGACGCTGAACGTGTCGGCGAACGGGTCCACACAGGACGAGCGGATCGCGACATTGCGAGCGGTGGCGGAAGCTTTGGACAAGGCAGGCGTCGGCGACTGACCGCGCCCGCTGCGGTTAGACGTCAGCCGGTGCCAGCGCCATCTCGGCGCGCAGTTGCTGGAGGTTGCGCAGCGTGCGTTCGAGCACGTCGTCGTCGCGGTCCGGAGCAGGATGCGCGAGCAGATGTTGTAACCGCGCGATGCGTTCCTCGACCTCTGCCATCGCTGTCCCCCCACCTCGTCGTGGTTCCTCGGCCTACTCAGACTTCCTTTCGGCCGACGTGGTTACATGCATCGGCTGAACCGATCATCCGGTTGAGGACCGCCGCGAGGAGGCACGCGCCCGTGACGACCCTCCTGCTCGTCCGGCACGGCCTGACGGAGGCCAATCAGGGCGGACTGCTCGCCGGGTGGACCGACGGCATCCATCTGTCCGAGCGTGGCCGCGAGCAGGCGACCGCGTTGGCGGAGCGGCTCGAGACGGTGCCGGTCGCGGCCATTGTCAGCAGCCCGCTGGAACGGTGTCAGGAAACCGCGACCGCACTGGTGTCCGGTCGTGACGTCGCCGTCGAGACCGACGAGCGCATCGGTGAGTGCCGCTACGGCGACTGGACCGGGCAGGAGTTGAAGAAGCTCGTCAAGGAGCCGCTCTGGCGGGTGGTGCAGGCGCATCCCAGCGCGGCGACGTTCCCGGGCGGGGAGTCACTGCGGGACACCCAGGCTCGTGCGATCGACGCGATCCGGGAGCACAACACGCGCCTCGGTGCCGAAGCGACCTGGGTCGCGGTCAGTCACGGCGACGTCATCAAGGCAGTGCTCGCCGATGCGCTGGGAATGCATCTGGACATGTTCCAGCGAGTGCAGGTCGACCCGTGCTCGTTGTCGGTCGTCCGCTACACGGAGTTGCGCCCGTTCGTCGTACGGATGAACGACACCGGCGGAGGAGTGGACGATCTGCTACCGCCGAAGCGCCGCCGTCGCTCCCGCAAGCAGTCGTCAGACGCCGTCGTGGGCGGGGGCGCCGGTGCAGCCGACACGCATAAGGTGGGCTGATGGCCGGCCAGTTGTTCGAGTTCGAGGCACCTGACCGGTTTGTCGCGGGCACTGTCGGCCAACCGGGCGAGCGGACCTTCTACCTGCAGGCAAGCGGCGGCGGTCGGATGGTGTCGGTCGCGCTGGAGAAGGTGCAGGTGCAGGCGCTGGCAGAGAAGCTGGACGAACTGCTCGACGAGGTGCGCCGGCGGGAAGGCGACGACTCCGCCGTGCCCGCGGCAGCGCCCCGCGAGCTGGAAGACGTGGCGCCGCTCGACGCGCCGGTCGAGGAAGAGTTCCGCGTCGGCACTCTCGCGCTCGCCTGGGACGGCGACAACAGCACAGTGCTCATCGAGGCGCAGTCGGCAACGCTCGAGGGCGAGGAAGAGGAGCCCGCCACCACCGAGTTCACCGGCGACATGTTGCGGGTGCGCCTGACGCCTGCTGCGGCACGCGCGTTCGCGCGGCGCGCGCAACGCGTCGTCGCGGCCGGCCGGCCGCCTTGCCCGCTGTGCGGTAACCCGCTGGAGCCGCAAGGACACGTGTGTCCGCGCCAGAACGGGCATCGCGGACTTCGGTGAGCACGGTGAGCGAGTCGGTCGCTCTCGACCTTCCCGAAACGTTGCGGCTGCTGCGCGACGGGGAGCTCTGTGTCGAAGGACGACTCTTCGACGCGTCCAACGCAACGTTGTTCTGCACTGTGACCCTCGACGACGTCACCGCCGCGTGCGTGCACAAGCCGATCACCGGCGAGCGACCGCTGTGGGACTTCCCCGAAGGAACGCTGGCCTACCGCGAGGTGTCGGCCTACTTCGTATCGGAAGCGATGGGCTGGGACATCGTGCCGCCGACAGTCCTGCGTGACGGCCCCTACGGCGTAGGCATGTGCCAGCTCTGGATCGACATCGACGAGACGGTCGACATCAGCGCACTCGCGCGCAGCGACCACCCACAACTTCGGCGGATGGCAGTCTTCGACGCCGTCATCAACAACGCCGACCGCAAGGGCGGCCATCTGCTGCCGACACCCGATGGACACATCTACGGCGTCGACCACGGCGTCTGCTTCTCCGAAGACGAGAAGCTGCGCACGCTGTTGTGGCGGTGGCGCGGGCAACGGCTCACCGAAGAGGCGATCGACGTGCTGTCGGTCCTGCGTGCGGATCTCGAAGGTGAGCTCGGCGACGCGTTGTCAGGGATGCTGCACTACGACGAGGTCGCGGCGACGAGGCGACGGGTCGACCGGTTGCTCTCGACCCGACGTCACCCACTTCCCAGCGACGACTGGCCGCCAGTGCCCTGGCCGCCGTTCTAGTTCGTCACGTCAGCTGCGACTTCTGCAGCTTGCCCATGGCATTGCGTGGTAGCTCTTCGACGAAGCGCACTTCGCGCGGTCGCTTGTGCGGCGCCAACATCGCGGCGACGTGTGCCACCAACGTCTCAGCATCAATGCTGTGCCGATCGGCATCGGGGTCGCGAACGACCCAGGCAACGATGCGCTCACCGAGGTCGTCGTCGGAGACGCCCTTGACCGCGGCTTCCGCGACCCCCGGGTAGGCGAGCAGCGCGTCCTCGATCTCGCCGGCGCCGACCTTGAACCCGCCGGTCTTGATCAGGTCGGTCGCGAGCCGGCCCAGCAGCCGCAGGCCGTTGCTCTCGTCGTAGCGACCGATGTCGCCGGTGCGGAACCAGCCGTCGTCGGTGAATGCAGCGGCGGTCGCGTCCGGCCGGTTGAGGTAGCCGTCGAACAACGTCGGCCCGCGCAGCTGCACCTCTCCCATGCCGGCGTCGTCGGCATTCGCGATGCGCAGGTCGATGCCCGGCAACGGCCGGCCGACCTGCCCCGGTTGCCGTTCGTCCGACACCGCCGCGGCGGTCACGATGAGGCTCTCGGTAAGCCCGTAACGCTCGACCAGCGCCTGCCCGGTCGCCTGCCGGACCCGGTCGAACACCGGCGCCGGAAGCGCGGCCGAGCCGCTGACGAGCATCCGCGCGGACGCGCACCGAGCCAGTTCGCCCGGTTCGAGCCGGGCCCACATCGTCGGTACGGCGAAATACATGTTGGCGTCGGCGACGGCGCACAATCGCTCGGTCCGGATCATCCGGCCGCCGAACCGCAATGGGCCGAGGGTGCCGAGCACCAAGCCGTGCACGTGGAACAGCGGAAGCGCATGCGCGAGGACGTCACGCTCACTCCACTGCCAGACTTCGGCGAGCCCGTCGAGACATGCCGTGACCGCGCGCCGGGAAAGGACCGCGCCCTTCGGGGCTCCGGTGGTGCCGGACGTGTAGATGACGAAGGCAGGCCGGTCACTGTCGTCACTCGGGTCGATTGTCGAGCGCGCCGCCAGGTCGACGTCGCCGGCGTCGATGACGACCTCCGCGGCGCTGTCGCTGACCACGTGCGACCGTTCGTGTTCTCCGGCGGCCGGGTTGAGCGGCACGACGGTGCAGCCGGCAGCAAGAGCACCCGCCACCGCGACGACGGTTTCCAGGCTCGGCGTCGCCACGACCGCGACCCGCTCACGACCGGCGACGCCCTCTGCGAACGCCATCACGGCGGCGCGCAAGTCGTCGCCGCGCAGCGACATTCCGGCCACCTCGACGTCGACGCCGGCGGCATGCAGCGCGGTCAGCATGCTGCTGACACTAGGCTCGCGTCGTGCATTCGTGGTCCGCGGCCGACGTCCCGGAGCTGCAGGCCGCCGGACTCGGTCGCGGCCGGCCGCCGCGCGTGCCCGACACCGCGTCGGGGGACTTGGTCGAGCTGTGCGGCGTCGACGGCGTGGTGACGATGTATGTCTGCGGAATCACGCCGTACGACGCCACTCACCTCGGCCATGCCGCGACCTACCTGTTGTTCGACACCATCCAGCGGTTGTGTCGCGACGCGGGTCTGCGCGTGCGCTACGTGCAGAACGTGACCGACATCGACGACCCGCTGCTCGAGCGTGCTGTTGCGACCGGTCAAGACTGGATGGCGCTGGCCGAACGTGAGACGCAGCTGTTCCGCGAGGACATGGCGGCGTTGCGGATCCTGCCGCCGGACCACTACATCGGCGCGGTCGAGGCGATCCCGGACATCGTGGCGACGGTCGAGCGCCTGCGCGAGCGGGGTGCGGCGTACGAGATCGACGGCGACGTCTACTTCTCCGTCGCGGCGGCACCGCACTTCGGCGAGGTCGGTCACTACTCGCTCGACGAGATGGTGCAGCTGTCCGGCGAACGTGGCGGCGACCCGGACCGTGCGGGCAAGAAGGATCCGCTCGACCCGCTGCTCTGGCAGTCGGCACGGCCGGACGAGCCGGCCTGGGAGTCCTCGCTGGGCCACGGCCGGCCGGGCTGGCACGTCGAGTGCGCCGCGATCGCGTTGCGCTATCTCGGCACGACCATCGATGTGAACGGCGGCGGCAACGACTTGGTGTTCCCGCACCACGAGCTCGGTGCTGCCGAAGCCGCGGTGGCCACCGGCAGCTGGCCGTTCGCCCGCGCTTACGTGCACCAAGGCATGGTCGGTTATCAGGGCGAGAAGATGTCGAAGTCGCGCGGCAACCTCGTCTTCGTCTCCCGCCTGCGCGCCGACGGCGTGGACCCGATGACGATCCGGCTCGCGTTGCTGGCGCACGAACAGGGCAGCAACTGGGAGTGGTACGACGACGAGATCGACCTCGCAGACCGGCGGCTGCAGCGTTGGCGGCAAGCCTTTGCCCGTGACACCGCTCCGCCCGCGCAGCCGACCGTCGACCGGCTGCGAGCCGAGCTCGGCGACGGCCTGCGGACACCCGCCGCCCTCGACGTCGTGAACGCCTGGGCCGACGCCGACGGAGACGACAAGGGCGCCCCAGCCCAAGTCGCAGCAGCAGTGGACGCCCTCCTAGGCATCCTCTAGAGCTGGAGCGAGCGACCTCACCTCGAAGGGGGGTTGTCCCTGCGGCGGAGGTAGCGCTCGAAGGCCTTGGCGATCGCGTCGCCGGAGGCTTCCGGCAGGTCCGTTTCCTCTTCGCGTTCTTCGAGCGAGGCGACGTACTCAGCGATCTCGCTGTCCTCACGCGCGAGTTCGTCGACACCGCGCTCCCAGGCGCTGGCCTGCTCCGGCAGGTCGCCGAGCGGGATCGCCAGGTCGAGCGCGTCCTCGGCGCGGTGCAGTAGCGACAGCGTCGCCTTCGGGCACGGCGGCTGCGCGACGTAGTGCGGCACCGACGCCCAGAAGGTCACGGTCTTGAGCCCGGCGCGCGCACAGGCGTCGTGGAACACCGACACGATGCCGGTCGGGCCTTCGTAGCGCGATCGAGACAGCGACAACGCGGCGGCGGTCGCCTCGTCGGAGGCCGAACCATGGACGTCAACCGGCCGCGTGTGCGGCACGTCGGCGAGGAGCGCGGCGAGGCAGACAACCGAGTCGACGTCGAGCTCGTGCGCGAACTCGACCAGCTCCTCGGAGAACGCCCGCCAGCGCATGTTGGGCTCCAGGCCGCGCACGAGCACGATCTCTCGGACGTCGCCCTCGGGCATCGCGGCAATGGAGATGCGGGTTGTCGGCCACTCGATCCGGCGGGTCAGGCCGTCGACGAGACGAACCGTCGGCCGGTTGACCTGGTAGTCGTAGTAGTCCTCGGGGTCGATCGCGGCGAACGGTTTCGCGTCCCACTCCCGTTCGAGATGGTCGATCGCGCCGGATGCCGCGTCGGCAGCGTCGTTCCACCCTTCGAACGCGGCGAGCATGGCGCGGGTCACGCGTGCCGTCCTCCGTCCCCTCCCGCTCGGGCCGCGTCGGCGACTGCCGCGCGGATCAGCCCGGCCACCAGGTCCGGCCATTGCAAGGGTACGTCGTGAACCGCCCCGCCCCAGCGCAAAAGCCGAGGTCGGGCCACAACATCGGCCAGGCGGCCGAGCGCTTCGGCCTTGCGCTTCGACCAGTCGTCGTCGCCACCCACGGCCTCGCACGACACGAGCCAGGCGGGACAGCGGACCCGGCGGAGGGTGTCGCTGGCGTCGTAGTCCAGCAGGGTCCCGGCGATGTTCATGTGGGTGGCGAACGGCAGCCGGGCACGCGCCAGCCCGTCGTCCCCGACCGCGAAGATCGGCAGCACCGCGGCGGCCACCTCGTCACTCCATTCGGCGGCGGGGGTGCGCGAGCTGATCATGGCGATGAGCTGCTCTGGTGGTGCGGCGATTTGCGGCGGTTCCATCCGCTTCAGCGCGGCGGCGCGGTCGAACTCCGCCGGTGGTGAGCTGAAGCCGCCGTCGATCGCGACGAGGGCCAGCGCCCGTTCAGGGTGCTCGGCGGCGAACGTCGCGGCGACCGACCCGCCCCAGGAGTGGCCCACCACCACCGCCCTTGACCAGCCGACGGCGTCGAGCGCCGTAGCAAGATCCGCGGCGACAGTGGAGCTGTCATAGCCGTCATCGGGACGCGCGCTGTCGCCGTGCCCGCGCTGGTCGATGGCGAGCATCGGCAACCCGGCCAGCCGCGTGACCACGAGGTTCCAGTAGCGCCGTTGCGACGCCAAGCCGTGCAGCAGGACGATCGGGGTGCCCCCATCTCCGGGCGCACGGCCGGGCCAGCGGGTCGCCGCGAGCTTGATCTCCTGGCCGGGAAGGTCGAGGTCGATGCCGCCGGCCGGGGGAGGGGCGGCGCCCAATATTCGGGGGTGGGCCACCCGGGGTTCGGTCAGCGCTGCCGGCCACTCGTCGTCTGGACGATCAGCACGTCACAGGCGGCACGGTGGCTGATGTTGGCCGGCACCGACCCGAGCAGGCGGCCGGCGAGGCTGTTGAGACCGCGGTTGCCGACGACGCAGAGGTCGGCCTTCTGCTCCTCGGCGACAGACACGAGCACGTCGACCGGGTCGCCGGGCTTGCTGACGATGTCGACATCGGTTGCGCCGGCCTTCTTCGCCTTGCCGGCCGCTTCGCGCAGGATGTCGTCGGCCGGGTGCGAGCCGACCACCTTGTAGGCGTCTTCGCCGAGCGCCTCCGACGCACGGCTGCGCTCGCGGTCGCTCATCTGCGTGTACGCCGAGACGATGAGGAGCTTGGCGCTTGCGTCGCCGGCAATCGCGGCTGCGCGTTCGACGGCGCGAAACGATGACTCGGAGCCATCGGTGCCGACCAGGATCGTGCGATAGCTGCTCACGACGCGAAACTTATCCGGTCGAACTGGCGCTACCCGCGCCGGTAGACTGGGGAAACTGATCATGACCGCTGCCTCCGACTCGACGTTGCTCGCCGCGCTGCGGGAGCGAGTCGTCGTTGCCGATGGCGCGATGGGCACCATGCTGCAGGCCCACGACCTCACTCTCGACGACTTCGAAGGGCTCGAGGGCTGCAACGAGATCCTCAACGTCACCCGACCCGATGTGGTGCGCGCCGTCCACGACGCCTACCTGCTCACCGGATGCGACGCCGTCGAGACCAACACCTTCGGCGCCAACCTGCCCAACCTCGGCGAGTACGACATCGCCGACCGGATTTTCGAACTGTCCCTCGCCGGTGCCCGGCTCGCCCGCGAGGTCGCCGACGGCCATTCGACGCCCGAGCGTCCGCGCTGGGTGCTTGGGTCGGTCGGGCCTGGCACCAAGCTGCCGACGCTCGGTCATGCGCCGTACGCCGATCTGCGCGACGCCTACCAGCAAGAGGTCGCCGGGCTGATCGAAGGCGGCGCCGACGCGATCCTGATCGAGACCGCGCAGGACCTGTTGCAGGCGAAGGCTGCGCTCAACGGCGCGCGGCGGGCTTTCCGGGCCACCGGCCGGCGGCTGCCGTTGTTCGCCCAGGTCACCGTCGAGACGACCGGCACGATGCTGCTCGGCAGCGAGATCGGCGCGGCGCTGACCGCGCTCGAACCGCTCGAGATCGACCTGATCGGGCTCAACTGCGCAACGGGCCCGGCGGAGATGAGCGAGCACCTGCGGTACCTGTCCCGGCATGCCCGCGCCGGGTTGTCGTGCATGCCCAACGCCGGGCTGCCTGAGCTCACCGCCGACGGCGCTCGCTACCCGCTCACACCCGAGCAGCTCGCCGACGCGCACGACCGGTTCACCCGGGAGTTCGGCCTCGCGCTCGTCGGCGGTTGCTGCGGCACCACGCCTGAGCACATCAAGGCCGTCGTCGACCGTGTCGGTGGGCGAGAAGTTGTTGCGCGCAAGCCGCGACCGGAGCGAGGCTCGTCGTCTCTCTACCAGCACGTGCCCTTCCGGCAGGACGTCAGCTACCTGTCGGTGGGGGAGCGCACCAACACCAACGGCTCGAAGGCGTTCCGTGAGGCGATGCTCGAGGCCCGGTGGGACGACTGCATCGAGATCGCGCGTGAGCAGGTACGCGACGGCTCGCACGTGCTCGACCTGTGCATCGACTACGTCGGACGCGACGGCACCGTCGACATGCGCGATGCTGCGTCTCGGCTGGCGACCGCCTCGACGCTGCCGCTGATGATCGACTCCACCGAGTGGCAGGTCATCGAGTCGGGCCTGGAGTGCCTCGGCGGCCGGTCGATCGTCAACAGCGTCCACTACGAGGACGGCAACGCGCCCGAGAGCAACTTCGCGAAGAAGATGCACGTGGTGCGCGAGCACGGCAGCGCCGTCGTCGTGATGTGCATCGACGAAGAGGGCCAGGCGCGCACCGGCGACCGCAAGGTCGAGATCGCGAGCCGCATCATCGACGACCTCGTGCGCGACTGGGGCATGGCCGTCGAGGACATCTTCGTCGACTGCCTCACCTTCACGCTGGCTACCGGCCAGGAAGAGTCGCGACGGGACGGCGTCGAGACCATCGAGGGCATTCGGAAGCTGAAGCAGCGCTATCCCAACGTGCAGACAACCCTCGGCGTCTCCAACGTCTCGTTCGGGCTCAACCCGGCGGCCCGGCAGGTGCTCAACTCGGTCTTCCTGCACGAGTGCGTCGAGGCGGGCCTCGACTCCGCGATCGTGCACGCTTCGAAGATTCTGCCGATGTCGCGCATCGCGGACGAGCAGCGCGAGGTTGCACTCGACCTCGTCTACGACCGGCGTCGCGAAGGCTATGACCCGCTGCAGCGCTTCCTCCAGCTGTTCGAAGGCGTGACCACGCAGTCGAGCAAGGAGTCGCGGGCGGAGGAGCTCGCCGCGCTGCCGCTGTCCGAGCGGCTCAAGCGGCGGATCATCGACGGCGAGCGCAACGGTCTCGAGCCCGACCTCGACGAGGCGCTGCAATCGCGGCCCGCGCTCGAGATCGTCAACGACACGCTGCTCGAAGGAATGAAGGTCGTCGGCGACCTGTTCGGCTCCGGTCAGATGCAGCTGCCTTTCGTCCTGCAGTCCGCCGAGGTGATGAAGGCGGCGGTCGGCTATCTCGAGCCGCACATGGAGAAGAGCGACGAGGCCGGCAAGGGCACGATCGTGCTCGCCACCGTCAAGGGCGACGTGCACGACATCGGCAAGAACCTCGTCGACATCATCCTGAGCAACAACGGCTACAACGTGGTCAACCTCGGCATCAAGCAGCCGATCTCGGCGATCCTCGACGCGGCCCACGAGCACAAGGCGGACGCGATCGGCATGAGCGGCCTGCTCGTCAAGAGCACGGTCATCATGAAGGAGAACCTCGAGGAGATGAACACCCGCGGCGTCGCGTCGCAATGGCCGGTGCTCCTCGGCGGCGCTGCGTTGACCCGCGCCTACGTCGAGGTCGATCTCGCCGACATGTACGTCGGAGAAGTTCGCTACGCCCGTGACGCCTTCGAGGGCTTGCGCTTGATGGACGCGGTGATGGCGGTCAAGCGCGGCGAGCCCGGCGCGACACTGCCACAGCCACGCGGGCGGCGCGTTGCGGCGCGACCGCGACGCGACGACGACGCCATCGAGTTGCCGGCTCGCTCCGATGTCGCCGTGAACAACCCGATCCCGGCTCCGCCGTTCTGGGGCGACCGAGTGGTCAAAGGCATTCCGCTCGCCGACTATGCCGCGGTGCTGGACGAGCGCGCGACGTTCCTGGGGCAGTGGGGTCTGCGCCCCTCGCGAGGCGAGGGGGGCGCGTCGTACGAAGACCTGGTCGAGACCGAAGGGCGGCCACGGCTGCGCTCCTGGCTGCAGCGCCTGCAGTCGGAGAAGCTGCTGGAAGCGGCGGTCGTGTATGGCTACTTCCCCTGCGTCAGCAAGGGCGACGACCTGATCGTGCTGCACGAGGACGGGTCGGAGCGCACCCGCTTCACCTTCCCGCGGCAGCGCCGCGACCGGTTCCTCTGCCTGTCCGACTTCTTCCGGCCGGAGGAGTCGGGTGAGGTCGATGTCGTCGCGTTCCAGCTGGTGACCGTCGGCTCGCGGATCAGCGAGGTCACTGCCGAGCTGTTCGCCAAGGACGCCTACCGCGACTACCTCGAGCTGCACGGCCTGTCGGTGCAGCTGACCGAGGCGCTGGCCGAGTTCTGGCACAAGCGGGTGCGCGAGGAGCTGGGCTTCGGCGCCGAGGACTCGCCGGATCTCAACGATCTGCTGGCGCACCAGGGCTATCGCGGGTCGCGCTACTCGTTCGGCTACCCGGCCTGCCCCGACCTCGAGGACCGCGCGAAGATCGTCGAGCTGTTGCACCCGGACCGCATCGGCGTGTCCCTCTCCGAGTCGTTCCAGCTGGTGCCGGAGCAGGCGACCGACGCGATCGTCGTGCACCATCCCGAGGCCAAGTACTTCAACGCCCGGTGAGCGGCGCCTGCGCGCAGGCGGTGCTGTTCGACATGGACGGCCTGCTCGTCGACACCGAGCCGCTGTGGACCATCGCCGAGATCGAACTGGCCCATTCGCTCGGCGGCACCTGGGACGACGAGATCAAGGCGGCCATCGTCGGTACCCGACTCGATGTCGCCGTACCCACGGTGTTGCGTCACTACGGGCATGACGACACACCGCAGGCGATCGCCACCGCGTCGTCGTTCCTGCTGGACCGGATGGTCGAGCTGTTCGACGCGGAGCTGCCACTGCACGCCGGCGCGATCGAGCTGATCGACGCGGTTCGGACCCGCGGTGTGCTGACTGCACTCGTCTCGTCGTCGTTCCGCGTCCTGGTCGACGCCGCGTTGCACGGCCTGGGCGCCGAGCGGTTCGACCTGACACTCGCCGGCGACGAAGTGACGCACGGCAAGCCGCACCCGGAGCCCTACCTGCTCGCCTGCGCCAGGCTGGGGGTCGCGACGGAACGCGCGGTCGTGCTCGAGGACGCGATGAGCGGCGTCCTTTCCGCCGAAGCAGCTGGCTGTCACGTCGTCGCGGTGCCCTTCGTGACCGCGATCCCTCCTGCTGCGGGGCGTTGCGTGGTGGCGTCGCTGAAGGACATCGACCCGGACTGGCTGCTGGGGCTGCCGTGCTCGTGAGCAGTCGCTCGTACGACGAATACATCGCGATGTTCGACCTGGCAGATGCCGACTTGCGCGGGCGGCGGGTGCTCGACTGCAGCGCGGGTGGTTCCAGCTTTGCCCGACACGCGCGAACACTGGGTGCGCAGGTCGTCGCGGTCGACCCGGCCTACGCGCTCGAGCCGTCAGTTCTGGCGGACACCATTGCGACGAGCAACCGCAACGGGGCGACGATCGCCGTCGACAACGGCGACCGGTTCGTGTGGGACTGGTACGGCTCCATCGACGCGCGTGACAAGATGCGGGCGCGGGCGCTGGCCGAGTTCGTCCTCGACTACGGCTCGCGACCTGGGCGCTATGTCGCCGCAGCACTGCCGCAGCTGCCGTTCCGCGACGCGAGCTTCGACCTCGCCCTCTGCTCGCACCTGCTGTTCACCTGGGCCGACCAGCTGGGCCAGGCCTGGCATGCGGCCGCGCTCGCCGAGCTTTGCCGGGTCGCGCGCGAGGTTCGCGTCTTCCCGACGCTGGTGCAGGGTCCCGGCGGGGAGGTGCCGTTCTGGGACGAGCTGATGGCGGCGATTGCCGCCGACGGTCATGTCGTCGAGCGTCGGCGCGTGCCGTATGAGTTCCAGGTCGGCGGCAACACCATGCTCGTCGTCAAACGCCTTCGCAGTTGATCATGGGCAAACCGGCGTGGCGCGCCGGTGTGTCGCAGACTTTGCCCATGATCAACGCGGGTCTATTCGGTTGAGATCGCGTTGAGGATGTTGAGCTTCGACGCGCGGCGGGCCGGCCACCAGGCAGCGGTGATGCCGGCGATGACGCCGATGACGAGGTAGCCGACGAGCTGGCCACCAGGGATCGACGTGACGTTGATGCCTTGCGAGTGCAGCGCCTGCACCAACGCGGTGCCGTAGCCGATCCCGAGCAGCACCCCGAGCAGCGCACCGAACATCGCAATGACCACGGCTTCGAGGCGCACCATGCGGCGCACCTGCTTTGTCGCCATACCCACGGCCCGCAGCAAGCCGATCTCCCGGGTGCGCTCGAACACCGAAAGCGCGAGCGTGTTGACGATGCCGAGCCACGCGATGATGAGCGACAGGACGAGCAGCGCCAGTACGAACGAGAGCACCTGGTTGATCTGGCGCTTCTGGTTCTGCTTGAACTCCGACTGGTCGCGCAACACGAGGTTGGGCGCAGCCTTGAGGACGTTGGCCAGCTCTGCGCGCACGCTGGCCAAGGCGTTGGCGGAGGTCGCTTTCACCGCGATGACGATGTCGAGCCGGTTGCGGAAGTTGGCGTTGTAGGTCGGCATGCCGATCAGATAGGAGCCGGCGATCGGGTTCGTGTCGTAGATCCCCGACACGGTCAGGGTCTTGGGACCGGTCAGCGCGAACAGCGCCTGCAGCTTGCTGCCCAAAGCGGGTGCAGACCCGGTCTTCGGCTTCTGGACGGCCACCTGTCCTGGTCCGAGGTCGAGGTTGCCGGCGAGCATCGTGAGCCGCAGCGTCTGGCCGACTGTTCGTGGCGTGACGCCCGTCACTCCGACGCGATCGCAGTAGGAGGTGCCAAGCCGGCCGCCGCACTTGAGCTTCATCTCTCCGTCGCGGAACTCGGTCACGGCAGCCACACCGGGCTGCTTGCTGATGGCGCTGGCGATGCTGCCCGGCACCGGCCCGAAGTTGTGCTCGGTGATGATGAAGTCGGCACCCACGCTCTTGTCGATCTGCGCGGTGGCCGACGTCGTGATCGACGCGGCCATGATGCTCATCGTCGTCGTCAGCGCAATGCCGATCATCAGCGCCGAGGCGGTTGCGGCGGTGCGGCGCGGGTTGCGGAGTGCGTTCTCGCGGGCCAGACGTCCGGGCGTGCCCCAGACGCGCGGCAGGATCCGGCCGAGGCCACCGACGATCGGGCGGGAGAGAACCGGCGACAACGCGACGGCGCCGCGGAACATGAGCAGCGCCCCGAGACCGATCTGCAGAGCGCTGCCGCCGTTGACGCCCACGCCGAGCAGCACGCCGCCGATCACCAGCGTCACCACTCCGAGGCGAGTACGCCGGCGCAGCGACGCGGTCGGCAGGGCGTAGTCGTCACGCATCGCTGCCACCGGCGGGATGCGCGAGGCACGTACGGCGGGAACGATCGCCGCCACGACGGTCACGACGAAGGCGACCAGGAAGCTGACGATCACCGTGCGGGGTAGGACCTGCAGGCTGACGGTTACCAGCCCACCGCCGGAGAAGCTCTCGATCAGAGCCCGCAGCGCCGCGGCGACTCCGATTCCGCCGAGCAGCCCGACGGCGCCGGCGACCAGGCCGACGATGCCGGCCTCGCTGATCACGGCCAGCAGCACCTGCCGCCGGCTGGCGCCGACCGCCCGGAGCAACGCGAGCTCACGTGTCCGTTGCGCCACCAGCACGTTGAACGTGTTGAAGATGATGAAGACCGCGACGAATACCGCGATGAACGCAAAGACCAGCAGCAGGATGTTGAAGAACTTCAGGTTCGACTTGAACTGCTTCGACTGGTCCGCGACGTAGTCGTGCTCGGTCAGGACCTGCACCGTCGTGTTGCTGGCGAGCGCGTGCTGAACCCGTGATGCGAGCTCCTGCTGCGTGACGCCAGGGGCGGCCGCCGCCTGCACCGTCGACCAGACCCCGGGCTGGCCGAGCAGAAGCTGCTGCGCCTGGCTCGGCTCGAACGCGGTGAGCGTCGCGCCGGCGAGCGTCGAGTCCTTGCCGAAGCGCACCAGGCCGACCACTGTCACGGGTTGATCGCGCCCCTGGACGAGCGCGTGCGCGTTCGCGCCGAGGGGGATGTGGAACTTCTGCGCGCTGTGCTCGTCGATGACCACCTCGCCGGGCGCCGCCGGGGGGCGGCCGGACACGATGCGCAGCGGGTTGGTCGGGACGTTGCCGACCCATGCCTGCCCCAACGTGGGCGCACCGCCGTTGGCGACCGCCTTGCCGTTGTAGACCAGCTGCGCGTAGCCGTCGGCGACGCCGCTCGCAGATGCGACGCCCGGAACCTGGCGGACGGTCTGCAACACCTGGTTGGGCACGAGAACGCGCTCGCCGCCGCCGCCGGGGCCGCCGCCGCCGCCGAACGCCTGCGTGCCGCGGACGACGACCGAGACGCCCGCCTCGGCATTTCCGAAGATCCGGTCGAAGGTGGCGTTGAGGGTGTCGGTGAGGACGAAGGTGCCCGCGACGAATGCGACCCCCAGGACGATCGAGGTCGCCGTCAGCGCCAGCCTCAGCTTGCGCGCGAGTGCGCCCTTGAGTGCGAGCCGGAACATGTCGGCGTCCTAGCCGGCCCGGTTCGCCGGGGCGTCGAACCGTTTCATCCTGGCCAGCACCGTCTCCGCCGTCGGGGAGTCGACGTCGTCGACGATCTGTCCGTCGGCGAGGAACAGTGCCCGGTCGGCGTACGCAGCACTGACCGGGTCGTGCGTGACGATGATGATCGTCTGGCCGATCTCGTCGACGCTGCGCCGCAGGAACTCGAGGATCTCCGCACTGGCCCGCGAGTCGAGATTGCCGGTCGGTTCGTCCGCGAAGATGACGTCCGGACGGGAGGCCATGGCGCGGGCGCACGCGACGCGCTGCTGCTGGCCGCCGGACAGCTCACTCGGCCGGTGCGTGAGCCGGTCGCGCAGGCCGACCGTGTCGATCACCGTGTCGAGCCAGGCCTTGTCGGGGGAGCGCCCGGCCAGGTCCAGCGGGAGGGTGATGTTCTCCAGCGCGGTCAGCGTCGGCACCAGGTTGAACGACTGGAAGACGAATCCGATCCGGTCGCGCCGGAGCGTTGTCAGGGCCTTCTCGTCCAGCCGGGTGACCTCAGTGTCACCGATGAAGACCTGACCCGACGTGACGGAGTCGAGGCCGGCGAGGCAGTGCATCAGGGTGGATTTGCCGGATCCTGACGGACCCATGATCGCGGTGAACCGTCCCCGGCCGAACTCGGCGCTGACGTCGTCGAGGGCGACGACGCGGGTGCCGCCCTCGCCGTAGACCTTGGTGACCTGTTTGGCGCGAACCGCGTCGGTCTGCGCAGAGTCCGTCGTCACCCGACGGACGTTAGCCGACGAGGGGAGTCGGTTTCTCCGGCAGCGTTGGGGGCGTGCCTCCAAAAGCCGGGCAGAGTTCCTGGAAGGAGCACCAATCGCACAGCCTGCTCTGCTTGTGGCGCCAGTCGCCGGTCTCCCGCGCCCGGATGATGGCGGCACCGATCGCGTCGATCTGCCGCTCGAGGGCCAGGAGGTCCCGCTCGTCCGGGTGGTAGTCGAGGACCTCTCGGTCGGCCAGGTAGTAGAGCCGCAGCAGCGTCGGCAGAACCCCGGTGGAACGCCACAACACGAGCGCGTAAAAGCGCAGTTGGAACAGCGCCTTGCCCTCGAACTCCTCGCGTGGACTCTTGCCGGTCTTGTAGTCGACGACGCGCAGCCGGCCGTCGCCGGCCCGGTCCAGGCGGTCGACGAACCCCTTGAGCCGTACGCCGGACGGCAGCGTCGTCTCAACCAGAACCTCACGTTCGGCGGGTTCGAGCCGTCGCGGATCCTCCAGGCTGAAATAGGACGCCAGCAGCGACCGGGTCGACTCGAGCAGCTGCACGAGGCCGCCCGAGTCCTCGTCGACCAGGTGGGCCAGGTCCTCGTCTTCGGCGATCAGCTCGCTCCACTGCGGCTCCACCAGCGCGTCCGCGGCCGCGGCCGTGCGCTCAACGGCCGGCAGGTCGAAAAGCCGCTCCAGGATGCCGTGCACCACGGTGCCGCGGGCGGCCTCGAGGCTCGGCGGCTCGGGCAGCCGGTCGATCACCCGGTACCGGTAGAGCAGGGCACAGGTCTTGAAATCGAGGGCACGCGACGGAGACAGCGCCCACTCTGCCGACTGAGCCGATTGAGGGCCCGGCGGAGCGACGTCGGGTGCTGTCGTCATGCACAGCACGCTAGAGGCTCGGTACGACGAAATCCGCCTTCCACGCCGAACCTGTGGACGCCGACGCTGGATGCAGGCGGCAATTCAGCGGCTGTTCAGGCGGCGGCGCCTAGCATCAACACGTGAGCGACGACGGAAACCAGGGCGGCCGCCCAGCGCGGCCGACCGCGCTCACGGGCATCTCGGTCGGCAGGATCCTCGGTGTGCCGGTGGTGATCCAGCCACTCTGGTTCGTCATCCTCGCGGTCTTCGCCATCTCGTTCACCCCGACCGTCCGCGACGCGGTGCCGTCGCTGTCCAACAACGCCAGCTACGCCATCTCGGTGGTGTTCGTGCTGCTGCTCTACGCCGCGGTGCTCGTCCATGAGCTCGGCCACGTCATCGTCGCGAAGCTGTTGGGCATGCGGGTCAACCGCATCGTCCTGCAGCTGCTCGGCGGCGCGTCCGAGATCGAAGAGGAGAACCCGGGCCGCCCGAGCCGGGAGTTCCTGGTGGCCGCAGTCGGGCCGCTGACCAGCGTCCTGCTCGGCGGCATCGGCTTCGCGATCGCGCCGCACTTCCAGCACGAGAGCATCGGCCGGCTCCTCGCCTACGGGTTCGGCTGGGTCAACGCCATCACCGCGGCGTTCAACTTGCTTCCCGGCTGGCCCATGGACGGCGGACGGGTGCTGCGCTCGATCGTCTGGCAGATCACCCACGACAAGCTGCGCGCAACGATCGCGGTCGGCTGGGTGGGCCGCGTCATCGCCGTCGGCGTCGCCGTCTACGCGCTGGGCAGCCAGAACCAGACCCGGGGTGGCTGGGGCGTCGGCGGGCTCTACCTGCTGGTGCTGGCGTTCTTCATCTGGACCAACGCGAGCATGGCGATCGCCCAGGGCAAGGTCATGACCGTGCTGCCCAAGCTCGACCTGCGGGGGATGACGCGCCCGGCGCTGCCGGTCACGGCCGACCTGCCGGTCGCCGAGGCCGTACGACGGGCACGTGACGCCCACGCCCGTGGGCTGGTCGTGGTCGACACGTATGGACGCCCGAGTGGCCTCGTCTCCGAAGCCGCCGTGAGCGCAATGCCGGAACAGCGCCAGCCATGGGTTCCGGTGAGCGACCTCGCGCGCCCGATGGAGGCCGGGCTGGTGCTGCGCACCGACATGACCGGCGAGCGCCTGCTCCACGCCGTGCAGACGACGCCGGCCACGGAATACCTGGTCCTGGAGCCGGGTGGCCAGATCACCGGCGTGCTTGCCCGCACCGACCTGATCGCGGCGCTGCAGGCTGCCGGCCTGCGATGAGCAACGGCCGAGGCGAACGTCGACCCACCGAACGTCGACACGGCCCGTTCGTCGTCGGCGACCTCGTGCAGCTCACCGACCCCAAAGGCCGGATGCACACGATCGAGCTCGTCGCCGGCAAGGAGTTCCACACCCACCGGGGCGTCGTGGCGCACGACGAGATCATCGGCAAACCGGAAGGCAGCGTGATCACGTCGGTCGGCGGCACGGCGTACGTCGCTTTCCGGCCGCTGCTGTCGGACTACGTGCTCTCGATGCCACGTGGCGCGACCGTCGTCTATCCGAAGGACGCGGCGCAGATCATCGCCCTCGCCGACGTCTTTCCCGGAGCCCGGGTCGTGGAGGCCGGCGCCGGCTCCGGTGCGCTCAGCTGCAGCCTGCTGCGAGCGGTCGGCGCGCAGGGCCTTGTGTCGTCGTACGAGAAAAGAGAGGACTTCGCCGAGGTCGCCGCGCGCAACGTCGAGAGGTTCTTCGGCGGCCCGCATCCGGCCTGGCGGCTGATGCTCGGCGACGTCGCCGAGAAGTGCACCGACGAGGACGTCGATCGTGTCGTGCTGGACATGCTGGCGCCGTGGGAGGTGCTCGAGGCGGTGGCCGCTGCGCTGACACCGGGCGGCGTCATCTGCTGCTACGTCGCGACAACGACGCAGCTCTCGCGCACCGTGGAGGCGTTGCGAGGGCACGGCGGCTTCACCGAACCCGCTGCGTGGGAGTCGCTCGTCCGCGGCTGGCACGTCGAGGGCCTCGCGGTTCGCCCCGAGCATCGCATGATCGGACATACCGGCTTCCTCGTGACGGCCCGGCGCATGGCGCCCGGTGTCGTCGCCCCGCCGCGCCGCCGGCGGCCCGCGAAGGGCGCGCGCTCGGAAGAGTGACCTGCCCGCGGATGCGGCGGTTCTGCGTGAGACTGCCTACCTGCGGCGATAGGCTCGCCAGAAGCGCGAGAGCGGGTGTCCAATGGGGCGCCTGCCAGCGGCGGAGGAGGTGACACGTGTCCCCACGTGACGACGCCGAGCGCGCACGGCTCGCGAAGGAGTCACACGACCTCACGACACAGCTCGCCTTCCTCGAAGAGGAAGTTGCGTTGCTGCGGCGCAAGCTCGCCGAGTCGCCTCGGCAGGTCCGTCAGCTCGAGGAGCGACTCACCGAAGCGCAGGCGAACTTGTCAGGGGTCGTCAACCAGAACGAGCGTCTGGTCGCGACGCTGAAGGAGGCACGCGAGCAGATCATTGCGCTCAAGGAGGAGGTCGACCGGCTGGCCCAACCGCCGTCCGGCTACGGCTACTTCCTCAGTGCGCACGACGACGGCACCATCGACGTCTTCACGGGTGGTCGCAAGCTCCGCGTGACGCTCTCACCGAGCATTGACGCCTCAGGGCTGCGCAAGGGCCAGGAGGTCATGCTCAACGAGGCGCTCAACGTCGTACAGGTGCTCGAGTTCGAACGCCAGGGCGACGTCGTGCTCCTCAAAGAGGTCCTCGAGGGCGGCGACCGCGCGCTCGTCATCGGGCACACCGACGAGGAACGTGTCGTGATGCTCGCCGACACGTTGCTCGACTCGCCGCTGCGTGCCGGCGACTCGTTGCTGGTCGAGCCGCGTTCCGGCTGGGCCTACGAGCGCATCCCCAAGTCCGAAGTCGAGGAACTCGTCCTCGAAGAGGTGCCCGACATCGGCTACGTCGACATCGGTGGGTTGTCTTCGCAGATCGAGCAGATCCGCGATGCCGTCGAGCTGCCCTTCCTGCACAAGGAACTGTTCCTCGAGCACCAGCTGAAGCCGCCGAAGGGGATCCTGCTCTACGGGCCGCCCGGTTGCGGCAAGACGCTCATCGCGAAGGCCGTCGCCAACTCGCTGGCCAAGCAGGTCGCAGAGACCGGTCGCGGCGAGGGGCGTTCCTACTTCCTCAACATCAAGGGCCCCGAGCTGCTCAACAAGTACGTCGGCGAAACCGAGCGGCACATCCGGCTGGTGTTCCAGCGTGCCCGTGAGAAGGCGTCCGAAGGCACGCCGGTCATCGTGTTCTTCGACGAGATGGACTCGATCTTCCGCACCCGTGGCTCGGGTGTGTCGAGCGACGTCGAGAACACGATCGTGCCGCAGCTGCTGTCGGAGATCGACGGCGTCGAAGGCCTCGAGAACGTCATCGTCATCGGCGCGTCCAACCGCGAGGACATGATCGACCCCGCGATCCTGCGGCCAGGCCGGCTCGACGTGAAGATCAAGATCGAGCGGCCGGACGCCGAGGCGGCGAAGGACATCTTCTCCAAGTACCTCGTCAAGGAGCTGCCGCTGCACCCCGACGACGTCGCCGAACACGGCGGCTCGCCGGAGGGCACCATCGGCGCGATGATCCAGCACACCGTCGAACGCATGTACTCCGAGACCGAGGAGAACAGGTTCCTCGAGGTCACTTACGCCAACGGCGACAAGGAAGTCCTCTACTTCAAGGACTTCAACTCCGGCGCGATGATCGAGAACATCGTGGCGCGGGCGAAGAAGATGGCCATCAAGGACTTCCTCGACAGCGGGCAGAAGGGGCTGCGCCTGTCGCACCTCACCACTGCCTGCATCGACGAGTTCAAGGAGAATGAGGACCTGCCCAACACGACCAACCCGGACGACTGGGCGCGCATCTCCGGCAAGAAGGGCGAGCGCATCGTCTACATCCGCACGTTGGTCACCGGCAAGGACGAAAACTCCGGCCGCAGCATCGACACGGTCGCCAACACCGGCCAATACCTGTAGCCGTCGCCGCACCGACCGAAGTGTGTGCGTTGGCTGTCGTTATGACTGCATCCGGCGTACACACTTACCGCGGCCAGCGCCGCTCTGCGGCCTGAAGCTGCTCGATGACTCGCTCCGGCTGGAGTCGTATGCCGACCATGTCGTCCCACCAGTAGAGCGGCTTGAGGTGGACGGCGCCATCAACCTCCGCCGTGAAGCCGTTGAACTCAGCATCCAGGTAGCGACGCCTGCCGTCGTGATCTCGACGAATCGCCTGTCGCAGCGGGGCTTGAATGCCGGCACGCCTTGCCAAGGCCAGGAAGTCGATCTCGAGCAGCGAATGCGAACCACCCTCGATGTCTCCTGCGGTGGCGAGGTAAACGGCTCGGTGCGGGAGGGTCGACTCGCGTTCTAGCAACGGGTAGACGTCGGTCGCGCTGCGCATCGTGGGAATCGACTCCCCGGATGCAGCGTCTCGGGCCTGACCCGGCGCGAGCGCCGACGGACGTACAGGGCATGCCGGCCGCTACGTCCATGGAATGGCACAGCCGTCTGCCGGCGCTCGACAGGAAAGCCGTTGAGCCCGGTCCGGCGGAGTGCGCTCAGCCCGGCCAACACGCATTCGGGGCACCATCCAAGACCGCGAACCACGCCTCCTGCTCCTCATTCAACGGTCCGTTGTGCAGCGCCACGACCCGCGGGCTCAACCGCCGCCATCGGCCAGCGTCAATGTTGCTGCGGGTAGTCCCGTAGGAGACACTCAGTTGCGCCAACTGAGAAGACGCCAGCAGCCCGCACTGTTCGGCGGCCAACCGCCGGAAGTCATCTGCGCGGCGGGCTGCATCGGTCATGCGGCCAGCATCGGTGCAAATCCGGCTGTGTTGGGCGTTGTCCACAGTCCGGGCGCCGCCGCGCGGCTAGGCTGAGTGGGTGAGCGTGCGCCGGGTAATGGGCACGGAGACCGAGTACGGCATCGCCGTCCCCGGCCAGACGAGCGCGAACCACATGCTCGCCTCCAGCCAGGTCGTCAACGGCTACCTCAACGCGACCACCGGGGCGCCACGCGACCGACGGCCGCGGTGGGACTTCGAGGAAGAGTCGCCGCTGCGTGACGCGCGCGGGTTCGACGTCTCCGCCGGGCCGATCATCGGAGCGGGGCGCGACGCGGCCGAGCCGCTGACCGACGACGAGATCGGGCTCGCCAACGTCATCCTCACCAACGGCGCACGGCTCTACGTCGACCACGCCCACCCGGAATACTCCACGCCCGAGATCACCAACCCGCGCGACGCCGTCATCTGGGACAAGGCGGGGGAGCGGGTCATGGCGGCCGCGGCCGACTACGCCGCGCAGATCCCGGGCGCCGGGCACATCCAGCTCTACAAGAACAACACCGACAACAAGGGCGCGTCGTACGGCTGCCACGAGAACTACCTGATGCGCCGGCAGACACCGTTCGCCGACATCGTGCGGCACCTGACACCGTTCTTCGTCAGCCGTCAGGTCATGGTCGGCGCCGGACGGGTCGGCATCGGCCAGGATGGCCGTCAACACGGCTTCCAGATCTCGCAGCGCGCCGACTTCTTCGAGGTCGAGGTTGGTCTGGAGACGACACTCAAGCGACCGATCATCAACACGCGTGACGAGCCACACGCCGACCCGGAACGCTACCGGCGCCTGCATGTCATCATCGGCGACGCCAACATGAGCGAGGTCTCGACCTACCTCAAACTCGGCACCACCGCGCTCGTGCTGGCGATGATCGAAGAGCAGTGGTTCAGCGACACCGGTGTCGACCTCGGTGTCGAGGCGCCGGTCGCTTCGCTGCGCGCTGTGTCGCATGACTATTCGTTGCAGCAGCAGGTGACGATGCGCGACGGACGCCGGCTGACTGCGGTGCAACTGCAGATGGAGTACTTCGAGCAGGCGCGCAAGTTCGTCGAGGACCGCTACGGCGCGGACGCCGACGAGCAGACGGTCGACGTGCTCGCGCGGTGGGAGTCGGTACTCACGCGCCTCGCCGACGACCCGATGTCACTCGCCCGCGAACTCGACTGGGTTGCGAAGCTGCAACTTCTCGAGGGCTACCGCGAACGCGAGTCACTCGACTGGGACGCACACAAGCTGCAGCTCGTCGACTTGCAATACAGCGACGTGCGTCCGGACAAGGGTCTCTACAACCGGCTGATTGCGCGCGGCCGGATGGAACGTCTGGTCTCTGACGACGAAGTGACGCGCGCTGTCACCGAGCCGCCCGTCGACACACGTGCCTACTTCCGTGGGCGTTGCCTGTCGCGCTACGCCGAAGAAGTTGCGGCTGCGTCGTGGGACTCCGTCATCTTCGACGTCGGACGTGAGTCGCTGCAACGCGTGCCGATGCTCGAGCCGCTACGCGGCACCAAGGCGCATGTCGACGAGCTGCTGGCGCGATGCGCTACGGCTGCGCAGCTGGTCGATGAGATCGCTGGTCGCTCGTAATCGACTCGTCGACGAGTCGCCGCACATCTCTCGCCACCACACCGGTCAAGCCGAACGCGACGGTGTCGGCGAGGTCGGGACCTTCATCGGCGTACTCACCGATGGTTCCGATCGCCGCCCAGACCCCGCCTTCCATGACGCGCTTCGCGACGTCGGACATCCCGGTCGCGCTGCTCTCGGCGGCGGCGCCGGAGTCGGACCCGGCGAAGCCGACCGCAGCGGCGACTTCGAGTGAGTGCACGTCGACGCGGTGCACGGTGAGCAGCTCGGAGATGGCGTCGAAACCGACCGACCCGGCTGCCGAAACGAGATGAGGTACGACGAAGGGCGCCAGCGGGCGAATCGCGCCTAGGAGCGACTGCCAGGTGGCGAGGCTCCCCGCGGCTGCGGCGCTCGCTGCGTCGGCCGCAGCGGTCGCCGCCTCCGCGCCCTCGATGATGGCCGTCGCGAGCGCCGCCTCCGCCGGTGCGGTCGCGCCGACGGTGACGACGACTGCGGCTGCGCCTGCCGTCACCAGCGCGCCTAGCGCGACCAACCGTCCCAGCGACCAACCGTGGTGCTCGTGCGCATGCTGCAACCGGTGGGCGTATGCCCGAAGGTCGACCGCCGACTCGCGCAGCGCGCGCGCCACCCGTGCCGCGTCTTGCTGGAGCAGCGCCTCCGGCGCGGTCACGGCATGCGCGCCGAGACCATCCCAAGCGAGCGCCGCGAGGACATGCGCGGCGACTTCGGTCTGCGCCGCGACGGCCGTGGCGAGGTCGTCGTACGCCGTGGCCAGGCGCCGGACCGCGTCCGGATCACCGGACGGGCGCCGGACGACGTATTGGCGCGGCCCGGGCCCTGGCATCGGGCCAGTTTCGGGCATTTGGGACGAGGACAGTGGTGGCTGTCCACAGGCCTCTACGCGCGCTCGGCCCTGCCCAGATCGCGACGGGCCCGTTCTGCGTCGGCATGCGCCGCGCGAGCCGCCCTGTGCGCCTCGGCCCGCACCTTCTCGGCCTGCTCCAACCGCGCGCGCAATTCGACGACGGCGCGCGCGGCTTCGTCGTAGCGGCGTTGCGCGTCATCCGCCGCTCCGGACAATTCGAGCACCTGCTGGCGCATCGCGGTCAGGTCCGGCCCGCTCTCGGGCTTCGGTTCCTTGGCTGCCTTGGCCGGTGACTTCTTCGCGGTCTTCTTGGCCGCCGTTTTTTGGGCGGCTGTGCGCCGCGGAATAGGCGTCGCCACAACGTCGCCCAGATCCGGGAACTCGCCGAATCCGGCGTAGCGCAGTGGCTTCACCAGCCGCCCGGATCGCACCGCCTCGCCCAGCTGGGGATCCGCGGTCGCGGCCTCCAGAGTCGCTGTGACGTCGTCTCGGACGTTGTCGGGCACGCCAGCCACCAGCTCGGCGACGAGCGCCCGTCGCTGCTCAGTCAGCTGCCGCACGTCGCCACCGCGGCCGCTCATCGCCGTACGTAGCTCGTCGCCCAGCACCAGGAGGTCGTCGAACGTCGCCGGCTCGTCGCGGACGAGCTGGTTCACGGCATGCGCGGACGCCGTGGGCCGACGCAGAGCCTTGATCGCCGTCGAAAGTTCACGGTCCGCCGCCTGCTTCGCGGCGGTATCACGCGCCGCGACGAACTCCTCAGGCGGGAGCGCGTATAACTCTTCCGCCACGCTGTCCAGATCCACCTATTCATGCTCTCTTTGGTCGGTGCCGAGAGGTACTGTCGGGATAACGATTCGCACCCGGAGGTGCTCTGATGGCTCGCGACGACGGCGGTCAGCAGCGGACGACGCGCCGCACGGAAGAGGTCGAAGAGGTCGAGGAAGCCTCGACGTCCGACGTCCAGGAACGCCACGAGAAGCTCTCCGAAGACGTCGACGACATCCTCGACGAAATCGACGAGGTCTTGGAGGAGAACGCCGAGGACTTCATCAGGGGCTATGTCCAGAAAGGAGGGGAATAGGGGCCATTGTCCGGTTCCAAAAAGCGGTGTCGAGACTGCCAAATCTCGAAGCAGCTGGAGCAGTTTCCTCCGAGCAAGAAGAACCGCGATGGTCGTGCGAGCTACTGCCGTGTTTGCATAAACGTCCGCGCTCGACGCTACAGACGTGAGCGGCTTGAGCGCGAAGGCCGGACGGTCCGGGAACGTAGGGTGGTACCTCCGGGCAGCCGATGGTGTCCCGATTGTGAGTCCATCAAACCGTTAACTGAGTTCCCGCTGAAGCGGTCTGCTCGCGATGGGCGGGGCGGCTATTGCAAGCCTTGTCATAACCAACGAGGCGTGCGGACATACAAGCGCCTATACGGCAGCACGCGCGAATATCACCTCCGACGTCGCTACGGAATCGGCGAAGCTGAGGTGATCGCAATGATCGAACGCCAAGGGGGCGTGTGCGCTGCATGTCGCATCGACAAGCCGATCCACGTCGATCATGACCACGTCACCGGCAAGGTTCGCGGCGTTCTCTGCTTCCTGTGTAACCAGGCGCTCGGCAACGTCCGAGACAGCACCGACCGGCTTCGCTTGCTGATCCTTTATTTGGAGCAGGCAGACAACGAACTGCGTCGGTCTGTGGCTGAGTTGTATCCACCTTGCGAGTGCCACGTCATCGAACTGGACTACGTCCGGTTCCACCTCGCCGCGTGACGCTGAAAGCGAACCTCTGCCCACAATCCGCCCCCGTTCATGACAGGGTGAGGGCATGGATCGACTCGCCGATGGCGGCAACCTGCCGAGCGCCTTCTTCGCGCCCGGCAGCAGTTCCTTTGCCGACTTTCTCGCCCAGCACCGGCCTGACCTGCTGCCCGGGCGCCGGCTCGAGGCCTTGCCGTCCGGCGTGACGCCACACATCGAGGCACCACACGGGACCACCATCGTCTCGGTCGCGCACCAGACCGGCGTCGTCCTCGCCGGCGACCGGCGCGCGACCATGGGCAACATCATCGCGCAGCGCGACATCGAGAAGGTCTTCCAGACAGACGAATACTCCGGCGTCGGCATCGCCGGCACTGCCGGCATCGCGGTCGAGCTGGTTCGCCTGTTCCAGGTCGAGCTCGAGCACTACGAGAAGATCGAGGGCACAACCCTGAGCCTGGAAGGCAAGGCAAACCGGCTCACGTTGCTCATCCGCAACAACCTCCCGATGGCCATGCAAGGCCTCGCCGTCGTCCCTCTGTTCGCGGGCTATGACCTCGACATCGACGATCCCACCAAGGCCGGGCGGATCTTCTCCTACGACGTCACCGGCGGGCGCTACGAGGAACACAGCTTCTTCTCGGTCGGCTCGGGCAGCGTGTTCGCACGTGGGGCGCTGAAGAAGCTCTACCGAGACGATTTCACCGAGCACGACGCCGTGGTTGCCTGCATCCAGGCGCTGTACGACGCCGCCGACGATGACAGCGCGACCGGCGGGCCCGACCTTACGCGGCGCATCTTCCCGGTCGTCGCCACCATCACGCTCGACGGCTTCCGCAAGTTGGCCGAGGACGAGATCGCGACCATCACTCAGAACGTGGTCGACGCACGCATGCAGAATCCCGGCGGTCCGATCGCCCCGCTGAACTCGAACGGGGGATCCGCGCGATGAGCATGCCGTTCGGCTACGTCTCACCCGAGCAGGTGATGAAGGACCGCGCCGACTATGCCCGCAAAGGGATCGCCCGCGGTCGCGCCGTCCTCGCCATGACCTACGAGAACGGCATCCTCTTCGTCGCCGAGAACCCCAGCAGCGCGCTGCACAAGATCTCCGAGATCTACGACCGGATCGGCTTCGCCGCCGTCGGCAAGTACAACGAGTTCGAGAACCTGCGCCAGGCCGGTGTGCGCATGGCCGACCTGCGTGGCTACTCCTACGACCGCAGCGACGTCACCGGCCGCATGCTCGCCAACACCTACGCGCAGATCCTCGGCACCATCTTCACGACCGAGTCCAAGCCCTACGAGGTCGAGATCACCGTGGCCGAGGTGGGGGAGACCCCCGACGGCGACCAGCTCTACCGGCTCACCTACGACGGCAGCGTCGCCGACGAGGAAGGCTTTGTCGTCATGGGCGGCAACGCCGACGCCATCGGCGCCAGGGTGAAGGACGGCCACCAGCACGCCATGGCGCTCGACGCCGGCCTGCGCCTCGCCGTACAGGCTTTGTCCACCCCCGAGAACGGAGAGTCGCGGACTCTCAACGCGGAACAGCTCGAAGTGGCCGTCCTCGACCGGACCCGCCCGCGCCGCAAGTTCCGCCGCTTCCCCGACGCGCAAGTCGAACAGCTCCTCGCGTGACGCCGCGCGCTCTAGGCTGATCATCATGGACCGGCGGATCTACGGCCTGGAGAATGAGTACGGCGTCACGTGCACGTTCCGAGGCCAGCGGCGGCTGTCGCCGGACGAGGTGGCCCGCTACCTGTTCCGTCGCGTCGTCTCCTGGGGCCGCAGCAGCAACGTCTTCCTGAAGAACGGGGCCCGGCTCTATCTCGACGTCGGCAGCCACCCTGAGTACGCGACTCCTGAGTGCGACAACCTCGTCGATCTCGTCACGCACGACAAGGCCGGCGAGCGGACGCTCGAAGGCCTCCTGATGGACGCCGAACGACGGCTGCGCGAGGAAGGCATCGCCGGCGACATCTACCTGTTCAAGAACAACACCGACTCGGCGGGCAACTCCTACGGCTGTCACGAGAACTACCTGGTCGGTCGTCACGGTGAGTTCTCCCGACTGGCCGACGTGCTCATCCCGTTCCTCGTCACGCGTCAGATCGTCTGCGGCGCCGGCAAGGTGCTGCAGACGCCGCGCGGCGCGGTCTACTGCGTGAGCCAGCGCGCCGAGCACATCTGGGAAGGTGTGTCGTCGGCGACGACCCGCTCGCGACCGATCATCAACACCCGCGACGAACCGCATGCCGACGCCGAGCGCTTCCGCAGGCTGCACGTCATCGTCGGCGACTCGAACATGTCCGAGACGACGACGTTGCTGAAGATCGGTACGACGGACCTCGTGCTCCGCATGATCGAAGCAGGCGTCGTCATGCGCGACCTCACCCTCGAGAACGCCATCCGTGCGATCCGCGAGGTGTCGCACGACATGACCGGGCGCCGCCGGGTCAAGCTGGCCAACGGTCGCGAGGCGAGCGCGCTGGAGATCCAGCTCGAGTACTTCGCCAAGGCACGTGACTTCGTGCAACGGCGCGGTGCCGACGCGACGGCGGAACGGGTGCTCGACCTGTGGGAGCGCACCCTGCAGGCGGTCGAGACCGGCGACCTCGACAAGGTCGAGCGCGAGATCGACTGGGTGACGAAGTACAAGCTCATCGAGCGCTACCGCGCCAAGCATGACTTGCCGCTTGCTTCAGCACGTGTCGCGCAGATCGACCTCGCCTACCACGACGTCAACCGCCGCCGCGGCCTCTACTACCTGCTCGAGCGCAAAGGTGCGGTCGACCGCGTCAGCTCCGATCTGCGCATCTTCGAGGCCAAGTCCGTGCCCCCGCAGACCACTCGCGCGCGGCTGCGTGGTGACTTCATCAAACGCGCGCAAGAACGCCGGCGCGACTTCACCGTGGACTGGGTCCACCTGAAGCTCAACGACCAGGCGCAACGCACCGTGCTCTGCAAAGACCCCTTCCGCTCGGTCGACGACCGCGTGGAGAAGCTGATCGCCTCGATGTAGGTCGCTCGCCCTCTGCGCTTGCGCTACGGGTCGCTCGGTCCCGCGGCTTGCGCTACGGCTCGCAGGCTCGCCTCATGCGCCGCGCCCGCGGGACTCTCGCTCCGGCCTTGCTCCGGCTCCGCCGGAGGACTCGCTTCGCTCGCGGCCTTCTGACATTGCGGCGCCGAGGAGGGCGACGCTTTCACGGTCCATTGCCAGCGGGAAGGCGCGGTTCACAGCGAGAGCAGCGAGCGGGCGCAGCCGCTGGGACAACTGGGCCAGGTTCTTGACGTCTTCCGGGGTGTACTCGTCGGCGCTCGGCCCGGTGTCCAATCCAGCGGACGTCGTCGCCGCAAAGTCATGTGCGATCGCAGCCAGATGCTCGACGAGCGTCTCGGCCAGTCGCATTACCGCGTCCATCGGCAGCCCGATGGCGACCAGCTCTCTCGCTACGCCGAGCAGTGCCGGGCTCGGCAACAGATAGCGCTGCCCGTGCCGTTGCAACAGGCCGATCTCGACGAGATGCGTGGCTTCCTCAGCGGTGAAGTCGGGGCCGAACGCGTCGCGCAAGCCGGTCAAGGTCACTGGCTCGGGGTCCTCGTCGCTCCAGGGCATCGTGATGACCTGTTCGACGCCGAGGACCGTCGTCAGGTCGCGGCCCGACTCCCAGGTGTGCAACAGCTCGCCGATGTTGCCGAGGGAGTAGCCGCGGTCCAACAGCCTGGTCACCAGTCGCAGCCGGGCGAGGTGCGCGTCGTCGTACCAACCCACCCGCCCGACGAGGCGGGGCGGAGGAAGCAGCCCACGCTCCTGGTAGAGCCGGACGTTGCGCGCGGTCGTGCCGGCAGCCCGAGCCAGGTCGTCCAGCCGGAAGTCCGTCACATCGTGATTCTTACCTATCGCGGGGCGAAATGTGACCTACGTCTCAGTTGACAATGTGCCATCGGAAATTGGCACAATCCCGATATGACGGAACTGTTGCTGCCCACAGAAGAGCTCGAGTGGCGCGACAGCCGCGAAAAGGTCGCCTCTCGGTTGTTGAAGGCGACGGCGGACCGGCACTACGACCCGCGCGTCGACCTCGACTGGGACCAGCCGTTCGAGCCGGGCAAGTTCTTCCTCTGCGAGGAGCATGTCTCGCTCTACGCGACGCCGCTGTGGGATCAGCTCAGCCTGGACCAGCGGGTCGAGCTGTCCAAGCACGAGTCCGCGAGCTGGCTGTCGGCCGGCATCGCGTTCGAGATGCAGCTCGACGCGTTCCTGCTGCGGCACGCGTTCGTGCGCGACCCCACGTCCAACCACGTTCGCTACGCCCTCACCGAGATCGAGGACGAGTGCCGGCACTCGCTGATGTTCTCGATGATGCTCGAGAAGATGGGCACGCCGCTCTACTCGTTCCAGCCGAAGCTGCGGGCGCTCATCTGGCGTTCGCAGTTCTTCGGCTCCGAGGTCATGGCCTTCATCGGCACGCTCATCGTCGAGGAGTTCCTCGACGCGGCGCAGCGCCAGATCATGCGCGATGACAACGTGCAGCCGCTGGTGCGCGACATGACGACCATCCACGTGGTCGAAGAAGCCCGGCACGTGTCCTACGCGCGCAGCGAGCTCGCGCGCCAACTGGAGCGCATCGGGCCGCGCCGGCTCGCGGTCGTACGACAGCTGGCGGCGTTCATGGCCGCCGGGATCTACAAGATGCTCGTCGACCCCGCCGTCTATCGCAGTGTCGGGATCGAGCCCAAGGTGGCCCTCGACGCGGTCAACCACAGCGCGCACCGGCGGGAGTTCCGGCGCGAGCTGACCGCCCGCACCTTCCGCAACTTCGCCGAGCTGGGCCTCGTCGGGGGCCGCAGCGCACAGACCTGGCGCTCCTGGGGCCACGACTGCTGAGCGAGCCCCCACCGAACTTGCCGGCCGGCAGGTGTTGCGCAACGCGATCCGCCAATCTACAGTGGCGGATAACGGGTCAAAGTGACCTAAGTCACACCGGCGCGAGGGGGCAGGCGATCGCCTGAGTTCACGACCTGAACTCGCATCGCCGCCACAGCTCAACCCAGCCACCGAGTGAACCCCTGCTCGGACGCGACCGAAGCCGTAACCCGCGCCTTCGGTCGATCGTTACGTCGTCAGCTAGCCGGTGGGCTTGGACGCAGCGTCTACTCGACGCTGCCCGAGGCGCAGGTGGTGGTCTGGTGCGGTTCCGGTCGAAGGCATTGATGCTGCTCGCGGCGACGTCGGCAGCGGTCGTTTCTGTTGCCGTTGTCGTGCCGTCCGCGCAGGCGTCGTCCGCCTTCATCCCGGGCAGCGCCGGCGGCATTGCCCAGTCGCTGCAGATCTCGCCCCGCACCGGCGGGTTCGCCTACACGATCTCGGTGGGCAACTCGATCGCCGACTACCGCGGCACACTCGCGCAAGCCGAGTCGCAGATTCTCGACCTCGGGCTGATCGGCACTGCTCTGACCGCGCAGGGGTGCACCGGAAACGCCCCGCCGATCAAATCGAGCCAGCTGCCGCAACCGCTGATCGCCGAATCCGCCGACGGCAATCACACCGAGTCGCACGACCAGGTCGGTACGACGCAGAGCGGCGTCCTCGCCGCCGGGGGCCATGAGCAAGTCGCCGTGACCACAACGCCCTCGTCATCGGCGAGCTTCGACGGCGGCACCCTCGGCTTCAACGGTCTGCTCACGACAAGTGGTATGTCGACCGCCTCGACGTCCCGGCTCATCCCGGGTGAAGCGCGTCTGGCCACCGCCGACGCGTCGATCGGCCAGCTCAGCCTGCTCGGCGGCATGGTGGTGCTGAAGAACATGCACTGGAGCGCGAGCCTGCGCACCGGGACCAAGCCGTCGATGAGCGGCGCGTTCACGATCGGCGATGCCGTCATCGCCGGGCAGAAACAAGCGGTGGGACCGGACTCGGCCGGGACCGTCATCAACGCGGTCAACAAGCTCATCGCGACCTCGGGCCTGCATCTGACGCTTCCGAGCATCCAGAAGAACGCTGTCGGCGGGCTGACCATCTCGCCGTTGTCGCTGGGCATCGACAACTCACAGCTCGGCGCGCAGCTGATCGACCCGCTGAACAACGCGACCCAGCCCGAGCAGCAGGCACTCGTCCAGATCCTGCTCGGCATCAACTGCCAGGCAGCGACGCCGCTCCTGCTCGAGGACATCGCCGTCGGCGCGGCAGACGGCACCGGCAGCGCGGACCTGCTCTTCGGCGGTGTCTCGGTCAGCTCCAGCGCCGTCGCCTACAGCAATCCGTTCGGCTCCGTCCAGCTGGGCTCGAGCTCGGCCCCGCCGCTCGGCAGGGGAGTCGTTCCGCCTGCAGCCACCACCGGAACGGCCGGCGTCTCTCCGAGCCTGCCCAGCGGCGGCACCGTCGGGGCGATCCCGGGCGCCACGCCGAAGCTGGCCGGGCAGGCGCAGGTAACTCAGTCCTGCGCGACTACCAGCCCCGCGCACTGGCCGTCGTGCAGCAACGGCGCGGCGCTCGCGGCCGGAATGCTCGGCCTGGTTGCCGTCGTCGGAGTCGGCGGCGCCGACTTCTTCGTGACGCGGCGGCGGCGACGCCTTCCGGAGCTGGACCTGTAGACCCCTGACCCAGGAGAGGAGACCCGCGCCAATGGCGTTGGGCCCGACACAACGAACACTGCTACGCGGCTACGGCCCGCTGGCGTGCCTGCTGCTCGCCTTCGTGCTGATGGCTGCGTTCGTGCCCACGGATGCCCGGGAGCGGGTCACGCTGGCCGAGGGTGCGACCGGCGCAAACGGCGTCCCCGCGTCCACCGGCAGCGTCGGGAATGGTGGAAGCGCCGCCAGCGTCCCCGGTGCGGTCAAAGGATCGACGACGGTCAGTGGCGCGCAGGTTGCTCAGCCCGGTCAGCTCCCCGCCGAGACCAGAAAGTGCTCCGGCAAGCAGGTCCCAGGTGACCCGTACTCGCCGCAGTGCATCCAGTTCTCCGGCAACAACGGCGGCGCGACGTCTCGCGGTGTCACCTCCAACACCATCACCGTCGCCTACCGGCAGACCAACGACCCCGGCTTCCAGCAGACGCTGGCTCAGATCGGCGGTGCGCAGTTCGCCGACACTCCTGCGGACGTGCGTCGCACCATCGAGGGCCTGGCCGACTACTTCAACAAGCACTTCCAGTTCTACGGCCGCAAGCTGAAGTTCGACTTCTACAACGGGCAGGGTTCACAGACCAACGAGTTGCTCGGTGGCGGCCAGGAGCAGGCCAGTGCCGACGCTCTACATGTCGCGAGCGACATCAAGGCGTTCGCCGACATGAGCGCGGCCACCGAGCCGTACGGCGACTCACTGTCGCGCGACAAGGTGCTGAACTTCGGCGAGCCCTACCTGTCGGCCAAGTGGTTCGGCGACCGCTCGCCATACGCGTGGAGCCTGGCGAGCGACTGCACGTCGGTCAGTGAGGCGACCGCCGACATCGCCGTGAAGCAGATGCTCGGCAAGGCGGCCATCTACGCCGGCGACGCGAGCTTCCAGAAGAGCAAGCGCAAGCTCGCCATCCTGGCGCCGGACAACCCGTGGTACCAGGACTGCGTCAAGAACGCGGAAGCCATCTTCAAGGCCAACGGGTTCGGTCAGCAGGAGGCGATCCCGTACCAGCTCGACCTGTCGACGCTGTCGAGCCAGGCGGCGAGCATCGTGTCCAAGCTCAAGGCCGACCACGTCACCACGGTGGTCTGCGGTTGCGACCCGATCTTCCCGGTCTACCTGACCCAGAAGGCCGACGAGCAGCAATACGACCCGGAGTGGGCGGTCATCGGTGTGGCGCTGACAGACGCGGACATCGTGGGCCAGCTGTTCGACCAGAACGAGTGGAAGCACGCGATCGGCGTGACCTACCAGGGGCCGACGATGCCGTATGAGTCGACGCTGGGCTACGCGGCGTACAAGAGCGTGCGCAGCGACGAGCCGGCGCAGGCCGTCGACATCATCTACGCGCAGATGTACATGCTCGCGCTCGGCATCGACCTGGCCGGACCGAACCTGACGCCGCAGAGCTTCCTCAAGGGCATGCAGAGCTACACCGGCGGCACCGGCGAGTTCGGCACGTGGGGTTTCCCCGCGGGTGACTACACACCGACGCGAGACGGCGCGGAGATCTACTGGGATCCCAACGCCGTGTCGGCCTACAACGGCAAGCAGGGCGCCTACGTCTTCGCCAGCGGCCGCTACCAGCCGGGGAAGTGGCCGGAGGCCGCTGAGCCGCCGCACTCGCCGTACAAGGCGGCGAGGTGAACCGCGGGCTCGAGCTGCTACGACGTTCTCGCCCGCTCAGCATCGGCGGTGGGATCGTCCTGGCGCTCCTCATCGCGATGCTCGCCACGCCGGGTCGGCTGCCGTTCGGGATCGTCCTGCAGGGCGCGCTCTACGGCACCACCACCGGCCTGCTCGGCATCGGGCTGGTCCTGACCTACCGGTCGGACCGCATCGTCAACTTCTCGTACGGCGCGATGGGCGGCGTCGGTGCGACAGCCGGCGTGATGCTCTATCTCGGCAAGCACTGGAACTACTTCGTCTGCGTGGTCGTCGGGCTTGCCGTCGGTGCACTCGTCGGAGCGGGCACCGAGATGCTCGTCATCCGCCGCTTTGCGCGCGCACCGCGGCTCATCCTCACCGTCGCGACGATCGGCCTGGCGCAGGTGCTCGGTGGCATCCAGTTGCTCGTACCGAAGTGGCTGTCGGGACCGGCGCTGGTCGGCGGCTTCAAGACGCCGCTGTCGGGGCCGCATCTCAACGTCGGGCCCGTGCTCTTCACCGGTGACGCGCTGCTCGTCGTTGCCGTGGTTCCGGTGGCAATCCTCGCCCTGGCCTACTTCCTGCTCCGCACCGATGCCGGCGTGGCCATCCGGGCGATCGCCGACAACCGCGACCGCGCGATGCTCGTCGGGGTGCCGATCCGCCGGCTCGCGACCGTCGTCTGGATCGTCGCCGGTGTGCTCGCGGCGCTGACGACGCTGCTGTCCGCGCCAACTGCCGGTCTGACCATCAACGCCGCTGCCGGCCCGACCCTGCTGTTGCCGGCACTCGCGGCAGCAGTCATCGCCGGGATGGAGTCGTTGCCGATCGCGTTCGTCGCCGGCACCGGCCTGGGTGTCCTCGATGCGGTCGTTCGCTGGAACTTCACCAAGCAGTCCGTGTCCACGGTCGCCTTCCTCATCGTCATCCTGATCGCACTGCTCGGCCAGCGTGAGTCCGGCCGTCGCGAGAACGCCGAGGAGTCCAGCCTCGCGACCGCCGCGGCGGCCGTCACTCAGATCCCGACCGCACTGCGTCGCCTACCCGAGGTGGTAGCCGGCCGCGCGATCGGCCTCGCCCTGCTCGCGATCCTGGTGATCGCCGTGCCCGCCGCGGCCAGCCAGAGCACGGTGCGCATCTTCAGCGTCGGCGTGATCTACGCGATCGTCGCGGTGTCCCTCGTCGTACTGTCGGGATGGGCGGGCGAGATCAGTCTCGGGCAATACGCGCTGGTCGGCATCGGTGGTGTCGTGACCGGCAACATGGTCACCCACTGGAACGTCGACTTCTTCGTCTGCCTCGTCTGCGCTGCTGCCGCCGGTGCGCTGCTCGCGGTGCTCGTCGGCCTCCCTGCGCTCCGCATCCGCGGGTTGTTCCTAGCCGTGACGACGCTTGCGCTCGCCGTCGCTGCGGACGCTTTCTTCTTCAACCCGACCAACTTCGCGTCGGTGATCCCGTCTACGATCGACCGGCCGGTGCTGTGGAAGCGGTTCGACCTGACCAATGAGCGCACGCTCTACTACCTGTGTCTTGCGCTGCTGCTCCTGACCATCGCCATCGTCCGCGGTCTGCGGCAGGCGCGGGCCGGCCGGGTCATGCTGGCGACTCGCGACAACCCGCGGGCGGCGGCGGCGATGGCCGTGCCGACGACCCGTATCAAGCTGCTGTGCTTCGTCATCGCCGGCGCGATCGCCGGCATGGCCGGCGGCTTGCACGCGGTCATCCTGCAGTCGATCGGGTTCGGCACCTACCAACCGTCCGAGAGCCTGTTGGTCTTCTCGATGGTGGTGATCGGCGGACTCGGCTCCATCGGTGGCGCGCTGCTCGGGGTGCTCGCGATCGAACTCGCGGTGCATCTGTTCCCGCAATACCAGTTGGTCATCACTGGCACCGGGCTGTTGCTCGTGCTGTTGCTCCTGCCGGGTGGGTTGGCGTCGGCATTCGCCGCGATCCGCGACCGGCTGCTGACCGTCGTCGCCCGTCGTCGCGGCATTGACCTGACGCCGACCGCTGCGGGCGCCACCGACGTCGACGCGCCGGTCGAGCAGGTTTCCGTCGAGCATCTCGCCGACGCCGACACGCTCTTCCACTGCCGTGGTGTCGAGGTGAAGTACGGCGCCATGCAGGTGCTGTTCGGCGCCGACCTCGAAGTGCGCGAGGGCGAGATCGTTGCGCTGCTCGGCACCAACGGCGCCGGCAAGTCCACCCTCCTCAAGGCGATCGCCGGCCTGGTTCCGCCGTCCGGCGGACGCGTTGTCTTCGCGGGCAACGACATCACGTCCGCCTCAACGCAGAAGAAGGCCAACTCCGGGCTCGCGATGATGCCGGCGAAGTCCGTGTTCTCGACCCTTACCGTCGACGAGAACCTCCGCATCGCCGCGTGGCTCGTTCGCGGCGACACCGCCGCGGCGGATGCGGCGCGTGAGGAGGTTCGGGCGCTGTTCCCGGTTCTGCGGGAGCGGCGCGGCCAGCTTGCCGGCAACCTGTCCGGCGGCGAGCAGCAGATGCTCTCGCTCGCCATGGCCCTGATGACACGGCCGCGGCTGTTGCTCATCGATGAGCTGTCCCTCGGCCTGGCCCCCACGATCGTCGGCCGGTTGCTCGGCGTCGTCCGTCAGCTGGTCGAGCGTGGCGTCACTGTCGTCATCGTCGAGCAGTCGGTCAACGTTGCGCTCGAGCTCGCCGAGAGAGCGGTATTCCTGGAGAAGGGACAGGTGCGGTTCAGCGGTCGCACCGCCGACCTGCTGGCGCGACCCGACGTGCTCCGATCGGTTTTCATCGCCGGCGCGGCCACGGTCGAGGAGCCGAAGAAGGCGACACGGGCACGCGCCCGCACCGCGCCGGCCCAACGCGCTGCGCCTGCCGAACATGTCGGCGAGGTGACCGAGCTGCAGCCGGTCGTGCTCGAGTGCCAGTCCGTCGTCAAGAACTTCGGCGGTGTGAGAGCGCTCGACCACGTCGACATTGCGTTGCACAAGAACGAGATCCTCGGCCTCATCGGCCACAACGGAGCCGGCAAGACCACCCTGTTCGACGTCATCTGCGGGTTCCTGCCGAGTGACCGGGGCCGAGTGATGCTCGGCGGCGCACCGGTCGATGCATTTCCGCCGTCGGACCGTGCCTTCCTCGGCCTCGGCCGGTCGTTCCAGGAGGCACGCCTCTACCCGTCGCTGACGGTCGAGGAGACCATCGCCGTCGCCCTCGAGAGGCACCTCTCATCGCGGGACGTGATCGCAGCCGGGCTGCGGCTGCCGGCGTCCACGTTGTCGGAGCTCGCGGTCGCCCAGCGGGTCGAGGAGCTGATCAGCCAGCTCGGCTTGAGTCGCTACGCCGAGTCGCTCGTGGGTCAGCTGTCCACCGGCACGCGTCGGATCGTCGAGCTGGGATGTGTGCTGGCCCAGGACCCGGCCGTGCTGTTGCTCGACGAACCGACCGGCGGCGTCGCGCAGAAGGAGACCGAGGCGCTCGGACCGCTGCTGCGACGGGTGCGCGAGGAGACCGGCTGCGCGATGCTCGTCATCGAACATGACATGCCGTTGCTGTCGTCGTTGTGTGACCGGCTGGTAGCGCTCGAGCTCGGGCAGGTCATCGCCGAGGGCACGCCGGCCGATGTTCTCGAGCATCCGCGAGTGATCGAGTCCTACCTCGGCACGGAAGCAGCGGCGACCAACCGCTCCGGAGCCCTGACCGGCTGACGCCCTCCGAGGGCTACCCCACCACCTAAGGTGAGTGCGTGGCTCAGCCCAGCTCGCGGCGTGGTACTCGCCAGCCGCGAGTGCGGACACCACGTCCGGTGCTGGGGCATCGGCTTCCTTCAGGTCGTGGCGCGACTGAGCAACCCAACGCTGCCGGCGATGCCGAGACGCCGCTGACCGCGACCTTCTGGTTGCTGGTGGTCGCCACCGGAGTCGCAGCCGGGCTCCTCGGCGTACTGATGATGTGGTTGCTGAACGGCGTCATCCGACTCGCGTACGGCGCGCACCGGGGCTCGTTTGTGCATGTCGTCCAGGACGACTCGGCCGTGCGTCGGCTGGTCGTACTCGTGATCGCCGGTGCCGTAGCAGGCGTGTGCTGGTTCTGGCTGCGTCGGATCACGGCCGGCGAGCGCTCCGACCTCGACGACCAACTGTGGACCGGCGACGGTTCGTTGTCGTTTCGGCGCTCCCTTGGCACTTCCGTGCTCTCGGAGTTCGTCGTTGGTGCGGGTGCGTCGCTGGGCCGCGAAGCAGCGCCGAAGCTCATGGGCGGTGCGGTGGCCAGCTGGCTCGCCACGTGGCGTGGACTGACACCGCCGCAGCGCCGACTGCTCGTCGCCTGCGGGGCCGGCGCGGGAATGGGCGCTGTCTACAACGTGCCGCTCGGAGGGGCGCTCATCACCGCCGAACTGCTGTACGGAAGCTTGACCCTGCCGGTGATCCTCCCGGCGCTCGCATGCTCGTGGATCGCGACGGCTGTGTCATGGATCTACCTGCCGAACACAGCGACCTACAACGACATCCCGTCATACCGGTTGCGGACCACGCTGGTGGTCTTTGCTGTTGTGGTCGGGCCGTTGATCGGTCTGCTCTCCGTCGGCTACATCCGTCTGATCGGCTGGGTTTCCCACTACCGGGCCACCGGTCGATACCTACTGCTTGCTCCGCTGTTGGCATTCGGGATCTTGGGCACCATTGCCCTGGCCTACCCGCAGGTGCTCGGCAACGGCCAAGACCTGGCGCATGCCGCGTTTGTCTCGCGAGGGCGGGAGACCTTCCAGTTCGTGCTCGTCCTGTTGATGCTGAAGCCGTTGGTGACCGCGATGTGTCTGGGCAGTGGCGTCACCGGCGGGTTGTTCACACCGACCTTGAGCACAGGCGCCGTGCTCGGTGTGTTGCTCGGAAAACTCTGGGTGCTCGCCTGGCCGGGAAGTCCCGTTGGCGCCTTCGCCATCGTGGCGTCTGCCGCGATGATCGGCGCGGCGATGCAGACGCCACTGGCGGCGCTGGCATTGATAATCGAGCTCACCAGGACGACGGATGCGCTCGTTGTCCCGATGATCGCGGCGACGGTGCTTGCCACGATCGTCGCGAGGTACCTCGATGGCTACTCGATCTACTCGTCCCGGCTGCCCGCCGCCGGCGCCGTCGAGCGAAAGGAAGGCGCCGACGAACCGGGTGGGGAGCGGCTCTAGCGAGCCGCCACCGCGAGGGTGGTCGGCGCCGTTCGGCCACGCAACGTCGTCTGTCCTGCTGCGACCCAGTACCCGCGTTCTTCCGGGTCCGCGGCCTCGAGCAACGTCGCGCTGACCAGCACACGTTCCGGTCGTGTCTTCGCCAGCTCGGTGAGGCGTGCCGCCTCGTTCACCGCATCGCCGATGACGGTGAACTCGAACCGTTCACGAGTGCCGACATTGCCCGCTACGACATCGCCGGCGGAGACACCGATTGCGGCCGACAGCCCGTTGACGTCAGCAAGTCGGTCCCGCAGCAGTCGCGCTGCCAACAGTGCGCACGTGTCCGCGTCGTCGCGGGGGACCGGTGCACCGAAGATGCACAACGCTGCATCGCCCTCGAACTTGTTGACGAACCCGCCGGTGCGGTCGATGACGTCGACGACGATCGCGAAGAACTCGTTGAGCGCAGCCACAACTGCGGTGGGCGGAAGCATTGCCGTGAGCGACGTCGAGCCGATCACGTCGACGAACAGTACGGCGGCGTGAACTTGTTCGCCGCCGAGCCGCACACCTCGCTCGAGCGCGTGTTGTGCGACGTCCTCGCCGACCTGCCGGCCGAACAGGTCGCGGAGCCGGCGCCGCTCCCGCAGCCCGTCGACCATGGCGTTGAACCCGGCCTGCAGCTGACCGACCTGGCTGCCGTCGTAGACCGGCACCGAGAGGTCGAGCCGGCCGGCCTCGACGTCGGCCAAGGCGGCAGTCACCGACTCGACCGGGTCGGCGACCGAACGCGCCGCGACGCCCATCGCCGCCGCACCGGACAGCAACGCAACGATGCCGAGGAATGCCAGCGCCCGGGCCGAGATCGGCTTGTCGCCGTGGTCGAACGCCATCAGGATCACACCGATGATCGGGACCGCCGAGCCGATCAACCACGACAACAACAGCCGCGACTTCACCCCGGGCACGTACGGGTCCGTAGGCAACCCGTCGGCGAACGCCAGCTCGTTCAGCGGCCGAAGAATTCGCTCGGCCAGCAGATAGGTCAGACCGCACGTCGTGATCGCGCCGAGCAGAACGGTGCACGCGACGTCGGACACGATGAGAGCGCCGTAATGCACGTTGATGGGGACGAACACGACCTCGGCGCCCATCCAGAGCGCGAAGTTGATGAGCGCCTGCCGCAACGGATGGCGAACGACGTAGGTGCGTAGCCGATCGTCCGCGGCACCGGCAGCAAGCGTCCAGTCATGCATCGGTTTGAACGCGCGACTGGACCAGACGCAACCAACAACGAGCGAAAGTGCCATGTAGGACAGCAAGGCAACGACGTTCTCGGTCGCTTCACGTTCGCTACGCGGAAGCAGGAGTCCCAAAAAGAGGAACACGACCGCGCCGCCGACGACGTTGGCAGCAACCATCGACACCGCGAAGCGCATCTCGACGCGCGCCAGCAACGCCTTGCGTTCGGCACGCGCCATCGGCGTGGCAACGCTGGGCGCGGCGGCCGTCACATCACAAAGTGTGGCAGCAGCACGAACAAGCCGCAGTGGGCTGGATCACACCAGCGTCGCGGCGTGTCGGCCGGCAGCCGCGGCCGCCAGGAAATACGCGGGGTCATCGTCAAGCCCGCGTCCCATCGACTGCAGCGCGACGGGCGTCTCCCGCAGCCGCTCGAGCAACCCGTCGACAGAGACGTCGATCAAGCGATGTCGAGCGGCCAGCGGCGCACAAGCAGAGCGGACGTCGTCGCCGAAGGCGCCTTCCAACACCGGTACGACGA
>Ga0070658_10000239_pt1 | contig 48737 bp, 38 predicted proteins | sample KBSC13metaG_FD_64664 | JGI IMG/M metagenome (GOLD analysis project Ga0070658, IMG submission 64664) | Corn rhizosphere microbial communities from Kellogg Biological Station, Michigan, USA - KBS C1-3 metaG | ecosystem: Host-associated > Plants > Roots > Rhizosphere > Soil ...
CCTCTACACGCTGAGCCTGTGGGACCTCGACGGCCTGCAGCCGGCTCCCGAAGTCACGACCGCGCCCGGCCGGGTGGCGGTGCTCATCCCGACGTACGACGAACCGCTGGAAGTCCTCCTCCCCACCGTCGCCGCCGCGGTCGCACTCGAGCCGGCGCACGAGACCTGGGTGCTCGACGACGGCCGACGGCCCTGGGTGGAGGACCTCGCCGGCCGGCTCGGCGCGCGCTACCTGACCCGGCCCGACAACGCGCACGCGAAGGCCGGCAACATCAACCACGCGCTCACGGTCATCGACGCCGACTTCGCGGCCGTGCTCGACGCCGACCACGTCGCGCTGCCGGGCCTGCTGACCCGCACGCTCGGCTACTTCCGTGACCCGAAGCTCGCCGTCGTCCAGACGCCGCAGGACTTCTACAACGTCGACTCGTTCGAGCACGTCCCGCGTCGCAAGGGTCGGCGCTACAGCGAGCAGGCGCTCTTCTACCGGTCGATGCAGGCCGGTCGCAACCGGTGGAACGCTGCCTTCTGGTGCGGCACCAACGCCGTGCTGCGCGTCGCCGCCCTGCGCGACGTCGGCGGCGTCGCCACCAGCAGCGTCACCGAGGACATCCACACGACGATCAAGATGCACCGGCGCGGGTGGAAATCGGCCTACCACAACGAGGTCCTCGCTCGCGGGCTCGCCGCCGCCGACGCGGGGCAGTACCTCCTTCAGCGGGTGCGCTGGGGCACCGGCGCCATGCAGGTGCTGCGCACCGAGAATCCCGCCTGGGTCTCCGGCCTGCGCCCGATGCAGCGCGTCGGATACCTGACCACGCTGCTCGGCTGGTTCGACGCCTGGCGGACGCTCGGCTACGTGCTGCTGCCGCTCGGCGCCATCCTCACCGGCGCGGCCCCGATCGACGCCTCGCTGACCACGTTCCTCGCGTGGTTCGTGCCGACATTTCTGCTGCAACGGCTGGCCCTGCTGCTGCTCGGCCGGGGGCTTGCGCCGCAGTGGTTGTCGACCGTCTTCGAGTTCGTGCGCATGCCGGCCAACCTCGCGGCCACCCTGACGCTGCTCGGTCGCCGCTCGCACCGGTTCGTCGTCACGCCCAAGGGTCGCCAGGGTGACGGCCGCCGGCGGTTGCCGGCTCCGCGGCTGCTGCTCGGGTTGCAGTGGCTCTCGGTGCTGTGCGCGTGCTGGTACGCCGCGACGCGTGCGGGCATCACACCGCTGCGCTACTCCCTGCCCTGGGCCGCCGACGCCTCCGCGCTGTGGCTCGCGGTCAACGCCGCCCTCCTGGTCGTCGCCGTACGACGCATCCGTGCACCGCAGTTCGCCACCGAGCGCCGCGCATCGGTGCGGTTCCAGGCGGAGGCCCTCGCCCGCTGCGGCGACCAGCCGGTGCTCGTGCACGACGTGTCGCTCACCGGCGCACTGCTCTCGACGCACGGGCCGGTGCTCGAACCCGGACAGCCGTGCGTCCTGACGCTCGCACTGCCGGGCGGCACGGTCGAGCTGGCCTCCGTCGTACGCAGCCGCCGGCACGTCGCGGCGGACCGCTACGACGTCGGCCTGGAGTACCTGCCCGACCAGCTCGAGCAACGGGCGGCGCTCGCGCTCACGCTGTTCCGCTCGGCCGGTGAGGCACCCGCGCAGCCGGTACGCGAGGCCGCCGCCGCGTAGTGGTTGACTCGCGGGCATGCCCGTCCTGCCCGACCGCGTCGACCGCAAGGCCCCGGCCTACGCCGAGCGCCGCGACGCGCTGCTCGCGCAGCTCGCCGAGATCGACGTGCAGCTCGCGCTGGCGAGGGCCGGCGGCGGCGAGCGCTACGTCGAGCGGCACCGGCAGCGCGGCAAGCTGCTCGCGCGCGAGCGGATCGAGCTGCTGCTCGACCGCGACTCGCCGTTCCTCGAGCTGTCCCCGCTGGCGGCGTGGGGGACCGACTACACGGTCGGCGCGAGCATGGTCACCGGCATCGGCGTCGTCGAAGGCGTCGAGTGCCTGCTCTCGGCCAACGACCCGACGGTCCGCGGCGGCGCCAGCAACCCGTTCACGATGCGCAAGTCCAACCGTGCCGCCGACATCGCCTGGGAGAACCGGCTGCCCAGTGTCAACCTCGTCGAGTCCGGCGGGGCCGACCTGCCGACGCAGTCGGAGATCTTCATCCCCGGCGGGCGCGGGTTCCGCGACCTCACCCAGCGGTCGGCCGCCGGCATGCCGACGGTCGCCCTCGTCTTCGGCAACTCCACCGCCGGCGGCGCCTACATCCCCGGCATGTGCGACTACGTCGTCATGGTCAAGGAGCGCGCCAAGGTGTTCCTCGGCGGGCCGCCCCTGGTCAAGATGGCGACCGGCGAGGAGGCCGACGACGAGGAGCTCGGCGGGGCCGAGATGCACGCCCGCACCTCCGGGCTCGCCGACTACATGGCCGTCGACGAGCTCGACGCGATCCGGCTCGGCCGGCAGGTCGTCCGCAGGATCAACCACCACAAGCTCGGCCCGGGTCCGACGCAGCCGAGCGTGGAGCCGGTCTACGACGTGGAGGACCTGCTCGGCATCGTGCCGACCGACCTCAAGGAGCCGTTCGACCCGCGCGACGTGCTCGCCCGGATCCTCGACGGCAGCGAGTTCGACGAGTTCAAGCCGCTCTACGGGCCGTCGCTCGTCACCGGGTGGGGGAGCCTGCACGGCTACCCGATCGGCGTGCTCGCGAACGCGCGAGGCGTGCTCTTCAGCGAGGAGTCGCAGAAGGCCGCGCAGTTCATCCAGCTGGCCAACCAGAGCAACACGCCTTTGCTCTTCCTGCAGAACACCACCGGCTACATGGTCGGCAAGGACTACGAGCAGCGCGGCATCGTCAAGCACGGCTCGCTGATGATCAACGCGGTCTCCAACAGCACCGTGCCGCACCTGACCGTTGTCATGGGCGCGTCCTACGGCGCCGGCAACTACGGCATGTGCGGCCGCGCCTACAACCCGCGGTTCCTCTTCACCTGGCCGAGCGCCAAGTCGGCGGTCATGGGCCCCGCGCAGCTCGCCGGTGTGCTGTCGATCGTCGGGCGGCAGGCCGCCGAGGCACGCGGGCAGGCGTTCGACGAGGAGGCCGACCGGCAGATGCGCGAGATGGTCGAGGCGCAGATCGAGGCGGAGTCGCAGGCGCTGTTCCTGACGGCACGGCTGTACGACGACGGCATCATCGACCCGCGTGACACCCGTACGGTCCTCGGCCTGTGCCTGTCGGTGATCCACAACAACGACATCCGGGGCCGGCGCGGCTTCGGCGTCTTCCGGATGTGAGCGCGTGATCACCAAGCTGCTGGTCGCCAACCGGGGGGAGATCACCCGCCGGATCTTCCGCACCTGCCGCGAGCTGGGCATCGCGACCGTCGCCGTGCACTCCGACCCCGACGCCGACATGCCGTTCGTGGCCGAGGCCGACGAGGCGGTGCGGTTGCCCGGCGCGAGCAGCACCGACACCTACCTGCGCGTCGACCTCATCCTCGCGGCGGCGAAGGCCACCGGTGCCGACGCCGTGCACCCCGGCTACGGCTTCCTGTCGGAGAACGCCGACTTCGCCCGCGCCGTCGTCGACGCGGGGCTGACCTGGGTCGGGCCGCCGCCCGACGCGATCGCCGCGATGGGCTCGAAGCTCGAGGCCAAACGGCTGGTGTCCGCCGGGGGCGTGCCGATCCTGCCGACGTGGGGACCCGGTGACGACATCCCGGGCGAGGCCTTCCCGGTGCTGGTCAAGGCGTCCGCCGGCGGGGGCGGCCGCGGCATGCGGCTCGTCTCCGCTCCGGCCGACCTGGCCGCGGCGGTCGAGGCGGCACAGGGCGAGGCGCAGCGGTCGTTCGGCGACGGCACGGTCTTCGTCGAGCGCTACGTGCAGCGGCCGCGGCACGTCGAGATCCAGGTGTTCGCCGACACCCACGGCAACGTCGTCTCGCTCTACGAGCGCGAGTGCTCGATCCAGCGCCGGCACCAGAAGATCGTCGAGGAGTCGCCCTCGCCCGCCGTCGACGAGGCGCTGCGGCAGCGCATGGGGGCGGCGGCCGTCGCGGCGGCCAAGGCGGTCGGTTACGTCGGCGCCGGCACGGTGGAGTTCGTCCTCGCACCGGACGGGGAGTTCGCGTTCCTCGAGATGAACACCCGGCTGCAGGTCGAGCACCCGGTCACCGAGCTGGTCACCGGGCTCGACCTCGTCGCGCTGCAGGTCCGCGTCGCCGAAGGCGAGCGGCTGCCCGAGGTGCCGCCGATGCGCGGGCATGCCATCGAGGTGCGGCTCTACGCCGAGAACGCCGAGCGCAACTTCCTGCCCGTCACCGGCACCGTCGAGCAGTTCCAGATCCCCGATTCGGTCCGCGTCGACTCCGGCGTCGAGTCGGGCAGCGTCGTGTCGCACTACTACGACCCGATGCTCGCCAAGGTCGTGTCGTGGGCGCCGACCCGTGCCGCGGCAGCGCGCACCCTCGCCACCGCGCTGGCGACCGCGCGCATCCACGGGCTCGTCACCAACCGCGACCTGCTGGTGCGGATCCTGCGCGACGAGGAGTTCCTCGCCGGTGGCACCGACACGGGCTTCCTCGAGCGGCACGATCCCGCCGATCTCGGCCGCCCGCTCGCCGACGCCGGCGCGGAGGCCGTGCACGCGCTCGCCGCCGCGCTGGCCGGGCAAGCAGCGGCGCGCGCGCGGGCCGCGGTCTGGCCGGACCTGCCGAGCGGCTGGCGCAACAACCCGTCGCAGCCGCAACAGCTTGCCTTCGAGGGGCGTTACGGCCGTCACGACGTGGCCTACACCCTCGAGCGCGACGGGCTGCATGTCGACGGTCACGACGGCCTGCGCCTGCTGTCGGCCGGGCCGACCGAGGTGACGCTCGAGACCGACGGCGTACGCCGGGTCTTCCGCGTGCGTCACAGCGCGGACCGGTGGCACGTCGACTCCCCCCTCGGATATTCGGCGTTGACCGAGGTGCCGCGGTTCCCCGACCCGGCGCACGCCCTTGATGCGGGCTCGCTGACGGCGCCGATGCCCGGGTCGGTGCTGCGGGTCGAGGTGGCGCCGGGGACGAGGGTCAGGGCCGGCCAGCAGCTGGTCGTCCTCGAAGCGATGAAGATGCAGCACGCGGTGACGGCGCCCGCCGACGGCACCGTGGCCGAGGTGCGGGTCGACACCGGGCAGCAGGTCGACGCGGGCACTGTGCTCGTGGTGATGGAGGAACCCGCATGATCGAGATCACCGGTACCGCGCAGCGGCAGGCGTGGCACGACGACGTGCTCCCGCCGGTCGAGGCCGTGCGCGACGGCCTGTGGTCGATCCCGGTCCCGATCCCGAACAACCCGCTGCGCTACGTGCTCGTCTACGCCCTCGCGCTGCCCGACGGCGTCGCGATCGTCGACTCCGGCTGGAACACCGACGAGTCCTGGGCGGCACTGTGCGCAGGCCTGCGGACCGCGGGCTACGACATCACCGACGTCCGTGCCGTGCTCATCACGCACATCCACCCCGACCACTTCGGGCTCGCCGGCCGGGTGCGCGAGGCGTCCGGAGCATGGGTCGGTATCCATGAGGCCGACGCGTCGCTGCTGCCGGCGCGCTACGGCCCCGGAATGGACGACCTCGTCACGCAGATGCGCGACCTGCTCGCCGACTGCGGGGTGCCCGACGACGAGCTGGGAGTGATGTCGTCGGCGTCCCTCGGCGTGCGCGAGCTGGTGACGCTCGCCGAGCCCGACCGCTACATCGACGACGGCGAGAAGCTCGACCTGCCCGGCTGGGACCTGCACGCGATCTGGACGCCGGGCCACTCCCCGGGACACCTGTGCTTCTCCGAACCGTCCCGCCGGCTGGTGCTCACCGGCGACCACGTGCTGCCGCGGATCACGCCCAACGTGTCGATGCACACGCAGTCGACGACCAGCCCGCTCGCCGACTTCATGGAGTCGCTGGCCAAGGTGCGCGGCTGCGCGTCCGACGAGGTGCTGCCTGCCCACGAGTGGCGCTTCGCCGGGCTGGCCGAACGGGTCGACGACCTGCTCGCCCACCACCGCCGGCGGCTCGACGAGATCGCGGCCGTCGTCGCGGCCAGCCCCGGGCTGACCTGCTGGGAGGCCACCACGCGGCTGTCCTGGTCGCGGCCGTGGGACGACATCCAGGGCTTCATGCGCCGCGCGGCCAACGGCGAGACGCTGGCCCACCTGATCGTGCTGCAGACTCAGGGGCGCATCCGGTCGACCGGCCAGCGCCCGCAGCGCTGGGAGCTCGTCGGATGACCCTCGACTTCCTGCTGGGCACGTGGCGCGGGGAGGGCGTCGGCGGTTACCCGACGCTGGAGCAGGACTTCGCCTACGGGCAGGAGATTTCCTTTACGACGTACGGAAAACCGGTCGTGCAGTACGCCTCGCGCACCTGGCGGGTCGACGACCCCGACGTGCCGATGGGCCGCGAGGTCGGTTTCTGGCGGCCGCAGGACGACGGGTCGGTCGAGGTGCTCCTGGCCCAGCCGACCGGCCTCGTCGAGATCTTCTACGGCCGGGTCGACGGCACGAAGGTCGAGATCGCCACGGACCTGCTGGCACGCACCCGGACCGCCAAGGAGGTCACCGCCGAGCACCGGCTCTACGGCCTGGTGGGTGACGAGCTGATGTACGCCATGGACATGGCGGCGGTCGGCCAGGAGATGCAACCGCACCTGTCGGCCCGGCTCCGCCGGGTGGCCTGAGCCCGGACCTGGCGGCTCAGAGGTCCAGGGCGATCACCGTGGCGTGGTCGTCGATGCACTCGTCGGGCACCTCGACGACGATCTCGCCGACCGGGTCGCCGGCCAGCCCGAGCTCGTCGGCGGCGGCCAGCCGCGGCTGCCAGCCGAGCGGCGTTCCCGAGGCGACGTGGGTGACCGCACGGACCCGGCGTACGCGAACGCCGCGGACCGTCACCGACTCGTAGGGCCGGGCCAGCAGGTGCAGGTAGACACGGTCGCCCGACCTCGTGGTCGGGCCGTAGAACTGCCACGGCTCCAGCCCCGCGGCCGTGCCGTGGATCGCCTCCGCGTGCGCGGACATCCACGTGCCGAGAGCCGACAGGCGGGAGATCTGCTCAGCCGGCAGCTGCCCGTCGGGCCCGGGTGAGACGTTGAGCAGCAGGTTGCCGCCGCGGCCGGCGACCTCGCAGACCGAGTGCACGAGCGAGGTCGGCGACTTGTAGTCGTGGTCGTCGGGGACGTAGCCCCACGACCGGTTCATCGTCAGGCAGGTCTCCCAGGCGCGCGCCGGCGGCACCGCGGGGACCAGCTGCTCGGGCGTGTCGAAGTCGCCGTGTCCCGGCAGCCGGTCGTTGACCAGGCAGCCGGGTTGCAGCTCGCGGATCATCGCGCGCAGCTCGTCGGCCCGCCACTCGTCGGCGGTGCGCTCCCACCCTCCGTCGAACCACAGCACGTCGACCGCGCCGTAGTTCGTCAGCAGCTCGCGCACCTGGCCGAACATGCGGTCGAGGAACCGTGCCCAGGCCTCGGGCGAGGAGCGGCGCAGCACGTGGGCGACGTAGCCGCCCTCACCCTGCTGCATCGCCGGGTAGTCCGGGTCGTGCCAGTCCGGCAGCGAGAAGTAGAAGCCGACGCGAAGCCCCTCGTCGCGAGCCGCGTCGGCGAACTCCGCGACGAGGTCGCGGTCGTGGTGGAAGTCGGTGTGGGCCGACGGCCAGAGCGCGTAGCCCTCGTGGTGCTTGGTCGTGAGCACGGCGTAGGTCATGCCGGCAGCGCTGGCCTCGCGCATCCACGCACGACTGGAGCCCGGCTCGGGGCGGAACTTCTCCGCCGCGGCGTAGTAGTCGTCGACGGCGATCGGCTGCGACGAGGGAAGCGCGGGCATCGCCGTGCCGATCAGCGGCCACGACAGCTCGCAGCCGTGGACGCTGGCCAGTCCCCAGTGCACGAACATGCCGAGCCGTGCGCCGGCGAACCAGGGTTCAGACACCGAACAGCCCGGCTGCGTTGCCACCGAGCACCGCTGCGCGCCGCTCCACCGGAAGGGCGGCCAGCGAGGCGCGGATCTCGTCGGGCGCCTGCATCGTCGAGTCGATGTGCGGGAAGTCCGAGCCCCACAGGATGCGGTCCTCGCCGACCAGGTCGAGCATCGGGCCGATCGTGCGCTCGGCCGGCTCGGCGACGTAGAACACGTTGCGGCGCAGGTAGTCGCTGGGCAGCAGCTCGAGCTGCGGGAACAGCGTGCCGACGGTGGCGTACTTCTCGTCGAGCCGGTCCATCAGGTGCGCCGCCCAGCCGCAGCCTGCCTCGACGCAGACGACCTTCAGCTCGGGGATCCGGTCGAAGACGCCGTCGAGCACCATCGACGTCACGGTCGGCACGATCTGGCCGACCGCGGTGAGCGCGAAGCCGAACGTCATGCCGGCGCCTGACAGCAACCACGGCTCGTAGGGCAGTCCCGAGCCGCCGAAGCGCACCACGACGTGGATGCACAGCGGCACTCCCGCCTCTGCGCACCGGCGCCACAGCGGGTCGAAGTGGGGGTCGCCCGGCCGCCGCTCGCCGATCAGCTCCGGCGGTAAGAAGACGCCGCGGAACCCGAGTGAGAGGCAGCGGTCCAGCTCCCGGACCGCCTCGTCGAGGTCTTCCAGGTTGAGGTGCGCGACCGGCAGCACGCGCCCGTCGCCGTCGGCGGCGAACTCCGCCTGCCAGGTGTTGTAGGCGCGGCGGTAGGCCGAGACCAGGTCCTGGTCGTCGCAAGGGAACGGCAGGATGCCGATGGTCGGGAAGACGAGGCCGGCGTCGACGCCCCACTCGTCGTAGAGAGCGAGCCGGGCAGCCGCGTCGTAGGACGCGGGCGGGCAGCCGTCGGCGTAGCGCATGCCCGGCGCGAACAGCTCGCGGCGCTCGATGTGCGCGCCGCCGAGCCCGGCCAGGTTGCCGGCCATGATGACCTGCTCACCCATGACGAGGTGCTCGACGCCGTCGCGCTCCTCGATGCGGATCGCGCGGTCGCGGAAGCGCGGCTCCAGGTGGCGCAACCACAGGTCGGCCGGCTCGAGGACGTGCGAGTCGGCGTCGACGACCAGCGTGCGCGGCGGGGCCTCTGCGGTCATCGGGCGGCTCCTGCGTGCGTCGAGCGGTTGATGGCTTCTTCCGTGCTGCCGAGGTAGCTGGCGACCACCCGTGGATCAGACTTCACCTCGGCCGGGGTGCCCTCGGCAATGACCCGTCCGGACTCCATCGCGTAGACGCGGTCGGACAGGCTCATGATCAGCGGCATGTCGTGCTCGATCAGCAGGATCGCGCAGCCGAGCTGCTCCTTGAGCCGGCGCAGCAGCGGCCCGAACGCCTCTGTCTCCCGCTGGGCGATGCCCGCGGTCGGCTCGTCGAGCAGCAGCAGCGACGGCGCCTGGGCGAGGATGCAGGCGATGTCGACGACCCGGCGGGTGCCGGTCGACAGCTCGCCGGTCAGCGAGTCGGCGTAGTCGCCCAGCCCGGTCATGCCGACAAGCTCCTCGACCGCCGCGCGCTTCACCCGCTCGGTCGTCCCGCCGAGCCCCAGCAGCCCGGCGAACAGTCCCGTCGGCGCGTGCCGCTCGAGCGCGACCAGCAGCGTCTCGGTGACCGTCAGGCCCGGGTAGAGCCGGGCGTCCTGGAAGCTGCGGCCGAGCCCGAGGTAGGGGCGCAGCTCCGGGGCGTGGTGGGTGACGTCCTCGCCGAAGAGCCGGATCGCGCCGCGCTGCGGTGTCACGTAGCCGGACACGCAGTCCATCAGCGTCGTCTTGCCGGCGCCGTTCGCGCCGATCAGCCCGACGGTCTCGCCCGGCTCGACCGTCAGCCAGACGTCGTCGACTGCCCGCACGCCGCCGAACGTCACCGTCAGGCCCTCGACCGACAGGGGTCGCTCGGGCAGCTCGACGGGAGTCTCGACGACCGGCTCGGCTGGCGGCTGAGGCGCAGGATCGGCGGCTGCCTCGGTGGCCGGCTCGATGACCGCTTCCGCCGCCGGCCGCCGGGCCGTGCGCGGGCTCACTGGACCGGCTCCGGCCGGCCGAGCGCGACGTGCCACAGCTTGCGCAGCGGCGGCACGATCCGCGGCGGTGCGGGCAGCCCGTCGACCCGTCGCACGATCCTGGCGACGAGGGCGTCGCGGGCGTCGTACAGCAGGCCGGCGGCCCCGCGCGGCAGGAACAGCAGCACGAACAGGCCACCCGCGCCGCCGACGAGGAACTGGATCAGCTGGCTCGCCTCGCTGCCGCGGAACAGGATCGGGATGCCGAAGACGACGACCGCGCCGAGCAGCGCACCGGGGATCGAGCCGAGGCCGCCGATGACCGCCATCGTCACCATCGTGAAGCTGGTGTCGGGGTCGAAGTTGGTCGAGAGGTAGCGCTGCTGCGCGTAGGCGTAGACGACCCCGGCACACGCCGCGATGAAGCCCGACAGCGCGAACGCCAGCAGCCGCGCCCCGGTCGCCGATATCCCCGCGGACCGGGCGGCGCGGTCGTTGTCGCGCACCGCGACCAGCATGCGACCGGCTGCGGTCGACCGGAAGTTGCGGATCAGCACGGCGAACAGGACGACGAGCCCGAGGCCGAGCCAGTAGACGGCGCGTTCGGAGTGCAGCACCGTCGGCCGCGAGAGGAACTCGCCCGAGGCGTTGCCCACCAGGGCCGGCTGCTGGAAGAGGTAGCCGTAGGCGAGCACGGCGAACGCCATCGTCGCGACTGCCAGGAAGAGCCCCTGGATGCGTACGGCGGGAAGGCCCACGAGCACCGCGACGGCGACGCCGATGAGGCCGGCCACCGGGAGGATCGCCCAGAACGGCAGCCCCTGCGCGGCGAGCCGGGCCGCGGCGAACGACCCGACGCCGACGAGTGCGAACTGCCCCAGCGACACCTGGCCGCCCCAGCCGGTCAGCAGGCACAGCGACAGCCCGACCATCGCGTAGACGGTCACCAGCGTCATGAGGAACGTCTTCGCGCTGGTGTCGAGCCCGGCGAACGGCAGCAGCGGGGCCGCGGCGGCGAGAACGGTGGCGGCCACGACCGTCACCGCGGTCAGCTGGCGCACCTGCGGCAGCGCGGCGACCCGGCGCGGCAGCGGCCGCGGCTCGGCGCCGAAGTTGACCGCGGCGCCGGCGTCGCGGGTGGCACGGGACAGCTCGCGGGAGCGCCACAGCAGGCCGATCATCACGACGGCGAAGACGACCACCTCGACGGTGCTGCCCGCCGGTTGGTTGGCGAACGTGATGGCTTCGACGACGCCGATCCCGACGCCCGCGGCGAAAGCGACCGGCAGGTTGGTCATCTTCGCGATCAGGCCGGCACCCAGCGCCCGCACCAGCAGGCTGGCGCCGGTGCCGCCGAGCACGAACGTCGACTCGCTGGGCGCGTGCAGCACCGCGGTGACCGCCGACAGCAGCCCGGCGATGAGCCACACCAGCGTCGACATGCGCTTGACCGAGATGCCGGCCAGCCGGGCGGCCTCCGGGTTCTCGGCTGCGGCCCGGATCGCCTGGCCGTAGGCGGAGAACCGCAAGAACGCCGCGAGTGCTGCGACCAGCGCCGGCACGACGAGCACGATCAGCAGGTCGCTGGAGTCGACGACGAGGTTGCCGATGTGCACGGTCGCGTGGAACGGCACGGGGAAGCCCTGCAGCACGATCTTCTGCCGGTCGGCGTTGATGGCGCCGACGAGCCGCGGGATGAGCAGCAGCTGGGCCAGGAAGATGCTCGCGACCATCAGCACCAGCCGCGGCGCCGTGAACAACCTGCGGATCACGGTCAGCTCGACGAGCCCGGCGACTGCGACGCCGGCGGCCAGGGCAGCCGGCAGCGCCACGCCGTACGGCACGTGCTCGTCGATGACGAGCTTGCCAAGCAGCACGGACGAGATCAGGCCGAGGTTCGCGTGCGCGAAGTTGACGAACCGCTGCGCCCGGTAGATGAGGACGAGGCCGATCGCGAGCGCGCCGTAGAGCAGCCCGTGGATTGCCCCCAGGGTGATGACGTCGAAGCCGATCCTCATCGGGCCGCCCCCTCGAGGAACACCGAGCGCAGCAGGTCCGGGCGCTCGAGCAGGTCGCGCGCCGGACCGGTGAACCGCACCTGGCCCTTCTCCATGAACACCGCGGTCGTCGCGAGGCTCAGCGCGACGTTGACCGACTGCTCGACGATCAGCACGCTCGTGCCGCGCGCATGGATCTCGCGCACGATCGCGAACAGCTTCTCGACGATCGCCGGGGCCAGGCCGAGCGACAGCTCGTCGATGCAGAGCAGCCGCGGCCGGGTGAGGAACGCCTTGCCCAGTGCCAGCATCTGCTGCTCGCCGCCCGACAGCGTCGAGGCGGCCTGCCCGCGGCGCTGCCCCAGGATCGGGAACCACTCCTCGACCTGGGCGATGTCGGCGTCGATGCGGGCACGCTCCTTGCGGAAGGAGTACGCCGCGGCGCGGAGGTTCTCCGCGACCGACATGCCCGGGAAGATGGCCTTGCCGCCGGGCATCTGCGTGATGCCCAGGCCGAGCACCTGCTCGGCCTCGAGGTAGGTGATGTCGGTGCCGGCGAAGCGGATCGAGCCGCGGGTCGGGTGGTCGAGTCCGCAGACCGCCCGGAGCAGCGTCGACTTGCCCGCGCCGTTGGTGCCGAGCAGCGCCACGATCTCGCCCTCGGGGACATCGAGGTCGACGTCGAAGAGCACCTGCAGGTTGCCGTAGGAGAAGTCGAGGTTGCGCACCTCGAGCAACGCGCCGGCATGGTTGCGGCGCCGCTCGTCCGCCCGGGCCGACTCCATGACGTCGGCCTCGACCATCGCGATGTCGCCGTCGACGTGCCGGGTCGCCTTCGCGACGAGGTAGCCGGCGAGTACGCCGGGAGCGACCAGCACCGTCATCGCCACCCGCGCGCTGGTCGCGTCGGCGACCGCACCCAGTGCGATGCCACCGAGGAAACCGCCCATCAGCAGGATGAAGATTCCCAGCATGGCGAAGCTCAGCGCGCGCAGCGCCGGCGGGCTGGTGGCCGCGAGGATCTGCCGGATCGGCGCGACGACGACCCCGACCCCCGTGTTGGCGAGCACCAGGATCGCCACGACCAGCGCGAGCGCAGGCGCGTAGAGCGCGAGTGCGGTGACCACCGTGTAGGCGACCAGCCCGGCACCGGCGAGGAACAGCGGCCACGATGGCGCGTGCCGGAACAACCGGTCCCCGACCACGCCCCCGATCGCCAGGCCGACCATCGTGCCCAGCCCGGCTATCGAGAAGATCACGCCGCGCCCGAGCGACCCGACGCCCCAGACGTCCTCGAAGTACTGGCTCACCAGCACTGGCCCGCTGACGAGCCCGAAGCCGAGCACGCCGATGCCGAGGTAGAGGTAGCGCAGCGTGCGGATGGCCATCAAGCGGCGTACGCCGGTCATCAGCGGGACGCGCACGTCGGCGTCGCCGTGCAACCCCTCCTGCGCGAGTCGGCCTTCCAGCGCGTGCGCCTCCTGCCCGCCGCGGCGGGGCTCGCGCAACCGGGACACCGCGACCGCGCCGAGAATGCCGAGCGGGGTGATGACCGCGAACGCCCACCGCCAGCCGGCGGTGCCACCGACGAGCGCGGCGACGCCTCCGGCCACGAGCGGGCCGAAGATAGCGGCCAGCGGCGACGCCGACTGGTGTACGCCGTAGACCCGGCCACGCGCGTGCACCGGGTAGTAGTCGGCGATCAGGCTGCCGTGCACGGGCTCGATCGCCGCCTGCCCGAGACCGGAGAAGATGCGGACGACGGTCAGCTGCACGGCACTCGTGACCAGAGCGGTCGCGAACGTCAGCACCGACCAGATGGCCGCGGCGATCGCGGCGAGCCGCACCCGGCGGCCGCGGTCGGCGAGCACCGCGAACGGGATCGCGCCCGCGACGACGAGCACCGCGGCCACGCCGTTGATGCCGTTGATCGCGGCCTGCGACAGGCCGAACGCGTCCTTGATGTTGGGCGCGAGGGTGATGAACGCGGCCCGGTCGAGGTTGTCGATGAGGTTTATCGAGGCGAGCGCGAACAGCGGTGCGGCGCCGTAGCGGGCGAGGACATCGCGCAGCGGCGGGCCGGCAGCACCGGCGACGGGATCGACCGGTGCGGTGACGGCGTCGGTGATGTCGTCGGCGAGGTCGGCTGTGGCGGGCGCCGGCACGGTGGTGGTCATCCGGTTGCCGCTCAGTAGTAGTTCTTGAAGCAGCCGGGCGGGTTCTGGTGGAACTTGTCGGCGGCGAAGCCGTCACTTGCCTCGGCATGCCACTGCGCGACCGACAGCTCGTCCGAGCCGTCCCACTTGTTCGGCCCGAACGTCATGCTGCAGAACACGACCTGCTGGGCGTAGCGGCCGGTCATGCCCATCGCCTTGCCCCACAGCGCCCTGGTGAGCTGTGTTCCTGCCCGCTCGGCGGCCTGTTTCCAGAGCAGGATCTCGGAGCCCATCTGGTAGTTGAGCAGGCGCTGGGTGTCCTGGTTGGACTTGTTGCTGCCTTCGGTGGCGTAGCCCTGTGGGTAGGTGCGCTTGTAGACCTCGTCGCAGTACTTCGTGAACGCGTTGGTCAGCTGGTCGGCGTTCTTGAGACCGGACAGCGTGGTGCCCAGGCACTGCGTGCCGTCGAACTGGCTCGGCGGGTAGGCACTGGTGACGAAGTCACCGCAGCCGAAGTACTCGTCGCTGTCCGTGTAGCGCGGGTGCCACTGCTCCTTGTCCGCTTCCTGCATGAACTTCGACTTGTAGATCAGGTTCATCTCGAAGATGACGAACGTGACGCCCTTCTGCCGCATGTCGAGCACGGCGTTGGACACCTGCGCGAGCGCCTGGTTGCTGTCGCTGACGAGCTTGACAACGTCGACCGGGTGGATGCCATTGGCATTCAGCGCAGGCAGCAGGCTGCCCTCGACCGACGGGGCGACGTTGGGGATGTCGTGGTAGATGACACCGACCTTGTCGTTGGGGTGCAGGTACTTGTAGGTCGCCAGCCACTTGGCCTGGTTGAGGGCCAGCCGGTCCTTGTTCATGAAGGTCGCCCACATGTAGGGCGCCGCCTGCTTGTACCAGCTCGCCGGCTCGGGGTCGGTGCTGATGAACGGCGTCTTGTTCTCCTTCGCGATGCACAGCTGCGCGACGGAGTCGTAGCCGCCGGTCGTGATGACCGAGAACACCTTCTGGTCCTGCGTCATCGTCTTGCAGGCCGCCTGCATGTCGTTGGCGTCGAGCACGTTGAACGTCTGGCTGTAGGCGGACAGCTTGCGGCCGAGCACGCCGCCGGTGCGGTTGATCTCGTTGGTCCAGGCCGTGATGATCTTCGTCTGGTCGCCGGCCAGTCCGGCGTTGAAGCCCGCGGCCGACAGCTGGTTGGTGTTGGCGATGAGGAAGCCGAGCTTGATGCCGTCCTTGGTCACGCCCTGGTCGGTGGCCCGTAGTGGTCCGTAGCTCAGCTGGCCGGACTTCTCCGCGGCGGCCGCCGTGGTGCCGCCGCCCGCGCCGCCACCGGCACCGCCCGAGGCCGCGGATCCGGCCCCGCTGCTGCCGGCGCCGGCCATCTTGGAGCTTCCGGCGAGAGTGGACCCCGAACCCGCGCCGCCGGAGACGCTGCTCAGCGCCTGACCGCCGCTGCCCGGGACGACGCCGCCGTCACTGCCGATGCCGGCCTGGCCGGGTGCGAGGCTGCCCACCTGCAGCACCTGCTGCTTGGGCGAGGGGTGCGCGAGGTAGCCGATGCCGGCTGCCCCGATCGTCAGCGCCATCCCGAAGATGACCGACCGGGCGTGCAGCGTGAGCGGCTCGGCGCCGCCAAGGCTCCGTGAACGCAGCGGCAGCATGGGGTGACCCTCCGACCTGACGATGGCTTCAGGTGAGACTGAAGTACCGGCCGAGGGGCGTCAACGTAGGTTGCGGGCATTTGCGGACGTGCGACGATGCGCGCCATGTCACCGTCGTCCGCCGACTCCGCCCGTCCCGTCCTCGCCGCCGTCCAGGCCCGTGAGGCCGAGCTCTTCCGGCGTGAGGACGGGCAGGAGGTGCCGCTCGGCCTACGTGGCGCCCGCACCCGCAGCAAGCTGATGCAGGCGGCGTACGACGTATTCACCGAGACAGGCTTCCAATCCTCCTCGGTCGCGATGATTGCCGAGCGGGCCGGCGTCGGGACCGGCACCTTCTACCAGTACTTCCGGGACCGCGGCGACGTGCTCGGGCAGCTGGTCAACGCCGGCGTGGCCGAGCTGGTCGAGTCGCGGCGGATGGCCTGGCGGGTGCGCGACGGCCGCAAGGGCCTCGAGGCGATGATCGGCACCTTCGTGCTGCACTACGCCGAAGGCGCCGCGCTGTGGCGGGTGTGGGAGGAGGTCACCCACACCGACGTCGATCTCGCCGCCGTACGCCGCGACCTGATCTGCCTCATCGACGAGCAGGTCGCTCGCGAGCTGCGGCGCGGGCGCGCGGCCGGGCTGGTCGACGTGACCGGCGACCTGCGGGCGGTGGCGCGGGCGCTGACCGCGATGGCCGACCGCTTCTGCTACCTGACCTACGTCTTCGACCCCGCCGATCCGCCGATGCGCCCGGCCAAGGCGGCGGAGCTGCTCACGACGCTGTGGGCCGAGGCGATCGGGCTGCGCGAACCTACCTGACGGGTCCGTCAGGTTCGGCGTACAGTGCCCGCCATGCATGATCTCGTGATCCGTGGCGCGACCGTCGTCGACGGCACCGGCGCCCCCGCCCGCACCGCAGACGTCGCCGTCGACGGCGACCGCATCGCCGCCGTCGAGCCCGGCGTCGGCATCGGCCGCCGCGAGATCGACGCCGACGGCCTGCTGCTGACCCCCGGCTGGGTGGACATCCACACCCACTACGACGGCCAGGTGAGCTGGGATCCAGAGCTGTCCCCGTCGAGCTGGCACGGCGTGACGACCGTCGTGATGGGCAACTGCGGCGTCGGCTTCGCCCCCGTGCGGCCGGGCGCCGAAGACTTCCTCATCGAGCTGATGGAGGGCGTCGAGGACATCCCGGGCACCGCGCTGCACGAGGGCATCGACTGGCAGTGGGAGTCCTTCGACGGCTACCTCTCGTTCGTCGAGCGCACGCCGCGCACCATGGACGTCGTCGCGCAGGTGCCGCACGCCGCGCTGCGCGCCTACGTCATGGGCGAGCGGGCGCACGACGAGGCCACGCCCGACGACATGGCCGCGATGGCCGATCTGACGGCGCAGGCCCTCGAGGCCGGCGCGGCCGGCTTCACCACCTCGCGCACGATCCTGCACCGTTCGAAGCACGGGTTCGTCCCCGGCACCTCGGCCGCGCCCGACGAGCTGCGCGCCATCGGCGAGGGGCTGCGCCGGGCCGGGCACGGCGTCTTCCAGCTGGTGTCGGACAACGGCGCGCGCGAGCCGGAGCGGGCCTGGATGGTCGACATCGCGCGGCGCACCGGCGCGACCGTGACCTATGCGCTGGCGCAGGAGCCCTGGGCGCCGGCGGGCTACCGCGACGCGCTGGCCGACGCGGCTGCCCTCGCCGACGAGGGCCTGCGGATCGTGCCGCAGGTCTCCTGCCGGCCGACCGGCATGCTCTTCGGGCTGCAGTCGTCGTTGCACCCGTTCATCACGCACCCGACCTGTGCGGGCCTCGCGCGGCTGCCCCTGCCCGAGCGGGTGGCCCAGCTGCGGCGGCCGGAGGTCCGCAGCGCGCTGCTCGCGGAGGAGCCGGGCACCAGCGACCCCATCGCGCTCGCGCTGATGTCGCGGTGGGACCAGATGTTCCCGCTGGGCGACCCGCCCGACTACGAGCCGGCGCCGTCGACGTCGGTCGCCGCGGTGGCCGCCGCGACCGGCCGCACCCCGCAGGAGGTCGTGCTCGACTGGCTGCTCGAGCGCGACGGCACCGCGCTGATCTTCGCCCCGCTCGCGTCGTACGTCGACACCGACCACGAGGCGTTGCGCGAGATGATGACCCACCCGACCACCGTGCTCGGCCTGTCCGACGGTGGTGCGCACTGCGGGCTGATCTGCGACGCGAGCATGCCGACGTTCCTGCTGACGCACTGGGTGCGCGACCGGGCGCGCGGCCCGCGGCTGCCGCTGGAGCAGGTCGTGCACCTGCAGACCGGCCGCACGGCGAGCGTCTACGGGCTCACCGACCGGGGCGTCATCGCGCCGGGCAAGCGCGCCGACCTCAACCTCGTCGACCTCGACAACCTCACGCTGCACGCGCCGGAGATGGTCTTCGACCTGCCTGCGGGCGGCCGCCGCCTCGTGCAGCACGTCGACGGCTACCGCGCGACGGTGGTCGCCGGCGAGGTGACGTTCGAGGACGGCAAGCCGACCGGGGCGCGCCCCGGCGGTCTGGTGCGCATGGGTCGTTGACCCCGCACCGGCCGGGAACACCCGGCCGGTGTCCACTGCTGTCCCAGGGGTGAGTGGCCCGGCGTACCTCGACCGGACGCCCCGGCGAGCCTGGCTCGTCTGGGGCGTCGGCGTCGCGGCCTACGTCGTCGCCGTCTTCCACCGCGGCTCGCTCGGCGTCGCGGCGATCGACGCCGAGCACCGCTTCGGTGTCAGCCCGGCGCTGCTGTCGCTGTTCAGCGTGCTGCAGCTCGCCGTCTACGCCGCGATGCAGATCCCGGTCGGTACGCTGCTCGACCGGTTCGGCTCCCGCCGGATGATCCTCACCGGTGCGGCGCTCATGGCCGTCGGCCAGGTGGCGCTGGCCACCGCGCACCACGTGCCGACGGCGATCGCCGCGCGCGTGCTCGTCGGCGGCGGCGACGCGATGACCTTCATCAGCGTGCTGCGGCTGGTGCCGATGTGGTTCGCGCCGCGGCAGATCCCGCTGGTGACCCAGCTGACCGGCGTGCTCGGCCAGATCGGCCAGATCGCCGCGACCTACCCCCTGGTCGCGTTGCTGCACCACGTCGGCTGGACGGCGTCGTACGCCGGAGCCGCGGGCGTCAGCGTGCTCGTCGCGCTTCTCGTGGCGAGTGTCATGCGCGACCCGCCCGCCACCGGGGGGCGGCGACCGGCACTGCGCCCGCACCTGGTGGCCGCCTGGCGCGAGCACGGCACCCGCATCGGCTTGTGGACGCACTTCGTGACGCAGTTCTCCGGCACGGTCTTCGCGCTGCTGTGGGGCTACCCGTTCCTGGTGAAGGGTGAGGGGCTCTCGCCGTCGACGGCCGGCGTGCTGCTCACCCTGCTCGTGCTGGCGGGCATCGCGGTGGCGCCACTGCTCGGCCGGCTCACCGGTCGCTGGCCGCTTCGTCGCTCGGCGTTGACGCTGACGATCGTCGGCAGCAGCGCGCTGATGTGGACCGTGGTGCTGGTCTGGCCGGGGCGCTGCCCGCTCGCCGTGCTGGTCCTGCTCGTGCTGGTGCTGGGCACCAACGGGCCCGGCTCGATGGTCGGCTTCGACTACGCGCGCACGTTCAACCCGCCGCTACGGCTCGGCAGCGCGAGCGGCATCGTCAACGTTGGCGGCTTCGTGGCGTCGCTGACGACCATCCTCGTGATCGGCATCGTGCTCGACCTGGCGGGCCACGCCGGCCTGGGCTCGCTCGACGGCTACCGGGCGGCGTTCGCGACCCAGTACGTCCTGTGGGGGGCCGGGCTGCTGGGCGTGCTGCACAACCGGCGCATCCTGCGCCGCCGGATCGCGGCCGAGGGCACGGTGATCAGACCGCTGCCGCTGGTGATCCGCGACCGGCTGCGCCGCTAGGTCTTGGCTCGTTCCCGGGACAGCGGGCGCAGCACCGCGTAGCGCACGATCGCGCCACCGATCAGCGCGAGCAGCACGGCGGCGACCGCGCCGGCCGGTGTGTCGTCACCCGGCGCCTTGGCGGCGGCGGCGAGCGGGGTGCTCGCGACGGCGGGGGCCAGGGCACCGCTGTCGTGATGGGTCGCAGAGGGTCGAGGCGCCGGCGCGGGCTCCGCGGGCGGGGGCGGCGCCGCCTTGGTCGGTGCAGGTGCGGCGGGCCGCGCCGGCGGTGGGCCGACGAACGTCGCGAGCTGTGCCACCGCGGAGTCGATCGCCGACATGGCCGTGCTCATGTTGCCGATGTCCGCGAGCAGGATCGTGAACGTGACCCGCTGTCCGGACCGCGCGGTCGTGAAGCCCGACAGCGTGCGGACCCCGTCGAGCGTCCCGGTCTTCGCGTGCACCCGGCCGGTGAGCCACGCGCCGCACAGGCGCCTCTTCAGCGTGCCGGTCTGGCAGGACGACGGCATCGCCGAGGTCAGCACCGGCCCCGCGGGAGTGCTCGCGGCGGCGCTCAGCCAGCTGACCAGCTGGGTCGGGGTCTCCCGGTCGAGGTAGGACAGGCCGGAACCGTCGTAGACCTGCCCGAGCGGCACCCCCAGCCGGTGCGCCACCGCGCCGAGTGCCTTGATGCCGTTGCCCCGCGACCCGTAGCCGGAGGTGGCCGCGCCCACCTCCCGCAGCAGCATCTCGGCGTAGAAGTTGTCCGAGTGCCGCAGCGTCTCGGTCACGATCTGCCGCAGCGGGGCCGAGCCGTCGGTGGCCAGCTGGTGGGTGAGGCGGTGCGGCGCTTGACCGATGCTGTCCCGACCGGCGACCGAGATGCCGTGCCGGGCGAGCGCCCGCCGCCACAGGCCGAGGTTGGCCGGTGTCGGGTCGGCGTCGAATGCCGCACCGCTCGTCCACGTGTTGCGGTCGACGGTGAACGCCGACACCTGGCCGGCCTCGCCGCCGAGGAAGTCTGGTTGCCAGCCGGGGGCGACGACGTCGTGGGCGTAGCGGCTGTCGTCCACCACCAGCCCGCCGGCGACCCGGCGCAGGCCCGCGCCGGCCAGCGCGGCCGCGAGCCCGTCGAGCCGTGCCGAGGTGAGCGTGGGGTCACCCGAGCCGACGACGACGAGGTCGCCCATCAGCACCCCGTCCCGCCGGATCGGTGCGCCGTCGGAGAAAACCCTTGTGGCGTAACGGAAATCAGGGCCGAGCGTGAGCAGGGCGGTGGTCGTGGTGAAGATCTTCTGGGTGCTCGCCGGTCGCTGCTCCTGACCGGAGTCGACGCCGAACGTGCCGAGTCCGGCCACGTCGATCGTCGCTGCGACCTTCTGCGCCGTCGACGCGGCGAGCGCGCCGGTGACCCGGTCCTGCAGCGCCGACAGGGGGCCGTCGGCCGCCAGAGCGGACGGGGAGCCGCTGCAGAGCAGCAGCGTGGAGAGCAACCCGGTCAGCAGGCAGCCTCCGGCCACATGGCGGAACCGGGACATGCGCCCACGCTACGGAGCGGTGGCCGTCACGTGGGCCGGAACTTCGCAAATCCCCCGTACGGATGACTCTCGCGGTGGTCATGGTCAACTAACCGGATGACCGACGACCAGCGGCTCGCCGCCGAGCTCGCGACCGAGGCGGGCCGGCGGCTCGTCGGTCTGCGCGGGCGGATGGCGGGCGCGGCAGCCCACGAGGTCCGCGACGCGGGGGACGCCAGCTCGCACGAGTTCCTCGTCGCTCGGCTCGCCGACGCCCGTCCCGACGATGCGGTGCTCTCGGAGGAGGGCCGTGACGACCCGGCGCGGCTCGACGCCCAGCGCCTCTGGATCGTCGACCCGCTCGACGGCACCCGGGAGTACGGCGAGCCCGGCCGGGTCGACTGGGCGGTGCACGTCGCGCTCTGGGAGCGCGGATCGCTGATCGCCGCGGCCGTCGCGCTGCCCGCGGAGGAGGTCACGTTCTCGGCGGGTGGCGAGCTGCCGGAGCGGGCGGAGCCGGAGCGGCCGCTGCGCATGGTCGTCTCCCGCAGCCGGCCGCCGTTGTTCGTCGACGAGGTCGCGCGGCGGATCGGTGCGGTGACGCTGCCGCACGGGTCGGCGGGCGGCAAGGCGATGGCGGTGGTGCGGGGCGACGCCGACGTCTACCTGCACGCGGGCGCGATGCGCGAGTGGGACTCGGCGGCCCCCGCCGGGGTGGCGGTTGCGGCCGGCCTGCACGTCAGCCGGTTCGACGGGTCGCCGTTGCAGTTCAACACGCCACGGGCGATCACCGATCAGCTGCTGATCTGCCCGCCGTCGGTGGCGGCGGAGGTCATGGCCGCGATTGCGGCACGATGACCTCGCGGACCTCGGCAGGTGCGGGGCGCGGCGCCGGCGTCGGTGGGGCGTCGGTCGTCTTCTCGTCGAAGGGGAACATCGGCCCCCGCCGGTCGCTGCTCAGCAACCGCGTCACGGTCTGCGCCGGCTGCGGGGTCGTGAAGAAGTAGCCCTGGGCGAGCCCGCAGCCCAGGTCGCGTAGCGCGCGCACCTGCTCGCGAGTCTCGGTGCCCTCGGCGATCGACACCAGGCGAAGGGCCTTGGCCATGCCGATGACTGCCGTGACGATCGCCACGTCGTCGGCGTCGTTGCCGATGCCGTCGACGAACGCCCGGTCGATCTTCACCGCGTCGATCGGGAGCCGCTTCAGGTAGGCCAGCGAGGCGTAGCCGGTGCCGAAGTCGTCGACCGCGAGCCGGATGCCGAGGCTGCGCAGCGCGGTCATCTGCCGGATCGCGGCCTCGGCGTCCTCGAGCAGGGCCGACTCGGTGATCTCCAGCCCGATCTGGCGGGGGTCGACGGCCTTCCGCTCGAGCACGGTGGCGACCTGCTCGACGATCGAGGGGTTCGCCAGCTGCCGCGGCGAGAGGTTGACCCAGACCGGGAGCGGCCCGCCGTCGTGCCGGGCGTTGCGCCACAGCGCCGCCTGGGCCGCGGCGGTCTCCAGCACCCACAGCCCGATCGGCTCGATGAGACCGGTCTCCTCGGCCAGCGGGATGAACTCCGCCGGCGGCACTAGACCCCGGTCCGGGTGGTGCCAGCGCAGCAGCGCCTCGACCGCGGTGATGTGGCCGTCGTCGAGGGAGACCTCCGGCTGGTAGACCAACCGGAACTCGCCCTCGGACAGGGCGCGGTGCAGGTCGTTGCCGGTGCGCAGCCGGTGTACGGCGAAGGTGCGCAGCGACTCGGAGTAGATCTCGTGCCGCGCCCGCCCGCGCTCCTTGGCCAGGTGCATCGCGGCGTCGGCGTCGCGCAGCATCGTCGGCGCCGTCGCTGCGCCCGAACCGGACAGGGTGATGCCGATGCTGACGGTCAGGAAGACCCGATCGCCGTCCAGGTCGAACGGCGCCGAGAGTGCCGCCGAGAACCGCTGGGCGATCTCGCCGGCCTGCTCCTCGTCGGTCACCTCCTCGCAGAGGACCGTGAAGGTGTCGCTGCCGAACCGCGCGGCGGTGTCGCCTGGACGCAGCACGTCGCTGAGCCGCGACGCGGCGCGCACCAGGAGCGAGTCGCCGGCGTGGTGGCCGTAGGAGTCGTTGACCAGCTTGAAGCGGTCGATGTTCAGCGACATCACCGCGATCCGGGTGTGGCCGTGGTCGGCCCGCACCAGTGCCTGGTCGAGCCGGTCGAGGAAGAGCACCCGGTTGGGCAGGCCGGTCAGCTGGTCGTAGAGGTCGGCCTGCAGCAGCCGGGCCTCGACCTGCTTGCGCTCGGTGATGTCGCGGCTGATCGAGGAGAAGAAGGCGATGTCGCCCCGGTCGTCGCGATGTGCGACGAGGACCAGCGAGACCGGCATCTCCCGGTGGGGCAGGCGCACGGTCATGTCGCCGACCCACACGTCGTTCTCCGCGACCGCAGGTAGCGCCTCCCGCGCGAGCTTCGCCTGCGACACCGGGGTGAGCAGCGTGGCGGCGATATCGATGTGCGGCACCTCCTCGTCGGGGCCGATGCCCAGCAACCGGCGGGCCGACGGGTTGAGGTAGGTGATGTAGCCGTCCGGATCGGTGGTGAACACGAAGTCCGGGACGCCCTCGACGATCTGCGACAGCTGCTGCAGCCGGTCGCGCTGCGCAATGTCTCCGGTCTCGTCGTAGACGTTCGCGATCCACGCGTCCAGCCGCTCGCCGTCGACCACCGGTTGTGCCTGCAGCCGAAGGTGGCGCACCTCGCCGTCGGCTCGCAGGATCCGGAACCGACCGCGGTAGATCTCCCGGCGCGCGCTCACCACCGCCCACTCGGACAGCACCTGCTCTACGTCGTCCGGGTGCAGGGGCAGCGCGCGGGCCAGCCCCTCGGTGCCGGTGGGCGCGGCCCCGCCGGTCAGCTCGACCAGCCGCTGGTTGGCGTAGAGCGGCTCTCCGGCGACGCTCATGATGAGAATCCCGAGCGGGCTGTCGTCGAGGAGATCGCGGTTGCGGCGTACCAGATTGTCGCGCGAGCGGCGCAGCAGCAGCGCGGCGTACGAAGCCGCCAGGGTGCCCGCGGTCATGACCCCCGTCGTCAGGGCCAGGGCGAGCGTGCCGCTGCCGTCCATGGCTCCGCTCTGCTCGTCGGTGACATCATCGCCGCAATTGCGCGGTTCTCTGCTCGCATGGTGGCCCAATGTCCGGTCGGTCCGGAATAGCCCGGCGGGGCCATACGAAGTCGGGCCAGTCGGCGTCATTCGGTCGGATCCCCTAGGAGTGGCCCGAACCGGTGATGCGTCTAGTCCGTTCGGGGCAGGCCGGATGGTCGACTCGGCGGGTGTACGCCGGTCTGTGGCTGCCGATGACATCGCTGTGGCAGTGCACTCCCAGGCCGACGACTTCTTCGCCGCAACCGCGGCTGGCCAGGGCGCACCCGAGAAGGCGCCGCACCTGCGCGTCGTCAGGCCGCCCGAGCCCGGGATGATGGACCGCCGGCTCGCGATCCAGCTGCTGCGGGAGTACTACGCGGACGAGCCGGTCAGGCCCGACGGGCAGTGAGCTCGCGGATCTCTTCGGCCGGGTAGGCGTCGCCGGCGTCGGTGCGCAGCCGCGGCAGGCTCTGGGGCGCGTGCTCGACCAGCCAGTCGATGAGCTCCTCGCGCACGTCGCAGCGCAGGTCCCAGGCGCTCGGGGCGTCGGCAGCGCTGGCGAGCACTCGCACGACCATCGTCGACGGGGTGGTGTCGACGACCTGCAGCACCCAGTCGCGGCGGTCCCACAGCGGTGAGTCGTTGATGACCTGCTGCGCTTTGCGCCGCAGCGGCTCCAGCGGCGTGCGGTAGTCGAGGTAGAGCATCACCGAACCGACGACCCGGGACTCCGTCCGCGTCCAGTTCTGGAACGGCGCCGTCGTGAAGTAGCTCGTCGGCAGCACGAGCCGTCGCTCGTCCCACAGCGCGAGCGTCACCGTCATGAGGTTGAGCGACTCGACCCGACCCCACTCGTTCTCCACGACGACCACGTCGTCGATTCGCAGGGCGTCGGAGAACGCCAGCTGCAGGCCCGCGAACACGTTCTTCAGGGCGCTCTGCGAAGCCGCGCCCGCGACGATGCCGATGATGCCCGCGGAGGCCAGCAGCGAGGCGCCGAACGCGCGGAACCGGCCGAAGGTCATGAGCATGGCGGCCGCCGCGACGATGCTGACGCCGACCGCCGTGAGCGAGCGCAGGATCGAGATCTGCGTGCGCAGCTTGCGCGCCCGGCGGTTGTCGCGCATGTCGATGCGGACCCGCGCGAACGCGAAGTCCTGGACGACGAACAACGCCGCGACCGCGAGCCAGGCGGTCGCCGCGATCAGACCGAGCGTGAACGCGTGCCGCAGCGCGTCGCGGGACCCGCCGTCGAGATGTGCCCCCGACAGCGCGACCGTGAGCGCGACGACGACGAGCGTGCAGATGAACGGTCGGTGACAGCGCCGATGCACCCGCCACAGGAGTGCCGTCTCGTCGTGGCGCCCGATCCGCAAGGCGATCCGGGAGATCACCCAGCCGATCAGCAACGCGGTCAGCGCCGCTCCGACGAGCACGGCAGTTGCGCGCCAGATGGTGTCCATGTGACCAGCGTTGCCGGTCAGCGGCCGCCTACACGGCTCGGCGGGGCAGGTGTGACTCGATGCTCAGTCGGTGCCGCGGTACAGCGAGCGGACGGGCGCGGCCATCTTCGAGCGGATCAGCGGCTCGAAGTGCTCCAGCGGAGGCGTGGGGTAGCCGGGGTCGAACGCGACCTGGTCGAAGTCGGCGCAGAACTCCGCGGTGAGGTCGAACCACTCGTGCCCGCGGTAGCGCTCGCGCCGGTCACGGTCGAGGCCGATGAAGTGGAAGAAGTAGTAGCCCTGGAACTCCGCGTGCTTCTCCACCATCCAGTGCAGGTCGTCGGAGACGAACGGCTTCACGATCGCGGCGGCGATGTCAGCGTGGTTGAACGGGCCGAGGGTGTCGCCGATGTCGTGCAGCAGCGCGCAGAGGACGTAGTCGTCGCTGCGGCCGGCCTTCTCCGCGCGGGCCGCGGTCTGCAGGCTGTGCGTGAGCCGGTCGACGGCGAAGCCGCCGAAGTCGCCGTCGAGCAGTCGCAGGTGCGTGAGGACCCGGTCGGGTAGCCCGGCGCCGAACTCCAGCGAGTGGCCCGCGATGATCGACCAGTCTTCCTGGGTGCCCTCGTCCATCGCGTGGAAGCGGGCGCGTTGCATCTGTTCCGGGGCAGCGGTCATGGGTCGGAGCGTACGCCGTGCCTGCCCGTGGATGCACGGGTCAAGATCTGTGGCCGACCGGCGCAACTGCGGATCACCCGCTCGGGTGCGCAAGGGATCCGGGGGATCGGTCGACGTTCTTTGTGTGCCACGTGACTGCTGTGACGAAGGTTCCTGCGCCTTGCCCATGGAGCTGCTGCGGGCGGGGGTGCCGTTGTCCCTTCTCGTCGACCTGGTGGCGCCCGAAGGACCCGACAGCGAGCTGATCTCGCTGGTCGAGGGAGGCGCGTCGTCCTGCCTAGACTCGGTCACGTGGGCTGGGAGCACGAGCTGCGATCGAGGGGCTACCGCCTGACGCCCCAGCGCCAGCTGGTGCTCGAGGCGGTCGAGACGCTCGGCCACGCGACTCCCGACGACATCGCGGCGGAGGTACGCCGCGTTGCCTCGACCGTCAACATCTCCACCGTCTACCGCACGCTGGAGCTGCTCGAGGACCTCGGGCTGGTGACCCACACGCACCTCGGCCACGGTTCCGCGACCTACCACCCGGCGGCGGACGCCGACCACCTGCACCTCGTCTGCCGCGACTGCGGGAACGTCGACGAGGTGCCTCCCACGCTCGTGCAGGGAGCCGTCGACCGGATTGCCACGGAGCGCGGATTTCACGTGGACGTGGGGCATTTCGCCATCTTCGGCACGTGCCGTGGATGCCGTTCCGCTGGTTCGGCCGGCGACTGACGGGCCGGTCGAAGCGGCTACAGCGGGCTATCTGTCGCCGGTTCCAACGGCCCGAGATGGTCACCGGCGGGCCGGCCAGGGGGTCGGCGCAAATACGACTCGTCCGGTGCGGTGATACAAACCGACCCCCGGTTAGTCACAAGGAACTAGCGACAACCCCACCCGCTAGTCATGACCCGAAGGGGTGACCTCCCCGAACCTTCAGTAGCCGCACGGTTACGGAGGGTGCTATGCAGGCAATCCGTGCCCGGGGTCTCGCTCTTCTCAGCGGACTCCTGGTCATCGCCAGTGTTCTGACCGGCACCGTCGCCGGTGTCTCCGCCGCTTCATCGGCATCGTCAGGGGCCTCGGTTGACCCCGGCCTGCGCGGGCTTTCCGGCGCGGTCAAGGTCGTCGTGCAGACGACCGGCGGCGCGGTGGCCTCCGTCGAGCAGAGGGTCGCCGACCTGGGCGGCACGGTGACGAAGCAGCTGTCGATCATCGACGGCTTCGCGGCCACCGTGCCCGGCGGAAAGATCGCCGAGCTGGCGGCCACTCAGGGCATCCGCGCGATCTCGCGAGACCTGCCCGTGCACGTGCAGGGGTCGATCAACGACCCGTCGACCTGGCCGTCGGTCTACAGCAAGGTCGTCCGTGCCGACGACCTCGCCGCCTCCGGCGCGAGCGGCCAGGGCGTCACCGTCGCCCTGGTCGACACCGGCGTCGACTCGGGGCTCCCGGACCTGGCCGGGCAGGTCGTGCCGGTGACGACCGACCCGCTCGGCCTCACCAAGGCATCCTGCGTCAACCTGTCCTCTGACCCGGGCTGCCAGGACTCCTACGGTCACGGCACGTTCATCGCCGGCCTGATCGCGGGTAACGGCGCGGCCTCGAACGGGCAGTACGTCGGCACCGCGCCGCGCGCGAAGATCGTGTCCGTCAAGATCGCCGGGCCGGACGGGTCATCCGACGTGTCGAACCTGCTCGCGGCCATCGAGTGGGTCGTCAGTTTCAAGGACACCTACGGCATCCGCGTCCTGAACCTGTCGCTCGGCACCGACTCGACGCAGTCGTACAAGGTCGACCCGCTCGACTACGCGGTGGAGAAGGCCTGGCAGTCGGGCGTCGTCGTCGTCGTCGCCGCGTCCAACCGCGGGCCGGCGCCGCAGACGATCAGCAAGCCGGCGGACGACCCGTTCGTGCTGACCGTCGGCGCCATCGACGACCAGGGCACCGCCGGCCTCGGTGACGACGTCCTGCCGAACTTCTCCGGCCGCGGCCCCACGGCGGCCGACGGCATCGCCAAGCCGGACGTCGTGGCGCCGGGTGCGCACGTCGTCTCGCTGGCGGCGCGCAACGCAATGATCACCAACCAGTTCCCGTCGTCGATGGCGGCGCCGTACCGCCGCGGTTCCGGCACCTCGATGGCGACCGGCATCGTCAGCGGCGTCGTCGCCGACATGCTGTCGGCCGACCCGTCGATGACGCCGGACCGGGTGAAGTACGCGCTCATGTCGACGGCCCGCTCGGACGCCTCGAGCGACTCCATGGCCGTGGGCGCAGGCGTGGTCGACGGCTACTCCGCGGCCTACTCCGCCCCGGCCGGTCTGGCCAACCAGGGGGTGCCGTCGGGCAACGGCACGGGCTCGCTCGACCTCTCCCGAGGCAGCGTCTACGTCTCCGCAGCCGGCTCCAGTGGTTCAGTGGTCGTGAACGGCAACCTGACCGCTCAGCTGACCTTGTGGAACCCCCTGAACTCACTGTTGCTCGGCTGGACGGGCAATTCCTGGTACAGCAGCCAGTGGTACGGCAATAGTTGGTACGGCAACTCCTGGTACGGCAATAGTTGGTACGGCAACTCCTGGTACGGCAACAGCTGGTACGGCCAGCCCAGCGGCAACAGCTGGTACGGCAACAGCTGGTACGGCAGCAGCTGGTACGGCGCCTGGGACCAGTAAGCAACAGGAACGAAGCGGATGACGGGGGACTGCATGCGGACCGAGTGGCCGATCCGGGCCTACGTCGCCGGACTGGTGGCGCTGGCCGTCGGAGCCGGGCTCTGGGTCTCGCATGCGGTCCACCCGCCGCACGCTGTTGGCTGGCAAGTTTCGCTGCTCCTCGTCGTGCTGCTCGTCGAGGCGGAGGCCCTACAGGTTCGCTACCAGCGTGGGGAGCATGTCGACTCCCTCAATCTGGTGGAAGCCGCCCTGGCGCCGGCGTTGTGGGGAGTCTCCGGGCGTTGGCTCGCGCCGACCGTCGCACTTGCTTTGCTAATCGCCGCCACCTACCGCACAAACGCCGTCGAGAAGGCGCTGTTCAACGCGGCGCAGTGGACTGTCGCGGCCTGCGCCGGAGCCCTGGTCCTGCAGGCGCTGCGACACGGTGATCAGGGCATTGCCAGCAACGTCCTGGCTCTCGTCGCGGCCATCATCACGGTGAGCCTGGTCAACCAGCTCGCAATGGCCGGCGTGATGCTGCTGGTGACGGGCCAAGCGTTCGGCACATCGAGCCCCGGTGACACGCGCGCGATGCTTGCCGGCCGCCTGGTAAGCATTGTCACTGCCCTGACCTACGGTGTGGTCCTGACCGCGGCGTTCGCCTGGTCGCCGTGGATTCTGGTCGCTGCGGTGATCCCGCAGGCATTGCTGCATTGGGCCAGCCGCGGCTACGCGGCCGCCCGGATAGACCAGACCCGCCTGGCCGGCCTGCAGCAGGCGACGCACGTACTTGCCGCGACGCTCAACCCGGCGGCGGCGTACCCCGAGCTGTTGCGCACGGTGCGGACGGCGTTCGAGGTGCGGGCTGCGGACCTCGCGCTCTTCCGCGACCTCGGGCACTACGAGCTGCACCGGCTGACCCGCGAGGGTTACCAGCACCTCGACGAGGCCCCGGACGAGTTCCTCGCACTGCTGCACGACGTCGCCGTACCTACCCGCGTCGGCCCCCAGCACGGTGACGAGCTGCTGCGGGAGGCGCTCCAGACCGCCGGCCGGCAGGACGCGATCGTGCTGCCGCTGCACAGCGAGGGGCGTCTGGTCGGCCAGCTGTGCCTCTACGACCGCACCGGCATGGTCGCGTTCGAGGACGGCGAGCTCGCGGTCGCGTCCGCGATCGCAGCCGAGGTGGTGGGCTTCCTCGACCGGACGGCACTGGTCGAGTCGTTGCGCGACGAGCGTCGCAAGCTCGCCGACATCATCGGGTCCACCTCCGACGGGATCCTGACGCTGGCGGCCGACGGGACCATCGACAGCTGGAACACCGGCATGGCGGCGATCACCGGCTACCCGGCCGGCGACATGGTCGGCACCGCCCACTTCGGCCAGCTGCGCCCTCGTGACGCGGCCGGCAACGACCTCTACCTCGAGCATTGGGCCAGCCGCGACAGCGCGCTGCCGACCGAGATGCAGGTCATCACGGCTGCCGGTGAGACGGTGTGGCTGTCCTGCTCCTACACGGCGGTGCCGACGTCCGACGGGCGCCCGGGGACCTGCATCATCGTCGCCCGCAACGTCACCCAGCTGCGCGACCTGGAGCGGCTCAAGGACGACTTCGTCGCGGTGGTCTCGCACGAGCTGCGGACGCCGTTGTCGTCGATCAAGGGCTGGACCAACACACTGATCACCCGCCGCGAGCGGATGACCGCGGAGCAACAGGCCGACGGGCTGCAGGCGATCTCGCGCCAGGCGCACCGGCTCGAGCAGCTGGTGCTCAACATCCTCGAGGCCTCGCGGATCGAGGCCGGGATGCGCGGCGTCGACGAAACCGTCGACGTCTCCCACGTCGTCCGCAAGGTCGTCGAGGACGTGACCGCGCTCTTCCCGAGCCGCCTCATCCGGGCCGCCGGGATCGACGCGCCGACCCTCGCGCTGGGCCAGCACGTGTGGGTCGAGCGCTCGGTGGCCAACCTCCTGTTCAACGCGGTGAAGTACTCACCCGAGGACCAGCCGGTCGAGGTGCAGGTCGACTGGGTCGGCACCGAGGTGTCGATCGTCGTCACGGACCGCGGCACCGGCATCCCCCAGGACGCCACCGAGCGCATCTTCCAGCGCTTCGAGAGGTTGCCGGGGGCGCAGACCCAGACCGGTACCGGCCTCGGCCTCTACATCACCCGCCAGCTCGTCGGCGCCATGAACGGCACGGTCGACGTGCACCCCAACCCGGTCGGCGGCAGCGTGTTCACGCTGCGACTCCAGGCGGCCGCCCTGCGCGTCCCGGAACAGATGCGCGCGGACACCTGGACCAGCAGGCTACGGCTCGTCGACTGACGTCGACGGCGTCATGGTGAGATCGACCCCATGACCGAACAGCTCCGTGGCCTCGACCTCGACCGGGTCACGCCCTGGCTCGTCGACCACGTCCCCGGCGTCAAGGGGCCGATCACCGCGCGCCTGATCGCCGGCGGCCGATCGAACCTCACCTTTCAGCTGACCGACGCCGCGGGTCGCAATCTCGTCTTGCGCCGCCCGCCGACCGGCAACGTGCTGGCGACCGCGCACGACATGGGGCGGGAGTTCCGGCTCATCTCGGCGCTGCACCCGACGCCCGTCCCCGTCCCCGCGCCACTGGGGCTGTGCACCGACGAGTCGGTCAACGACGCCGACTTCTATCTCATGGACTTCGTCGAGGGTGTCGTCGTCGACGGGCCGATCGCCGCCGAGAAACTCGACGAACCCGCGCGCCGTGAGGCGGGCCTCGACCTGGCCCGGGTGGCCGCCGCGCTGCACGCCGTCGACGTCGACGAGGTCGGCCTCGGCGACCTGGCCAAGCGCGAGGACTACCTCGGCCGCCAGCTGCGGCGCTGGTCGAAGCAGTACAAGAGCGTCGAGAGCCGCTCCATCCCCGCGGTCGACGAGGCCTTCGAGCGGCTGTCGGCGCAGGCGCCCCCGCAGCGCTACACCGGGATCGTGCACGGCGACTACCGGCTCGGCAACGTGCTCGTCGGGGCTGCCGACGGCCGGGTGAAGGCCGTCCTCGACTGGGAGCTGTGCACGCTCGGTGACGTGCTGGCCGACGTCGGCTGGATGCTCGCCTACTGGGCGACCTCGACCGACGACGCGGCTGGTCTGGTGGCGCCGTATCCCTCAGGTTTCGTCTCGCGGGCCGAGATGCTCGACCGCTACGCCGCCGACACCGGCCGCGACCTCTCGGACATGCCCTACTACGTCGCGTTCGCGCAGTGGCGGATGGCCTGCATCATGGAGGGGGTATACGCCCGCTTCAAGGCGGGCGTCATGGGTGACCAGTCCGACGTCGACGTCGAAGCGCTGGGCTCGCTCACGGTCGAGCGCGCCGAGGCTGCGGTGGCCACCTTGCGCGATCGGTGAACCTGGCCGCGATGTCGGCCGATGATGAACGAGTGACCACTCAGGGCGAGGAGTTCGCGCGCGCGCTCGACGCTGCTCGCGACGGCTCCGAGTGGGGCTTCGTCGAGCTGTTCCGCTCGGTGCAACCGGCGTTGCTGCGTTACCTCGGCGCGCTCGCCGGCCCGCTCGCCGAGGACGTCGCGGCGGAAACCTGGTTACGCGTCGTACACGACCTCGCGCGGTTCGAGGGCGACGAGGACGGTTTCCGCGCCTGGGTGTTCACGATCGCCCGGCACCGCTGGCTCGATGCGCGCCGCGCCGCTGCGCGCCGTCCGCCGGAGGTGTACGACGGGGGCGAGGCCCTCGCCGAGATCCCGTCGAGCGAGGTCGTGGCCGACGCCGTGGAGGAGGCGATGTCCACGGAAGCAGCGCTTCAGCTGATCGCCACGCTTCCGCCGGACCAGGCCGAGGCCGTGCTGCTGCGGGTCGTCGGCGGGCTCGACGTCGACCGCGTCGCCGCGATCATGGGCAAGCGTCCCGGCCACGTCCGCGTGCTGTCCCACCGGGGGCTGAAGCGTCTCGCCGTGCTCGTGCAAGATCCCGCCGGGTCGGGCCACGTTGTAACGCAGCGCAACCACCCGACGGTTGGACGGGTGTGATGGACGACGAGATGATCGAGCGCCTTCTGGCCTCGCCCGCGACGGCCGCCGAGGAGGCGCCGGAGCTGGCCATGCTGCTCGCCGCCGCATCGACCTACCCGACCGACCTCGGTCCCGTTGCCGGTCAGGAGGCGGCGCTCGCCGCCTTCCGCGCCGGCGGGGTGGCCGCCCCCCCGCGTAGGAAGCGCATGCTCGGTAAGGCCCTGGCCGCAAAGACTCTCGCCATGCTCGGCGCCGGCACGTTGGTCCTCGGCGGAGGTGTCGCCGCGGCCGCTGCCGCCGACACTCTCCCGGTACCCGCCCAGAATGCGATCTCGGGCGCAGCCAGCCACGTCGGGCTCGACTTCCCGAGCCATGCCCAGGGCAACCACCACGGCTGGCAGAACAGCAACAACCCGCACCACCAAGGCAACGGCAACGACAACCAGGGCACCGACAACGGCAACAAGGACAACGGCAACCAGCCCGACAACCACGGTGCCTACGTCTCCGGTGTCGCCCGTAGCGCCTCCCCTGGCCCGGGCCACGGAAAGACGGTCTCTGACGCGGCGCACAGCCAGGACGGCAAGCCGACGCCGGCACAGAGCCACGGCCCTGACGCCAACGCCACCGACCACGGCGCGACCAACCAGTCCCAGGCCGGGGACGGCGCCCCCGAGCCCCAGGAGAACGAGACCTCCGAGGCGCCGGAGACCGACACGTCCGGTGCTCCGTCGGGGCTCGGTTCCGGCCACGCGCCCGGCTCGCACGGCTGATCACGGACTGCCCGCCTCACCGCAACCTCGACGCTGTGGGGGTGCCGACTCGCCCCGGCACCCCCGCACCGTCGGGGTAACTGTCGGATCGAGGACCTGCCGGTCCGACGTAGCCTGGTGGCGTGATCAGCCCGCTGCTCGAGCTAGCCGGCGCGGTCGAGGCGGACCCGCCTGACCGCGGTGTCGCCGCGCACTACGGCGACCCCTACCGCGAGCAGCGTCAGCTCGCCGAGCATGCGGCACTCGTCGATCGCAGCAACCGGGGCATCCTGCGGGTCAGCGGCCCCGACCGGTTGTCCTGGTTGCACTCGCTGACCAGCCAGCACCTCAGCCACCTGCCGCCGCACGAGCCGGTGCAGGGGCTCGTCCTCGACCCGCACGGCCACGTGGAGCACCACTTCACGGCGTACGACGACGGCACGTCCACCTGGCTCGACGTCGAGCCAGGCACGGCCGAGTCACTGCTCGGCTACCTGAAGTCGATGGTGTTCATGCTGCGGGTCGAGCCGGCGGACGTGACCGACGCATGGGCGCTGCTCACCGTCGGTGGGCCCGAGTCGCCCGCGATCGAGGGAGCTCGCCACCTGCCGTGGGGCAGCGACGTTCTGGTGCCACGCGCAGAGATGCGCCGGTTCCAGGAAGACCTCGGTCTGCCGGTCGCCGGCATGGACGCGTTCGAGGCGTTGCGCGTCGCCGCGCATCGGCCCCGGCTCGGCAAGGAGACCGACCACCGCACGATCCCGCACGAGCTCGGCTGGATCGGCACCGCCGTCCACCTCGACAAGGGCTGCTACCGCGGGCAGGAGACCGTCGCCCGGGTGCACAACCTCGGCCGCCCGCCCCGGCGTCTGGTCTTCCTCCACCTCGACGGCAGTGACTCGACCCTGCCCGCGACCGGCGACCCGGTGTCGTCGGACGATCGCCAGGTCGGTTACGTCGGCACCGCCGTACGCCATTACGAGCTGGGTCCGGTGGCGCTCGCGGTCGTGAAGCGCAACACCCCCGACGACGCGGAGCTGATCGCCGGCGGCGTCCCGGCCAAGGTGGAGCGCGTCGTCGACGTCTGACCGGCGCTCAGCCGGCGGCCTGCGCCACGAGCGCCCGCATCGCTGCCCGCTCCCGTGCCGAGGCGTTCACGTCGCCCTCGCGCAGCGCCGCCACCGGCCCCAGCCAGCGCGCCGCACCTTGCCGGTCGACCGCGCCCAGGAACGCGTTGAGGAACAGCGACCGTCCCGCCGCCGTCACCAGGCGCTGCGCCAGCTGCGCCGGCGGCGGGGAGAAGCAGGCGAGGATCACCCAGGACTCCGCGACGTCAGCGTCTCTCGGCCCCTTTGCCAGGCCGCTCCAGTCGATGAGCACCGGCCCCCGGTCGCTGAGGATCACGTTGCCCGGATGCAGGTCGCGGTGCAGCAGGCCGGTGCCGATGCCGTACGGCGCGGGCAACGGCGCTCCCTCCGGCACCGGCACCGCGTCGAGCTGGCGGTGCAGCTGAGCGAGCAGCCGCCCGCCCGCCCGCACGCGCCACGGGCGACGGGCGACGTCGTCGAGCAGTGTGGGCCCCGAGACCTTCTCCATGACGATGTCGCCGCCTTCGGCGTGCACCACGTGCGGCACCGCCACTCCGTGCCGGGCCGCCCACAGCATCGCCTCCGCCTCGCGGGCGCAGTCCGGTGTGCCTTGCCATCGGGCGAGGAAGTCGTCGCGGTAGCGGCGCAGCACCGTCCCGTCACCGAGGTCGTAGACGTCGGCGGCACGGCCGGAGGCGAGCAGATCCACGCGAGCATCATGCAGGATGGGCCCGGTGTGGGCCCTCGACGACGAGCTGCGTGCGCAGGTGGCGCGGGCGCTGCAGGGCTTCGAGCGACGCCCCGCGTCCGATGCCGGCGACCTCAAGCAGGCGGCCGTCGCGATCACCGTGGTGCGCGCCCGCACCGGACGGGCGGCGTTCCTGCTGACGCACCGCTCGACCAGGCTGCGCCGCCACTCCGGCCAGTGGGCGCTGCCCGGCGGGCGGCTCGACGAGGGCGAGACAGCGGTGCAGGCGGCGCTGCGGGAGCTGCACGAGGAGCTCGGCATCGCGCTGCCGGTCGACTGCGTGCTCGGCCTGCTCGACGACTACGTGACTCGGTCCGGCTACGTCATGACGCCGGTCGTCGTCTGGGGAGCGGGCGCTGGGCACCCGGTGCCCAACCCCGACGAGGTGGCGTCGGTCCACTACGTGCCGCTCGACCACATCACCCGGCCGGAGAACCCGATCATCGTCGACGAGCCGGGCAACCCCGACCCGGTCATGCGGCTACGCCTGCAGAACCGCTTCATCCACGCGCCGACGGCGGCGGTCCTCTACCAGTTCGCCGAGGTCTGCCTGTGCGGGCGGGCGACGCGGGTCGCGCACCTCGGCCAGCCCCGCTTCACCTGGCGCTGACCGGCGGTCAGCGCGCCCAGCACCGAGGTTGCCCGTCGAGCAGCACCGGACAGGTGCCGCGCGGGCCGACCGCCTCGCTGGTGCGCCACACGTCGGTGTTGCCGGCGCCGTCGGCCGCCTGCACCTGCAGCTGGTAGATACCGCTCGGCGGCACGCCCACCAGCAGCGAGCGGCTGTCGCTCGCGTAGGTCGTCAACCACGGCGAGCCGTTGCGCAGCAGCACGATCGTGTAACCGAGCCCCGACGGCGTGCCGCCGTCGGTCGCGCTCCAACCGGCGGTCAGCAGGCCGTCGGCGTACCTGCTGAGCGTTGCCGTGCCGACGGGCGTGGTGGTGTCGAGCACGACCGGCGCCGTCGTCACGTCGCAACCGCCGGACGTGCGCAGCGCGAAGCCGATCGGCTGCCCGCCCGGCGACACGGTCGTCGATGCCGTCTGCGGAGGCGAACCCGCGGCCGCGGACGTGCAGTCGGTCACTCCCTGACCGACCGCATAGCCCGTGCCGCCGACCGTCGTCGGCACACCGAGCGCCACGCTGACCGTGCTCGCGCGGGTGCCGGACGGCGCGACGATCGCCGGCTGCAGGAGATCGCCGGTCAGTGTGTCCCACTGCGGGCTGCCGAGCCCGGTCACCAGGTCGTAGCCGAGACCCGCCGGGAACAGCCCGTTGCTCCCGGTGACCACGTCACGGAAGGCCTCCGGGTGCGCGTAGAGCGCCGGGTGCACGTCACCGATCCCCGTCGTCACGCCGCGCGCGGCGAGCGCACCGGCGAACATGCCCGCCTGCAGCGGTGCACCCAGGCTGGTCCCGCCGGCCGCCCACCACAGCTCGCTGCCCGGGCCGCCGCCCGACCAGTAGACCGCGAAGCCGTTCTGCGGGTCGGCGACGGCGGAGATGTCCGGCACGAGCCGCCGGTCCGGCAGGCCGGGCACGCCGCGCTGCCAGGCGGGCCTCGTGAACAGGGCCGACACGCCGCCGCCACTGCCGGCGACCGGCGTCGCGCTGAGCAGGCTCGGCCCCCACGCCGTCTCCGCCCAGCCCGTGCTCGACTGGCGCAGCGTGGTGCCGCCGACGCCGACTACGTACGGCGAGGATGCCGGGAAGTCCACGGACACGGCGTCCGCGTACGGCGTGCCGGCCGGGCAGTCCCAGACCGACGCGTCGCCGGAGGCGGCGAACACCGTCACGCCGAGCGCGGCGAGCCGGGCGATCTGGTCGTTCATGGCGAGGATCTGCGTGCGCCCGAGGTCCTGCTCGCAGTCGCCCCACGACGTCGTCACGACGCTGATCGGCACTCCGGCCTGCACGTCGTCGGCGATCCGCTTCCAGACGAGCACCCCGCCCGTGGCGTCGTTCGTGCTCACGTAGACGCGCTGCGCCGCTCCGGGGGCCGCCGAGGTGATGGCCTCCTGGTCGAGGGCGACCTCGAAGTCGTCGCCGGCAGCAGCCGGTCGGGTGACCGAGGCGCCGTTGACGGAGATCGCGGTCAAGGTCGGCACCGGCAGCCCGTTGGCGTTGGCGTAGTTGACCAGGTCGCCGCCGTTCGCCGTACCGGCGAGCTGCGGCCAGCCGCTGAACTGCACGCTGGCGACGGTCGCGCCGGTGCCCGCCGCCGCCGGGGCGAACGAGCCGTAGGCCGCGTTGATCTGGGTCGGCGCGAGCGTGCTCGACAGGCGCGGCCGGAGCGGGCCGTCGGCCGTCGCGCGGTGTCGGAACAGTGGCCGCTGCTGGAGGCCGACCACCGCGCGCGCGTCCGCGGCGAGCGCTGCGGGGAGCTGCCCGTGCGGGAACACCGTGGCCGCCTGCTCGGCGCCGCCCGACGCGGTGACCGTCCACGGGCTGGAGCCGGTCACGGCCAGGCCGTGCGCGCGCAGCCACCGGGTGACACGGTCGCGGGCCGCGCTCGACGGGGCGACGTGTTGCAGGGCGGCGATCCTTTCGGCCAGCGCGTGGGGGCCGTGGGTGGCGAGGGCGTCGAGCCCGGCCGGGTTGCTCGGCGTCAGGGCGATCGTCACGTCGACGTCGGGGCCGGGGTCGGCGTGCGCGGGCAGCGCGCTCAGCGTGAGGGGCGCGGCCAGGAGTCCGGACAGCAGCGCGCCGGCGACACGGTGGAGCGGATGCACACACCGACTATCGGGGGTGGACCGCCCGTTATTACGCGTTTCCGCGAAACCACCGCACGTCGCGGCGTTCCGGTCACAGCCCGAAGAAGCCGCGCTTCTTCGTCTTGCGATCGGCGGTGGTGGCGGTCCGCTGCTGCGGCGCGACCCGTGCCGGAGTCGGTGCGGGCGCGGGCGCGGGCTCATCGTCGATGCCGAGCGACGAGAGCTCCCGCAGCAGGGCAGCCGTGTCGGTGTGCTCGCGGTCGACCGCCGGGCGCGCCGGCGGCGGCTCGACGGTCCGGGCGGCGGACGGCTCGAACTCGTCGTGCGCGTCGTGCGCGTCGTGCTCGGGAGCCGGGGTCGGCTCGTCCACGGGTTCGCGGGCGGCCAGCTCCGACAGCAGTGCCGCGGCGGCGCTCTGCTGCTCGGCCCGTTGGCGCAGGTCGTCGGGTGACAGCTGCGGCTCGTCGAGGACGAGCTCGGCCGCGGTCTCCGGCTCGCTGTGCTCCTCGGACTGTGCCGCCACGAGCGGTTCGTCGAGGGCGGCGAGGGCGGCGAACTCCGCGAGTGCCGAAGGATTCGGCGCGGGCGCCGGTGTCCCGACCGTGAAGTACGTGTCCGCGAACTCGGCCACGGTCATGTCCTCGACCGCGGCCTCCTGGAACGCAGCGAGGTCGAAGACGGCGCCGTCGTCGTCGTTCTCGGCGGCGCTGTCGTTCGACGGGTCGTCCTCGAGGGCGGTGTCGTCGAAGAAGTCCTGGACGGCCGCCAAGGACGCGTCCGGGTCCATGTCTTCGACCGTGTCCACGGACTCGACCGGGTCCACATCTTCGCCCCAGTCAGCATCGTCGGCCGTGTCCACGGGCTCGACCAGGTCCACGTCTTCGACCGTGTCCACGGGCTCGACCGGGTCCACGGGCTCGACCAGCTCGGTCGCCCACGAGTCCTCGACCTCGAAGGAATCGAACGTCGGCGGCTCGTCCGTGGCCTCCTGGCCGGACTCCCGCGCGACGTCGTCGGTGACATCGCCGGTGGCGGCGCGGGACGTCTCCTCGGCCACCTCGTCCAGAGCGGCACCCGCCGGCTCTGCCGGAGCCTCGTCGTCGAACGGCTCGGGAATCCGGTCGGCTGCGACGTCGGTCGGCTCCTCGGCGCCGGCTGCCTGGCCGGGCACGAGCGAGATCACCGGCGCCAGGGGTTCCGTGTCCACCCGGTGGGCGGCCACTTCCTCCAGCGCCTGGTGGTGCATCGCCTCGGCCATCGCATGGGCGGCCGCGAGCTCGGCTGCCGCAGCCGCACGGATCTGCTGTTGGCGGCGCCGGTCCTCGTCGTCGGAGACGGTCGCCGCTGCCGCCGGTTGGCGGCGCAGCTCCGCCGGTACGGCGTAGGGGTCGGGTGAGGCGTCGGGTGCCGGGCCCAGCACGTTGGCCAGCGCCTGGGAGACCCGGGCCAGCGACGTACCGAAGTCGGTGTCCTCCTCGCGGGGCCGGCCGTCGGAGAACTCGACGAGGCCCGCTTCCATCAGCCGCAGCAGCACCCGGCCGGCCTCGAAGAGCGTGTGCCCGCACTCGTAGGCGAGCTCGCCCACCGTCCGCCGGCCGTCCACCTTGCACAGCAACGACCAGGCGTCGGCGTCGAGCGCCATCTCGGCCGCGCCGCCACGGGTGGCGAGCATGGGCACGACCCACGGGCCGGGCACCACCGTGCAGATCTCGCCCCAGGTCGTCGACCGCTGCTGGAGCGAGTCGACCAGCTCCTCCACCGAGGTCGGCGGTACGAGCTCGTCGCGCGTCGCCTCCTCCTGGCGGAAGCGCCAGGTGCCCGACTGCCAGCCGAGCAGGTCCCAGACCGCGTCGCGCAGCTGCTCGCCGACGATCCGTTCGATGACGCCCTGGTCGATGAAGCCCAGGTAGACCAGCAGCTCGCCCAGCCGCCAGCCCTGCAGCTCGGTGCGCTGCACCTCCAGGGCCTCGGCGAGCGCGTCGGGCGCGAGCTCTCCGGAGGAGACCAGGCGGGCGCCCAGCCGGCGCCAGCGTCCGGGCACGTTCACCGAGTAGATGCAGCCCGAGCGCAGGTAGACGCGAGCCTCCCGGTCCTCCGGGTCGACCACGTGCAGGCAGCCCGTGACGGCGTCGTCGGCGAGCGACCGCAGCACCGGCAGGAGGGGTGCGGTCGTCAGCTCGCCCTTCCGCACGTACGGCCTCCTCGCCGGCTCACGCACGTCCCGGACGCGGGCGGGACGTATCACGGTGGATGTAGGTGAGGCATCGGCAGCAACCGGTCGGGTGTTGAGCGTCCTGGGGCCTACGCTGTGCGGCAGCGGACCGGAGGGAGCGACGTGGCAGACGACACGACTGGGCAGCCGGCGGGCAACCGCCGGATCGACCGGGTGCTGTCCGCGGACTACCTCAAGGGGCTGTCCGCCCGGTCGCTCGAGGAGGTGCGCGCCATGCGCGCCGACGCCGAGCAGGAAGAGGTCGATCTCTCCTACCTGCGCCGTTTGCTGCAAGGCCGGGTCGACATCCTGCGTGCGGAGCTCGCCCGCCGCGCCGGCACCTCCACCAGCAGCCTCGTCGAGGACCTGCCGAAGATCCTCGCCGACGATGGCCGTGGGGGGGCTCGTGGCATGGGCCGTCACGCAGCACTCGAACCCTCGCGCGCCGACGCCCACCGCCGCTACGTGGAGGCGCTGGTCGCCGACGTCGAGCTCTCCGACGTGGCGGCCCTCCCGGTCGAGGAGCTCGAGCGCGCGCTCGGCCTCTTCGAGCGCGAGGAGCGGGACGTCTCCGACCAGCGGCGGCGGGTGCAGCAGGTGATGGACGCGTGCACGGCGGAGATCGCGCGCCGTTACCGCGACGGCGAGGCCGATGTCTCGCAGCTGCTCAGGGAGCGCTCCTGACGGAGTGAGACACGTCACGCCCCAGGTGCTTGCTGCACGCTTGCAACTGCTAGCACTTCGGCGTACGGTTGCCGTATGGCGACTCTGAACGTGCGCGACCTCGGGGAGTACATCCGCGAGCAGCGCAACAACGCTCAGATCTCGCTGCGCCAGCTGGCGAAGCTCGCCGGCGTGTCGAACCCGTACCTGTCGCAGATCGAGCGGGGCGTCCGCAAGCCGAGCGCCGAGATTCTGCAGCAGATCGCCAAGGCGTTGCGCATCTCCGCCGAGGCGCTCTACGTGCAGGCCGGCATCCTCGAGGAGCGCTTCGTCGACAGCGACGTGCCGGTCGCCGTCCTCAGCGACCCGCAGATCACCGAGCGGCAGAAGCAGGTGCTGATCGAGATCTACGAGTCGTTCCGCAAGGAGAACGACGCCCGTGCGGCCGAGCCGCCCGCGACATCGCCCCACGCAGACACGCAGGCCGGCTGACCGCGGCCACCTCAGACCCCCCTGTCGAAAGACCACAGTGAAGGAGCACCACATGGCAACCGCCACCAAGAAGACCATCCCGGCCGAGCGCAAGCCGTTCTACGCCCTGGCCGGCGCCGGCGACCTCGCCGTCGCGAAGCTGCGTGACCTGCCGGTCGAGCTGCAGAAGCAGCTGGCCAAGGTCCCGGTCGAGCTGGCGAAGCTGCCCGCTCAGGTGCAGCAGGGTGCCGCACAGGTCCAGAAGACCGTGCAGCAGCGCTTCGCCGAGGGCCAGAAGCTGCCGGGCCAGGTCCAGAACCGCGCCACCGTCGTCCAGGCGATCGCGACCGGTCTCTACGGCGAGCTCGCGACCCGCGGCGAGAAGGCGATCGGCCAGCTGCGCCGCGAGGCCAAGGGTCGGGCGAAGACCGCCGCCAAGAACACCACGAAGTCGGCGGCCGAGCGGGCCCAGGCCAGCTGACGGGCCACCCCTCGCGCGAGGCTCTCCGGGACCAGCTCCCGGGGAGCCTCGTCCGTTTCCTGGGCTGCGAGCGGCTCGCTGCTACCCGACGTTGACGCCCTGGCCCCCGTCGACCGGCAGCAGCGCGCCGGTCACGAAGCCGGCTTCGTCGCTCGCCAGGTAGAGGGCCGCGTAGGCGACGTCCCAGGCGGTGCCCTGCCGGTGGCCGAGCGGCACCATCGCGGCCCGTCGTGAGGCGTAGTCCTCCCGGTCGACGCCGAGCGCCGCGGCCGGCGCGTCGACGGCCATCGGGGTGTCCATGAGCCCCGGCATGATGGCGTTGACCCGGATGCCGTGGCGCGCGTTGCTGATCGCCAGCTGCTGGGTCATCGCGTTGACCGCCGCCTTCGTCACCTTGTAGGCGAACAGCGGCGTGGCCGCGATGGCGGCCAGCGACGAGACGTTGACGACCGCGCCGACCTGCTGCTCCCGCATCACCGGCAGCACGTGCTTGCAGGTCAGCCACATGCCGGTCAGGTTGGTGTCGACGATCCGCCGCCAGTTGTCCTCGCTGAGCTTCACCGCGCTGTTGTCGCCCGCACCGATGCCGACGTTGTTGTGCAGCACGTCGATGCGACCGAACCGCTCGACCGACTCGGCGGCGATCCGCCGGCAGTCGTCCTCGCGGGTGATGTCGGCGGTGACGGCGTACGCCGTGCCGCCCTCGCCGGCCACCATCCGCACGGTCTCCGCGGCACTGTCGCCGTGCCGGTCGACGCAGACCACCGACGCGCCCTCGCGGGCGAACAGCATCGAGGTCGCCCGTCCGTTGCCGATCGTCGCACCGGGTGTCTGGCCCGCGCCGACGACCACCGCCACCTTGCCCGCCAACCGGTCCGTCACCCGGCGCACGCTACGGCAGCGGCGGCCGGTCGGGCCTCTAAGGTCGGCGTATGCGCTACCGCCAGCTCGGTGACTCCGGCCTGACCGTCTCCGTCGTCGGTCTCGGCTGCAACAACTTCGGCCGCCGCATCGGCCTCGACGCGACGCACGCGGTCGTCGACGCGGCGCTCGAGGAGGGCGTGACGCTGCTCGACACGTCGGACTCCTACGGGGAGTCCGAGACGCTGCTCGGCGAGGTGCTCGAGGGCCGCCGCGACCAGGTGGTGCTGGCGACGAAGTTCGGGTCCTACCTGGGCGGGCGGCTCGGCCCGGACCGGGAGGCGCGGGCGTCCCGGCGCTACATCCGCAGCGCCGTCGAGTCGTCGTTGCGGCGGCTGCGCACCGACTACATCGACCTCTACCAGCTGCACCGTCCCGACGGCATCACGCCGATCGAGGAGACGCTGTCGGCCCTCGATGACCTCGTGCGCGAGGGCAAGGTGCGCTACGTCGGCTCGTCCAACTTCACCGCCTGGCAGGTCGCCGACGCCGACTGGACCGCGCAGGCCGGTGGGCTGACCCGCTTCGTCAGCGCGCAGAACCACTACAGCCTGCTGCAGCGCAACGCCGAGCGCGAGCTGATCCCGGCCTGCGCACGGTTCGGCGTCGGGATGCTGCCGTTCTTCCCGCTGGCCAACGGCTTGCTGACCGGCAAGTACCACCGCGGTGAGACCCCGCCACCCGGGACCCGCCTGGCCGACCGGCCCGAGGCCTTCAACGACAAGACCTTCGACACGATCGAGGCGTTGGACGACTACGCGTCCGCCCGGGGCGTGACGATCCTCGACGTCGCGATCGGCGGGCTGGCCGCGCAGCCGACCGTCGGCAGCGTCATCGCGGGCGCGACGAAGCCGGACCAGGTGCGTGACAACTGCCGCGCGGGCGAGTGGATCCCGAGCGACGAGGACCTCGCCGCCCTGCACAAGATCGTCCCGTCCCACTTGCCGGCGAACCTGGTCGGCACCTGAGCCCTACCGGTCCACCCGGCGCCCACTTGTCCGTCGGTAGCGGGCCTGCGCGGGCCCTTGTGACCCCCTTACCGGCGGACAAGTTCGGGGTGGCGCAGCGGTCAGAACTCCAGGGCGGACAGGTCGGGCAGCCAACCGCCGGCGCGGCGTACGGCTTCCTTCCACTGGTCACGGTCGAGGCTCCCTGCCGGCTCGACCACGGCGCGGGGCTTCCAGGCGGCGGCGATGTCGTCCTCGTCCTTCCAGGCCCCGGTCGACAACCCGGCCAGGAACCCGGCCCCGAGCGTCGTCGCGTCGCGCACCGGTGAGAGCTCTATCGGCCGCTGCGTCGCGTCGGCCAGCGCCCGCACGAACGTCGGGTTCTGCGACATCCCGCCGTCGACGCGCAGGCTGCGGATCTCGATCTGGCCGTCGGCCTCGGCCGCGTCGGCCAGCTCGGCGCCCCGCAGCGCGATGCCCTCGAGCACGGCCCGCACGACCTGCGGCCGGCCCGACCCGCGGCTGAGCCCGAGCAGCGCGCCACGGGCGCCGTAGTCCCACGCCGGTGCGCCGAGCCCGAGCAGTGCCGGGACGAAGACGACGCCTTCCGAGGTCTCGCAGCGAGCGGCCACGTCGTGCGACTGCGCCGGTGTGTCGATGAGGCCGAGGTCGTCGCGCAGCCACGAGACGCAGGTGCCGGCGGCGAGCATCACCGCCTCCGTGCCCCAGGTCAGCCGGCCGTCCCGGGACCAGGCCACGACCGGGAAGCAGCCCTGCCCCCCGCGGCGGTCGAAGGTCGGCCGCTCCGGGCCGACGCAGACGTCGAGCATCGCGCCGGTGCCGAACGTCGCCTTGGCCAGGCCCGGGTGCAGGCAGCCCTGCCCCACCAGCGAGCCCTGCTGGTCGCCGACGAGGGCGGTGATCGGCGGTGCGCCGGGCAGGGCGAGCGCTGCGCCGTACGCCGACGCGGAGTCCTGCACGGTTGGCAGGTACGACACGGGGATGTTCAGCGCGGCGAGCACCTTGTCGTTCCAGCCGGTCCCGTCGGGGGTGCGCAGGCCGGTGACGCCGGCGTTGGTGTGGTCGGTCGCGTGCACCGCGCCGCCGGAGAGCGTCCAGGCGACCCACGTGTCGACGGTGCCGAACGCGAGGTCGCGGGTCCGGCCCGGGTCGGCCGCGTCGAGCAGCGCGGCCAGCTTCGTGGCCGACTCGTTGGGCGCCAGCAGGATGCCCTGGCCGCGCAGCTCGAGACAGGTGAACACCGTGCGCAGGTCCTGCCAGCCGATGCCGGGACCGACGGGCTCGCCGGTAGCCCGGTCCCACAGGATCGTCGACGCGCGCTGGTTGGTGATGCCGACGGCGTCGACCGGCCCGGCGTCGTCGAGAGCCCGGTGCGCGACGTCGAGCACCGCCCGGGCCATCGCGGCGGCGTCGAACTCGACCATGCCTGGTGCCGGCGAGTCCGGCAGCAGCTCGCGGTAGTGCTCGACGGCGATCGTCGCGTCGGGACGGACGACGGCTGCACGCAGCCCGCTGGTGCCGACGTCGACGACGAGGACGCTCATGTGCGGAGGCTCCTAGGGCCAGGGCACCTCGCCGAACGGCGAGGGCAGTCCGAGCTTGCCGGGGTTGAGGATGCCGTGCGGGTCCAGTGCCTGCTTGACGGCGACGAGCATGTCGTAGGCAGGGCCCAGCGCCTCGCCCACGAACCGGGACCGGTTGAGACCGACCCCGTGGTGGTGCGACAGCGACCCGCCCGCTTCGAGGACGGCGCGGGTGCCGGCGTCCCACACGGCACGGTAGTAGTCCTCGCGCGCGTCGGGCTCGACCATGGCCCCGAACGTGAAGTAGAGGCAGCCGCCGTCGACGTAGGAGTGCGACTGGTGCGCCGAGGCCGCCGCCGTGCCCTTGACCGCGAGCATCGCGGCGACCGTCCGCTCGTAGATCGCCGGCAGCGCCGACCAGGGGCCGGTGACCTCCATGGTGTCGACGACGTAACCGCGGCTGATGAGGGCCTCGAGGGCGGAGACGTCGTTGCGGTGGGTAAGCCACCGGTCGACCAGCGCGTCGTCGAGCCGCTGCGCCTGCGCGCACTCCTCGCCGACGACGTGCAGCACCGCGTCGACCAGCCTCGGGTCGCCCTCGTCGAGGGCGAGCAGCACGTTGGTCTCGACGTCGAACGACCGCTTCGACTCGACCTCGTCGTAGAGCCGGAAGACCGCCGGCGTCGCGCCGCGTCGCAGCACCCGGCGCATCGCGTCGAGTGCTGCGATGAACGACGGGAAGCCCCACGCGCCCCGGCGCTCCGCCGTCGGCAGCGGGTGGGCGCGCAGCCGTGCCCCGACGATGACGCCGAGCGTCCCCTCCGAGCCGACGAACAGCTGGGTCAGGTCCGGCCCGACCGCCTGCCTGGGCTGGTCACCGGTCGTGATGTGGCGCCCGTCGGCCAGGACGACGTCCAGGCCGGCCACGATGTCCTCGATCTTGCCGTAGCGGGTGGAGTACTGCCCCGCACCGCGGCACGCCAGCCAGCCGCCGACTGTCGAGATCGCCACCGACTGCGGCCAGTGCCCGACGGTCAGCCGGTGCTCGCTGCGCAGCTCGTCCTCGAACACGTCGCCGTAGGTGCCGGGCAGCACGTCGACGAGCAGTGACGCGTCGTCGACGTCGCGGATGCCGGCGAGCTGCTGGAGGTCGAGGAGCACCCCGCCGTACGCCGGGACCGCCGCGCCGCACACGCCGCTGCGGCCGGCCGCGGGCGTGACCGGGATGCGCGCGTCGTCGCAGACGCGCAGGACGGCCGCGACCTCCTGGGCCGACGTGGGGACGGCCACCGCTGCCGGTCGCGCGGTCGTCCTGCCCTGCGCGGCCCAGATCAGCGACAGCGGCCACCAGTCGCGGCCGGCCTCGTCGATGCCGTCGACAAGCACGGTCGCGCAGCCGTCGCGCAAGCGCTGCAGGACCGGGTCGGGCACGTCGACGCCGGCGGGCAGCCGGGCCGGTGCGGCTGCCGGGTCGGCGAGCCCGATCGGCAGCTCCCTCATGCGCGGACCAGGTCGTGGTCGGCGGCCACCGTCGCTCGGAAATCCTTGACCTGCTTGGCCTTCTCGTCCTCCGACCAGCCGAGAATTGGCCCGACGAGGTCGGCCACCGCGTCGGCAGCGGCCACTGCCGCGGCGCGGTCGAGCAGCCGGGCGCGGGTGCGCCGCGACAGCACGTCATCGACGCTGCGGGCCATCTCGGCGCGCACGGCGTAGACGGCCTCCGCCTTCAGGTAGGGCAGGCCCGGCACCAGAGGCTCGGCGAGCGTCGCGTCTTCGTAGGTCAGCCCGAGCACAGCCGCGGCCTCCCCGCCGTAACGACCGGCGAGATGGGTGCGCACCGGGTCCCCGGACCGCGCGAACGGCTCGTGGCCGCCGGCGCCCACCAGGCGCAGCCGCACCGTCGGGCATCGTCCTCGGCGCACTCCCAGCGACCTCTGCACCGCGTCGATCGTGTCCTCCGCCATCTGCCGGTAGGTGGTGAGCTTGCCGCCGATGACCGTGACCACCCCGGACGGCGAGGTCACGACCTGGTGCCGCCGTGACAGGTCCGCAGTGCGGGCCGTGCTGCCGCGCACCAGCGGCCGAAGCCCGGCCCACGTGCCGACGACGTCCTGCGATGACACCGGCTCGGCGAGGGACGCGTTGACCGCCCCGAGCAGGTAGTCGACCTCCTCGCTCGTCGTCCGGGGCGTGTCGGGCGGGCCGTCGTCGTCGGTGTCGGTGGTGCCGATGTAGGCGTGGTCGCCCCACGGGGCGACGAAGATCGAGCGCCGGTCGCCGGGTACCGGCAGGATCACCGCGATGTCGTTGCCGAGCAGCCGTCGGGGCAGCACCACGTGCACCCCCTTGGCCTGCCGGATCGTGTCGGGATCGTGCCCCTCGTCGAGGGTCCGCACCTCGTCGGCCCAGACCCCGGCGGCATTGACGATCGCGCGGCAGGTCACGTCGATGCGCTCGCCGTCGGCCTCGACGACCGCGCCGCACACCCGGCCGGCCGCGTCCTTGCGCACTGCGACCAGCCGGCAGCCGTTGGCGAGCACGGCGCCGTGCTCCAGCGCCGCGGTGCGCGCGATCGTCAGCGTCAGCCGAGCGTCGTCAGCGGCCGCGTCGTAGTAGAGGTACGCCGAGACCAGCCGGCCGCGCCGCAGCGTCGGCATGTGGGCGTGCGCCTCGGCGGCGGACAGCCGCTTGTGCACCTTGCCGATGCGGGCGCCGCCGGTGACGTCGTACATCCACATCGAGGTACCGAGCACCCGGGCGACCTTGGCCGGCACGATGCCGCCCTTGCCGAACATCGGCAGCAGGAACGGCAGCACCTGCACCAGGTGCGGGGCGTTGCGCATGAGCCGGCGGCGTTCGCGCAACGCCTCGTAGACCAGACGGACGTCGCCCTGCTGCAGGTAGCGCAGCCCGCCGTGCACGAACTTCGACGACCGCGACGACGTGCCCGAGGCGAAGTCGTCCTTCTCCACGAGGGCGGTGCGCAGCCCGCGGGCCGCCGCGTCGAGTGCGCAGCCGACGCCGGTGATGCCGCCACCGACGACGAGCACGTCGAACTGCTCGTCGGCGAGACGGCGCAGCGCAATGGTCCGGTCGAACGTCACGGGCGGCATCCTCCCGCATCGAGGAGGCGGGCCGCCCC
>Ga0070658_10000250_pt1 | contig 47436 bp, 30 predicted proteins | sample KBSC13metaG_FD_64664 | JGI IMG/M metagenome (GOLD analysis project Ga0070658, IMG submission 64664) | Corn rhizosphere microbial communities from Kellogg Biological Station, Michigan, USA - KBS C1-3 metaG | ecosystem: Host-associated > Plants > Roots > Rhizosphere > Soil ...
TCGAAGTTGAGGGAGGCGGCGGTCTTGATCACGCCGCTGACGACATCGATCGTGTAGCGCCCGTCCGACGATGTCGCGCTCGCGACCCCGGCATTCAGGAAATAATAGCGCTGCTGACCAAAGGCAGTTCCGGCGCCGTCGTCATCGGTCGCGACAACCGTGCCGACGCTCGTGCCGGCCGGCTGGTTCTCGGCCACCGACATTGCGTAGGTCGGGTTGATGTAGTTCGCCTCGTTCACGTCGGTAATCCCGATCGTGACGGTCGAGGTCACCTGATTGAAGCCGGTGTTACCCTGATTATCGCGTGCGGCCACCGTATAGGCCGTACTGGTCGGGTCGGTCTCATAATTGAACGTTGCCGCGGTCTTGATCACGCCGCTGACGGCGTCGATCGTATAGCGCCCGTCCGACGAAGTCGCGCTCGCGACCCCGGCATTGAGGAAATAATAGCGCTGCTGGCCAAACACGGTCCCGGCGCCGTCGTCATCGGTTGCCACGACCGTACCGACGCTGGTGCCGACCGGCTCGTTCTCGGCCACCGTCATCGCGAAGGTCGGGTTGATGTGGTTCGCCTCGTTCACGTCGGTGATCCCGATCGTGACCGTCGAGGCCGCCTGATTGTAACCGGCATTACCCTGGTTGTCGCGTGCCGCCACCGTGTAGGCCGTACTGGTCGGGCCGCTCTCAAAATTGAACACAGCCGCCGTCTTGATCACCCCACTCAGGGCATCGATCGTGTAGCACCCGTCCGACGATGTCGCGCTCGCCACGCCCGCATTGAGGAAGTAATAGCGCTGCTGCCCGAAGGCCGCACTCGCGCTGTCGAGGTCAGTCGCGGCAACCGCCCCGACGGCCGTGCCAGTCGCTACATTCTCGTTGACCGACATGCTGTATGTCGCCGGGAGCGCGTTCGCTTCGTTGCGATCAGCTACGGCGATCTGCATGTACTGGTCGACCACCCCGCCATGGCCGTCGTCCGCGCGTACCTTAATCGTATACAACGAGGCGTATTCATAATCGAGCCAACCAGGCTGCAAGACCGTCAATATCCCATCGGCAGAAACCGCAAACCGGTGGTTGGCGTCGGAGAGAATCGAAAAGGTTACGTTGTCGCCTTCGGGATCGACCGCAGCGAACCTGCCGATTTCAGTGCCATACACCGTTGGAGATCCGGGCCCGCCCTCCACAACCGACAAAGCAGCCCCGCCCACCACGCTGATCGGACCGGGTGCGTCGTTCACGGCATTGACATTGACCTTGACGGCGACATCGGCCGCCTGCCCGTCAGCATCCTTCACCAAAACCGAAAAGTGATCTTCGCCGTTGAAATTTGCCTCAGGCGTATAGACAAACTTGCCGTCGACAGCGTTCACGACAACGGCGCCGTGCGCCGGCCCGGTCCCGATCGCATAACCCTGGATATTCTCGTCGGGGTCGATCACGCCGACAGAGGTCAGGGCGCTTGCCTGATCCTCATTGGTGGTAATCTCAATCGGAGTCGCCTGTGGCGCCGCCTTGCCGCCAGCATACCAATAGGCTGCCAATTGCGCCTTGATCGAATCCGGCATGGCGCTTGGCGTTGATGCCTGGATCGCCGTCATGGCGTCGATCAGCGCGGTGGAATAGCCGAGGAACAGCGAGTGCGTCGTCGTTGACACGGATCGCATCTGTGTGTGCGTTCCTGTCCCGAAATAACCCACCAATGTAAGTCTGGTCGTGCTGCCGATTACGCTGATCCGCAGATCGTTACCCGAACGCGTCAGCCAAAGCTGGTCAAGAGATACCGAGGAGTCGAAGACGATATTGTTCTTGCCATAAAAATCGATGACGAAGTCGTCTCCCGACTGCGAGTCGACGGTATAGATGTCGTCGCCATCGCCGCCCTGAAGCGTATCGGCGCCCAGGCCGCCGGCGATAACGTCATTGCCCGCGCCGCCATCGATCCAATCGTTACCGGCCCCACCGTCGATCGTGTCGTCACCATCGCCCGCGGTGATGTTGTCGTTGCCATCGCCGCCGATCAGCGCATCGTTACCCGCCTCGCCATAAAGGTAGTCGTTACCGTCGCCACCATTCAGCTGATCCTTGCCGTCGCCACCCCATAGCTCGTCGTTACCGCCACCGGCGGCGATGCCGTCGTCCCCGGCCCCACCATAGAGCTTGTCTGCACCGGCGCCCGCTATCAGGATATCGTCGCCGCCATTGCCCCTGATAATATTGTCGCCTTCTAGGCCGTCGATCCGGTTGCCGCCGTCGTCGCCGGTCAACGTGTCCGCCAGGTCCGATCCGGTCAGGTTCTCGATCCCGACCAAGACGTCGCCAGCGGCATCGCCGCCGGCCTGGCCTGTGGTCGTATTGTTGAGGTCGACCTGCACCCCGGCGGTCGATCGGACGTACCGAGCGGTATCGCCCCAGCCGGTCACAGTGGACGCGGAATGCGCGCCGCCATCGATGATGTCCGCGCCCGCGCCACCTTCTATCTGATCGTCGCCAGCACCGCCCAACAGCCGATCGTTGCCTGCTCCGCCGCTCAGCACGTCGTCGCCGGCACCGCCATCGAGTTGATCCGCGAGACTCCCGGTCTGGCCGATCATCAGATCGTCGCCCGCGGTGCCGGTGAGCAGGTTGCCATTGGCCGCCGTCATGATGCTGGCAAGCGATACCGCGAGGCCGTCGCGGAACTGCAGGGTTTCGATCCGGCTGTTACCGTTTGCCGCGAAATGGTCCTTGATCGTCACTTGGCTGGTGGCCGATCCGCCGACCTGCACGATCAGATCGACGCCGCTGGTGACGAAGGTCAAGTCACTGAGACTGATCCCAGCGCCGAACTCGAGCACATCCTCGCCCGCATTGATCGCCGTATCGAATCGCTCGCGCGTGACCTGCTGGCCGTTAGTCTTGGCGAACCCGCCCCGCCAACCGGCGACGTTATAGACCGCGGGCTGCGGGTCGGGTTGGGTGGCATTGGCATCGGTCGGCGCGAACCGGTCATAGTCATAGACGATCTCGCCGCCAGGTCCGGTGATCTGCAGGCGCCAGTAATAGCGGTTGGAGAAACCTGGCTGCAGGATGCCGGTCGATTGCCACAGGCTCTGCGTATAGCCGGGGGCCAAGGCGCCCGCGGCCGTTACCGCTTCATCGACGGCAAAGCTGGCGTCGCGAATGACATCGGCGCCATCGCCGAGATTCCAGAGATAAGTATCGTCCCCTTCACCACCGAGGAGCGTGTCAGCGCCTTGCCCTCCCGTCAGCTCGTTATCGCCCTCGTCGCCGCCGAGCACGTCGCCGCCGCCGCCGCCGGCGAGGTTTTCGATCGACGTATATTGATCGCCGGACGCGTCACCGGTGTTGGCGAACGATGCCGACAGATAGGCCTTCACGCCCGAGCCGGCGGACAGGTAGGAGGCGGTGTCCAACCCCGTCCCACCGATCAGGATATCGGCGCCGAGACCGCCATCCAGGCTGTCATTGCCGGCGCCGCCGTAGATCACGTCGCCGCCGCTCTCGCCCTTCAGCGTATCGGAGCCGCTGTTGCCGGCGATGATGTCGTTCGCGGCCCCGCCTGAAACGATGTCGTCCCCTGCGCCGCCCGTGATCCAGTCGGCGCCAGCGGTCCCCGATAGCGGCGTGGCGGCCGTGCCATTCGCGGCATCGGTGCCGGCGATCAGATTCGTGGCGCCTGCCGAAATGTCGAGGATGCCGGTCTGGTAGAAAGCAAGGCGCTCGATCTGACCTGGCGAGAGATACCAATCCTTGATCGTCACACTGTCCGAAATCGACGCGGCCGTCGAGAACTCGCTATTCTCGCTACCGATCGACAGCACCAGGTCGTTGGTGCCGGCCGGGCGCCACAGGACGATATCTTGGATATCGATCCCAGGCGCGAACTCGATCGTGTCGGTGCCGGCATTGGCGACGATCGCGGCGCCCGGCGGCGGAGAGAAATAGCGCAGCGTCCCGGTGTCGCTGTCATAATCGAACCGCCCCACCCATTGCAGGTCGGGCGCGGCCGCGGTGCCGAGATTCTTGCGAAGATAGACGCCGTTGGGACCGGTGACCTCACCGGTGGCCTCGACATAGGCATAGCCGGCGGCGGTATTCCAGGTCCCGTTGGTCCATACCGTTTGCCAGTTTGCCGAGAAATCGTCGAACATCGTGTCGCGGCCATCGCCGCGGGAATATTTGAACGTGTCGTTGCCGGCACCGCCGACGATCTGGTCGCCATCGCCGCGCCCGCCCGACAGGATGTCTGCATCATTGCCGCCGTAGAGATCGTCGGCTCCGCCATCACCGGACAGGACGTCGGCACCCTTGCCGCCGATCAGTTCGTCCATGCCGAGACCACCGAGCAGCAGGTCGCTGCCGGAATCGCCCGCGATCAGATCGTTGCCAGTGCCGCCATTGCCGATATCGTTGCCGGCCAGCAGGTGGAGCGCGTCGTCCCCAGCCCCGCCATAGACGAAGTCGTTACCGGCCGTGCCGATCAGCACGTCGTTGCCCGACCCGCCGATGATGAAGCTGGTGACATCGCCGATACGGACTTCGTTGCCGTCGGCGAACTTCAACCATTCGACGCGCTTGAACGGATCGGAGAACCAATCCTTGACGGTCAGTTGCGTACCCGAAAAGGCCGTGACGCCGTCGACCGTCTGCATCACGCGAATGATCAGATCATCGCTGTCTGTGCTCGATCGGAACAGCATGATATCGCCCATGTCGATACCCTGGCCGAAGACGATCGCATCCTCGCCACCCTGCAGGCCCTTATCGGTAACACCTGCGGCATCCCCGACCCAGTTCCGCCTGATGATGCCCGACAGCAGGCCCGCGAAACGCTGGCTGACATAGTCGCCGCCGGGCTGCGCGGCCGGCGCTCCCACTGCCTGGTCCTCCGCGATATCCGCGCCGTCGCCCAGGCGCACGAGATATTGATCGTCGCCGGTTCCACCCTTGAGATCGTCGCCTTCACCGGCGCCGCCGGCGAGAATATCATCACCGTCGCCACCCGTCAGCGTGTCGACGCCATCGCCGCCCTCGAGCCAATCCGAACCCTCGCGACCGCGCAGAATGTCGTTACCGGCGCCACCGTCGAGATAATTGCCGTCACCGCCAAGACCCGCCCCCTGGGTTCCCGCGTCCAGTGTGTCGTCGCCATCGCCACCGAAAAGCCAATCATCGAGCCGCCCGCCGTACAGTGTGTCGTTGCCCGCATCACCGAAGATATCATTTCCGAGATCGCCGCCGATCACTAAATCATCGCCGAGGCCCGCATCGACTATCGCCGCCAAATTGATCCGCGTCGGCTGTGCGACCGTCGAGAGGCTGCCGTCCAATTGACGAATCTGCGCCGATCCCGCCTGCAGCTGGTCACCAACGATCCTGATTACGTCAGCACCAGTTGTGCCGACGACATTCGTCTTTGCACGGCTATCGATCGTGTCGGCTATGTAGGCATTAACCTCGCCATCTTCGCCGATAAAGCCGAACAAGCGCTCCTTGGTATTCGCGTTAAACTCAAGGCGGACGGCACCGGCACTCCAACGCGAACCGTCAATTGAGCCATCGTTCATCTCGTCGAGGAACACGCCCCAACCGCCTACCCAGTCCGTAATGGCTCGACGATCGATGCCGAGTTCGTGCGCTCTGGCCAGCGTGGCGATCCAGCCAGCCGCAAAGGCTGTGTCCGGCTGTTCGACAATCAAGTTGTGCAGGGAAGACTGATTGGACAGATAACGACCATAGTCTTTAGCGATACTGAAATCGCCCAAAATGCCTTCCATGTCGAGCGTTCGCGCCGTCTGGGCCGCAAGGTCATTGAGCAACGCCCGCTTGACGAACACATCGCCGCCGCCGAGCTGGCCGATCATGCGGTCCATTCCGACCTTGATACCGAACTTCAGGATATCGTTGAAATCTTTGGAACGACTTCCAACGCCATAGCCGGCAGGCGCATTCCAATAGATATAGTCTCGATTGCGCATTCCAAATCGCTGCTCTTCGATAGGCTCGAGCAATTCGGAGCCCGTGGCGTTTAGAACCGCGTTGAATGCATCCGATACCGATCCGCTCAGTGCACGCGCCGCATCTTTCGACCCACCCCGCTTTGACGTTACGTGGTCAACGCTAAATTTTTGCTGCTGTTCATCCCAAACAATCGATGCAGACGATGTTGAAGGACCAAACAGCGAGCCAATAAGACCTCCAATGATCTTGGATACCGCTATGACTATTGCCGCTGCAGCGATCGCGTAAGGATTACCCGTTGCCAGCGATCCTTCGAACAATTTCACGGCAATGATCGTGCCGACGGCCTCGCCTACCGCGGCACCAATCTGTCCCGTTAGCGAATCGAACGATACGATTGTGTCTGCGAGTTTGCTGCCCAAGAACGATGCGGCAGCTGTTGCAAAAAAGCCTGTGGTCAGGCCGGCATTCCAAGACGCTCCGGTCACTGCGTTGAATGCGATCTTGCCGATTGTCGGGCCCGCAAAGGCAACAGCGGCATCGAGTGACGTGCCCTTGAGTCCAAGCTCGGCGAGGAGATTGCCGACAAGGTAGGAACTGACCGCGCCCGTTCCGGCTTGCAGGACATCGCTGCCAAAATCCGAAAACGCTTTGTCGATCGCTTCGCTCATGCCGAGTTTGCCGGCGTCTCCTGCGCTACTGCCGAGGAGGTCAAGCGACTGACCGATATTCGTCAGTAACGATCCGATCGCCGTCGAAGCGCCGATACGTGCCCATGGATCATGAATAGCGAGCGCGTTGGAAAGCTGCGCGCCAAGTATCTGGCCGACGTCCGCAAAATCGATCAGACCCTGGCCCGATTTGCCGAAGTTCCGCAGATCGTCCACCAGCACCCCGGGGCCCTTGCCCAAGGCATTCAGGAACTGTTCGATCTCGCCGACCAACCCCTGCACGACATGCACGACGCCATCGATGACCACTGTGACAAGACGATGATCCTTATCCTTGCCGGTAATGACGATGTCGGAGCCGCTGTCCGGCTCCAGCGTGATGCCGCTGTCCGACAAGTCGTGCGCACGGACATCAACTAACGCTTGTTCGGCGCTCGTCGGATCAACATTTCCATCGACGACTGTGACTGGCGCTGAAGGAATCGGATTCGCCGAATCCAACTCGGTTTTAGCAAGCTGGCGCTTGGCTGGGTCGGGATCGGTTGCAGCGGTTACCAGTCGATTCTGCAGTAACTGATCGGGATCAAGATAAGCTCGAGCCGTTCCCGCATCCACGTCCTGGACGATGAGGACATCGCCCGCACGCTTAAGCACCATCGCCGCGCCCGAAGGGCTGCCGCCACTTACCGGATTTTTCCAGATGACTTGAACGTTGTCGATCTCCGGCGTCGAAAGATCGTCAATATAGGTCTGGGAAGAGCTGTACTCGCCGTTCGGTTTGAGCGTAACGCTTACCACCTTAAAAGCGAGCCCGGTGGGCAGATCGAAGTTCTCTTTGAGATAGGCTTCGACAGCGGCTTTAAGAGCCACCTCGCCGGTTTTGCCTGCAATCGTTTCAGGGGGGAGAGGGATAGTACTTAGCAGACCCTGTTGCGGCGCCTTGGTCGCCAAGTCTTTCAGATAGTTGATGCCGTCAACCTGCTGCCCCTCCTCGGACGCGAATCCAAACTTTGAGTCACCACGGATGGCAGCGACGGCCTGCCCCGTGAAATTAGCTTTATCGTACAAATCGAGTGCGCCGAGCGCCCCCATCACCACCTTGCCGCCGACCTTCACGCCCACCTTCGCGGCAATTTTCAACTCCGCGCGGAATTTGCTGAGTTTGGCCGCACGCTCGGCCAATGCCTCACCCTCCGGCGCGATTTCCTTGAGGTGATTATCCATATAGGACAGCGCATCGATCTTTGAGAGATCGACCCCGCGCGCGGCTGCATGGGTAAGCACCTTATCTGCAAGCTTAACGTCTTCGCTACCAAGTGCGCCGACGCTGCCGCTAGTAAGATCGCGGAGCACCTTCATCTTTACCGCGCCTTCGGCGGTAAAGTCTCCGCTTGCCGTAACCAGTTTACCAAATTGTTCTTCGAGATTCTCGGCGATGCGCGTTTTCTTTGCAGCGTCCGAAAGAGTGTCCCAGTCGGACCAAAGAACCTTAGCGTTGGGGTCGGCGAGATTGTAGATCGCTCGTATTTCGGGATGATTAGGATCGATGACGCCGCCGACCGATATCGCGGCTAGCGCATCCGCGACGTTTCTGATCTTGGCGTCCGCTTCTACCAGCGCTGCATTGCGCACCTCTGCAGAGGTTGCCGATCCGAGAGCAGTTTGCAGTTCGGTGTAAATTGCATTCAATCGACCTTGCGCGAGCTTGTTTATCTCCGGATGCGAACCATTATGTTGAGAAAGGTCGAAGATCGCTTCGCCCGCAGCATCAAGGTTGCTCGACGGGAGCGCCTGGCCATTATCGAGCCAATCCGTTGGGTCGAACGGCCGGCCGCCATCAGGCAGTGTCGCGTCTTTGGTTAAATCAAAAAGCTGCTTGAGGCTTTTAGCGACAGCCTGCGGAATAATATGCGATTTCTGCGCCGCACCCTCCAACTGCACCGCGCTGAATGGGACTCGTCCTGCAGTCTTGGCCGGACGCGACGGGCTACCTTTAATAGTCGTCCGAATATCCTGCGGCATTACTTCCCCCAAACCCCAAAAATGCTGTTCTCAAATCGACGTGCGTTACAAATCGTCCACGCCCACTATGCTGGTCCGCCCCGCTATCTGCGTATAAAGACCCTTAACTCCCACCACCTTCGCTGCGTCTATCAATTCCCTCGACCAATACCAGCCGCGGACATCGATATCAGCGAAAGAGTGAACACCTACCAGCGCCTCATCACGAAAGACTACGTCACCGGGGAATTCGACCGACCGAATCCACTGCCCCGCGTAGTTCTTGTCCTTTACTAGGATGTCAGTGCGCGAGGGGTCGACCGCCTCCAAGACTCGAGCGGGCATCACGATGTTATAATCGACGACACTATCCTTGGCCTTGATCGCTATCGGGCGAATATCGAGTGAACCTGGATCGAGTTCTTCAATCAACCTCGCGAGCTTGGTCGAGATGAAAAACGCCTGCTCGCCGCCCAGAGCATAGAAATCGACAATCTGCTTGGATGGCCCCTTGAAGGTCACGTCGGGTTGTGGAAGCGCCCAGATCGGCCTCCGCGGAAGGCTTCGCGAGCCGGCCCATGGGGCTTGTTCAAACGGAACTTCATTATGCCAAATCAACCGTCCGGGATTATACTCCCAGTTCATGTGGACCGAGAAGAATCGCTTCTCGACGACATCCTTGATCGGCCGTTCAAACAGTCGCGCCTGCCCTTCCGGCACTTGCCGCAGCAAATCGTCGATCATCAGCGAGGCATTCGCGGCCATCAGTTCTATCTTCCCGTTACTATTTGCCAGTCATCAAAGCAGATTGACACGTGTCTGCCGCGGTCAGTTAGCACCGGAAGTTCGGTCTACAGATTGACGGGCCGTTGCCGATTGCCAGCAGTCCAAAGCGCAAACGCTTCTTCATCTGTTGGATGACGAAGGTGCGCGCTCACGATCAAACCGGCAAGACCGCTGGCACGTACCAGAGGACGCAGTAAAAACACTGCGTGACAGCAACGTCCGCCAGAACCCCATTGTTGCTTTACCCCCAACGCAGGTGACCCTCTTAAGCTATCCGATCGACGGATCGCTCATCGCCTGCCAGCATAACCTTGATGGAAATCTCCTTACTGGTCAACCGTGTAATGGCGATACTGATCCAAAACGGATGCAACGTCCAAACCTAAGTCGGGCACCTATCGAGCAGGCCTCGTCCATCGTTTGAGTGATCGGAGAGAGCGTGCACTGGACGACTCCACAATCGCCATTGCCGAAGTAGGCTCTCAGCGGCTGCCGATCTTTGAGGTTTGTTGGGCGTAGCGTTCAATCGCGGATTAAGACACGAACCGGCCTGATGGAGCAGGCTTCTGCCGCGCAGGATTACCCTGCAGCCCGAGACAATCAAACAACGCTATGGAGACCTCCCCGCCACCCCACTTGATCAGCGAAATAGAAGTAATGCCGGCGGAGTGAGAAGGGGTTGAAGGCAGTCGCGATTTCCGGCAGCCATCCGGCAATGATGAGAAGATCAGCGATCTTGGCAGGCATAGGCGCCTTTATCGTCGCCTTTTTAACGACCGGCGAGTTGCAGGCACGTACTAAAGCGGGCCTGTTCGAGACCGTCGACGAAGCGCTCGCTTTTACCCGGGGCTTCGGGCCTCACTGGCAAACGTCTCAAGAAATACCTTCTCGTGTGAAATCAAAGGATTTTCCCGAGAGAGTATTTCAATTTGGCCCTAAGCAATTCCTGTCAGTAACTACAGATCGGACCGGCGTCGTCCATTCGTACATGGTGGTGGATTACACGCCGCTTGATATCAATGATCGGACGCACACTAGGAAGTGCTCCAAGTTGCTGGGCTACGCGGAATTGTCGAAAGCCATGCTTCGAGCGGCAGAGCCGAATTACACCAAGAAAGACTTGGCGCTTGTTCAGGGCGTCGCCAAGCGGGGCTGGATGCCGGTGTTCGGCGAGCTGGGAGCGAAGGTTAATAGTACTTCCTTCTGGTTTTCCTCGTGGGGAAAAAGATGTGGCGCCGAGATGCGTGATGGCGGTTACCTCGCCGGAAGGACTTGGGGATAGACGAGCGATTTTATTCTGCCAGTTAAGCTGTCCCCACCTGTTTGAGCCGCTGCCCTCGATAAATCATTTTTTGCCGCGTCTGCGCATTGGGCAGGTCGATGACTGCGGCCTTTCGAATGTCTTTCGCAACCGCGCGATCTGCGCGTCATAATTGGCTATGGCCGGGCGGCCCCTCTGTTCAGCGGAATTGGCCATTACCCTTGGAATCAAAAGTTCAGTTCGATCTCGGATTCGAAATTTCAGCGCCAGCTGCTAGGGCCAGCGTTTCCTCTTCTCTCGACGCAATTTTCCTTCGTTGTTCTTCGCCCATACTCCTCGCTGTATCGGTCATAATTGCTGCAAAATCGACGCGGCTAATCGGCCCCGCCTTCAGCTTGCCAGTCGCCGCCGCGCGCCGCCGCGCGCCGCAGCACTTCGAACGGCCACGCCGCCCGCGCCCTAGACTTGTAACGCAGCCCGCTGCGCCAGTCGCGATCCAGCATCATCCTACATGGCCCGAGACGATCAACCCGTGCTTTGAGCCCTCCCAACCAACCCCTTGATCAGCGAAATGGAAGCAATGTCAGCGGAGTAGCAAAGGGTTGCAGGCGCTCGCGACTTCCGGCAGTCGTCGACGCGATGATAAGAAGATCAACGATCTTGGCAGGCATAGGCGCCCTCATTCTGACATCTTTAGTGTCCGATGAGTCGCAGGCACGTGGCCAGGCAGGTCTGTTCGGAACCATCGACCAGGCGCTCGCTTTCGCCAGAAATTTTGGGCCAGATTGGAAGACTACTCAAGAAATACCTTCGCGGATTAAGTCAGTAGAGTTCCCGGAGAGAGTATTTAAATTCGGCCCCGAACAGTTCCTTCATTTAACAACGGATCGTTCTGGCGTCGTTCATTCGTTCCTGGTTGTAGACTTTGCGTCACTTAAGCAGAACGAACGATTCCGCACTCGAAAGTGCTCGAAATTGCCAGGATACGCCGAGTTATCAAAACTCTTGTTGCGAGCTGCGGAGCCAAACTACACAAAAAAGGACTTGGCTCTCGTTCAGGGCGTGGCCAAGCGTGGCTGGGTACCCGCGATCGGCCAGTTGGGAGCGAAGGTCAATGATACTTCCTTCTGGTTTTCCTCCCGGGGAAAAAAATGCAGTGCCGAGATGCGTGATGGCGATTACCTCGCCGGACGAGCATGGGATTAGAACGCTGGCTGCGTTCATCAGATGCGGCACACGCCATTTAACCTAGCCGGGCCGATCTCAATTATTTCCGTCGATCAACATGAGGCGGACGGCTACGGAAGTCGAATAATGGTCGTCTACGGCCACCGCGTATGATCGTCCGGAAATGCCGTCCTTGACCCAATTCGGATCGGACAAATCGCTTCCCTTCATAAGGACGCTGTAGTTTTTCCTGAGAAGCAGATTTAGTTTACTTGGGTCGCGGCGGTAGCTCTCTTCGCCGGATACGGTCACGGAAGTAAGCTCGCGCTCGCTTCCCATCACATCGTACAGACCCCAGTTGTTCGGCGGAAACTGACCGCCTTTTGCTCCGCTGACATATTCTGCGCCTCGCCCGTAGTCGAGCGGCGTCGGCAACCGGCGACTCGGCGGATTGCCGTATAGCGCCTCCCGATTCGGGTCAGCGTCATTGCCCCATGGATATTTGACGTGATCCCGCCCGGCACGAGCGAACCATTCCCATTCTGCCTCGTTGGGCAGCGCGACGGTGTATCCGGTCTTCTTCTGAAGCCAGTCAATATAGCATTGCACGTTGCCGGGACCGAGTTGACCGACCGGCCAGTCGATCCGCAGGTTGTCGATATTTTCCGGGATCGTATTTTTGGCGGTCGAACCAGGCCCCAGGTTCGGCTGGGGAATCTTGCAGCTACCGTCGTCATAGGCCGCGAGATAGTTGTTCCAGGTCAATTCGTACTTCGCGACGTACCGGATCGGACGCAATGCCCTCGGTGCATCCGGCACACGGACGAATACCGGACATCCGGCATCACACAGCAGAAGACTGCTGCCGACCGGAAGATCGGGTCGGCTCGACCGCTGCTTGTCCGGTGCGTTGCGATCTTGTGCCGAACAGGCCGAAATCGGGATGACGCTGGCGATCAGCAGGGCGAACAACCAACCCGGCGATTTCGGAAATGCGCGCCTCCGCAGCAGATACAATGCTCGCGGTACCCAGTCTTCAGGCATCAACTTCACATTGATCATTGGCATGCCCCCTCGCGTCACCGCTCGCGCCCGGCCTCATCGACCGTTTGCGTGATCGGCGAGAGTAGATACTGGATGATGCGACGCTCGCCCGTCTTGATCTCCGCCTGAACGGCCAGTCCTGGCCCAATCGGCTGGACATGACTACCAATTCGGATGCTGCGCTGCTTGAGCCTGATCCGCGCGGCGTAGACCAGCCCCGTCGGCGGCGGCTTGCCGTTCTGGTCGCGCGCCGCGCCAGCACCCTGCTGGCTCAAGTCGATCGCGTCGCGGCTGATGCTCTCGACCGTTCCCTCGATCAGGCCGTAATCGGTAAAGGGATAGGCTTCGAGCTTCACGCGAACGCTCTGCCCCTCGTGCACGAAGCCGATATCCTTGTTGAGAATCTGCGCCTCGACCTCGACCGCCGCATCGTCCGGCACGATCACCATGATCGGCTTCGCTGGCTCGACCACCCCGCCCACGGTGTTGACGCTGAGCTGCTGAACGGTGCCGTCGACCGGCGAGCGAAGCTGCTGGAACTGCCGGCGGCGCGACGATTTGTGGAGCTCCTCGGCGGCGATGCTCGATTTGTCCTGGGCCTCCGACAGGTCGGTGACCGCGGTCTTGCCGAATGTCTCACGCAACCGCGCGATCTGGGCGTCGTAATTGGCCATAGCGGCGCGGGCCTTGGCAGCGTTGGCCTCCTGCACTTCAATATTCTGGATATGCTCGACCTTGAGTTGCTCATATTCGAGCAGCTTGATCGTCGAAAAATAGCCCTTTTCGGCCAATTCCTTGCGTGCGGCCAATTGCCGCTCGACCAAGGGCAAGGTCTTCTTCAGCTTGGCGACCTCCGCCTCCGCGGCCGCATATTCCGCCGCGCTCTCGGCCTTGCTCTGCACCAGGCTGGCCCGCTGCGCTTCATACTCGCCGACCGACGTCGCGATGAACCGCTGCTGCGTCTCGGCGACGTCCCTTGGCGTCCCCGCCGGTGCGACAAAGCCTTGCTGCCGACCCGACAAATAGGCCAGCAACGCGTCGTTCCGGGCCTCCACGATGTTGGCACTCAAGAGCCCCCGGCTCGCTTGTGCCTCGTCGGCTGTCGTCAAGGTCGAGTCGAGTTCGACCAGCAACTGGCCCTTCCTGACGTGTTGGCCGTTGCGGACATGGATCGCTCGAACCGCGCCGATCTCGATCGGCTGGATGAGTTTCACATTGGCCGAGGGAATGACCTTGCCAGTGGCGACCGCAACCACGTCGACCCTGCCGAAGATAGACCAGATGATGGCGATGGCGAACAGTGCGCACAGCATTAGGGTGAGCCAGCGCAATCCGGCGCTGGGCGGCCTTTCCATAATCTCCAGCGCCGCCGGCAGGAACTCATGGTCGGTCAACGGCCTGTGCCGCCGGTCCGCATCGTCCTGCATCCGCCACGACAGGCGCAACACTGCGAGATGACGGGCAAGCGTGGGGAAGCGCTCCACGATCCGGGACCCGAGGCTCATGCCACGACTCCCATCTGCTTGGCGTAGAGCTGCGCGTAGCGCCCGCCGCGCGCCATCAGCGCATCGTGGTCGCCCTCCTCGGTGATCTCCCCGCCCTCGACGGTCACGATCCGATGGCATTGCCGCACCGCCGAAAGGCGATGCGCGATGATGATCACGGTACGGCCCTGCGCGATCTGGCGCAGATTGTTTTGGATGACCTCCTCGCTCTCGGCGTCGAGCGCGGAGGTTGCCTCGTCGAGCAGGAGGATGCGGGGATCGCCGATCAATGCGCGGGCGATCGCCATGCGCTGGCGCTGGCCGCCCGACAGATTGTTGCCGCGTTCGTCGATGACCGTATCATAGCCATGGCTCATCTGCGCGATGAAGTCATGCGCGCCCGCCAGTTCGGCGGCGGCGATCACCGCCTCCATCGGCATGGTCGGATCGGCCAGCGCGATATTCTCCCGCACAGATCGGTTGAACAGGATGTTCTCCTGCAGCACCACGCCGATCTGCCGCCGGAGCCAGGCCGGATCGACCAGCGCCAGATCGACGCCATCGACCAGCACCCGGCCTTGCTCGGGCACGTAAAGCCGCTGCACCAATTTGGTGAGGGTGGATTTACCGGAGCCCGAAGGTCCGACGATGCCCAGCATCTCGCCCGCCCCGACCGTAAGCGACACCCCGCGCAGCGCTTCCGGCGCATCGGGGCGATAGCGAAAGCGTACCTTGTCGAACTCGATTAGGCCGCGGATCGGCGGCAGGCTCGCCCGCCCGGGATTGTGATCAGGCTCGGCCGGGCTGTTCAGCACGTCACCGAGCCGGTCAACCGAGATACGGACCTGCTGGAAATCCTGCCAGAGTTGCGACAGGCGCAGAATCGGTCCCGCTACGCGGCCCGACAACATGTTGAAGGCGACCAGCGATCCGACGGTCAGGTCGCCGGCGATCACTTCCTTCGCGCCGAAATAGAGGATGAACACCGTTGTCAGCTTGGAGACGAGCTGGATCAGATGGCTGCCCCAATTGGCCAGCTTGGTCACCGCAAAGCCGGTGCTCGTATAGCCGGCGAACTGCTTTTCCCATTTGTCTCGCATCTGCGGTTCGACCGCCATGGCCTTCAAGGTGCCGATGCCGGTCACGCTCTCGACCAGAAAGGCCTGGTTCTCGGCACCCCGCCTGAACTTCTCGTCGAGCCGCTCGCGCAGGGTCGGCGTGATGAAGATCGAGATCGCCGCATAGATCGGGATCGACAGCGCGACGATCAGTGTCAGCACCGGGCTGTAGAGGTACATCACCACGAAGAAGACGATGGTGAAGAACAAATCGATCACCACGGTGACCGCATTGGAGGTCAGGAACTCGCGGATGCGCTCGAGTTCCCGCACCCGCGCCACGCTATCGCCGACACGGCGCGCCTCGAAATAGCTGAGCGGCAGATTGAGCAGGTGGCGGAACATGCGGGCCGACAGTTCGGCGTCGACCCGGTTGGTGCTGTGCGCGAACAACCAGTTGCGCAGGGCGGAGAGCAGTGTTTCCCAGATGAGCACGACCGCGAGACCGAACGCCAGGACGTCGAGCGTCGTGAGCGAATGGTGGACGAGCACCTTGTCGATCACCAATTGGAAGAAGATCGGCGAAACCAATCCCATCAACTGCAGGAAGAAGGACGCGATCAACACGTCGCGCAGCGGCTTTCGGTATCGCACGAGCGCAGGAATGAACCAGCTGATGTCGAATGGCCGGGTAGCGCCCGCCATCTGCTCGCGCGAGGTGAGCAGCAGGACCTGTCCGGCGAGGCGCGCGTCCACCTCGTCGCGCGCCCAGATTTCGGGACTCTCGCTATCCGCGCGCTGAACCAGCAGCCGGAAGCCTTCGGCACCGTCGTCCGCCTTCAACAGGATAACCGAGGTTCCGTCGAGACAGGAGGCTATCGCAGGCAATGGCAGCTTCGCGACTGCGCGGGCATCCGCGCGGCGCACGCGCGAGACCAGGCCGAGCCTCTTCGCGATCCGCGCGAGATCCTCCAGGGTGTAAGGCTGGTCGCCTTTGCCACGCGCATGAGCGATCTGACCAGGATCTGCCGGGACGCCGAGGAATTTCGCGAGGAGCACGAAACAAACGAGCGCGGAATCGGGGCCGGGCGCCTCCGCGACGATCCCCTCCGGATCATCGGACGAATTATTATACTGCATGCGTGAAAAACAACCGAAATGAACATAACAATGGGTTCGCGATGAACCGCCCCCCGACGTCGCTTTCCTAATCGATATTTCCGCAATTTGCGAGACTTACATGTACCAGGCCTAAGACTTATCGCTAAAAGCCAATATGCGAGCTGCGAAGCACCCGGCGGACCTTCGCCAAACTGGAATTCTCATTTGAGGTCGGTGAATCTATCGGGGATCGGCGACGCCCCCGAGCACGTCAGGTAGATGCACTTCCCGAGTGCGGCCTGACTTCAAGCGGCTTTTAACCCCGAAACGACGACCTTTCTCGCTGGATCTTCCCGGCCGTCGGCAATCCACTCAATATCGCTCGATCAAATCGACAGGAATGTCGTGCAATGTCGAAAAGACGGATCGAAAGCCCGGGTCATGATCCCCTGACAAACGAACCGCCAGGCGTCGCATCGGGCTAAGCGGCGATGAGCGGTACGACGGCGCGTGCCGCCAGTTCGTCTAGCCCTTCTGTGATCCACCGGGAATAGTGCCGCTCGATCATAGCGACGGACGTGTCATGAAGCGCGGCAACCAAGCGGATCGGCAGTCCGAACCTCAAGCCTCGCACGATCGAACTATGGCGAAGCGCGTAAGGTATGCTCGACGCCGGAAGGCCCGCATCCCGAGCGGCCCGCTTCCACAGCCGCAACATCTCGGAGGAACTTCTCCATGAGCCGCGGTCCACGCGCTCCCACTCCATCGGACCAGTCTGACGCAGACGCCATCGCTCCAGAAGCGGTGCGGAAGCGGGTCGGTCGACAATCACCTTGGCAAGCGCAGCGAGCGTATCATCGCCTACCTGCACGCGGGTATATTCGACTGCTCGTTTCTTACCTTTGAACGACTGCGGCACGAGCAGACGCGAAAACTCCGGCTGGACGTCTCCCACTCTCATTCGCGCAATCTGGGAAAAGCGCGCGCCGGTGGCCGCGAGAAGGATGACCAACCGTCCGAAATCCTCGTCGATAGCAATCGCCGCGGCCACAACGCGCCGGACCTGGTCGTCGGAGAGGATCTGATTTTCGCGAGCGATCGATACCAGCATATCGGGCGCCTCGACCTTCAGCCCATATTCGATGACGATCGGCAAATCGGCCGGCAGCTCGCGACGGTGTGCCGCGTAAAAGGCGTTCAGTGCTGCCTTCAGGTCGTTGGCAACTCGCTGGATGCTGGAGGCCTTGGACCGGTGCATCCGCTTCTGCCAACTGTGCAGATCACTCTCGGACAGTCGCGCCAGCTCGGTTTTCGCAAGCGTATCCGACGTGACGAACCGCGTCAGCGTATAATATGCGTCCGAATGGATCGCCCGGCCGGCGCGGCTCGTTGCCCGAGCATCGCGCGTCTCGATATAGCATTGCACGGCGTGACCGACGGTCAGGTCGTAACTCGCCGCGGTGACGACGGCCCTTACGTGGTCGGCTTCACCGCCACCACGGCGGGCAATATCGATCCAGCGTAACGCGCGGTCGAAAGCTTGCTTGTAGCTGAAGAATTCGAGGTCGTCGGCATCCTGGATGTCATCTGCGTCGCCGATCGCACTCGACACGTACTTTTTCGAGTCCTGGCAAAGGTAGCGCGCAAACCAGGTGCCTTTGCGAACTCCCTTTCGATAGCCGATATGCGCGCCCTCGCTCAGCTGGCGCCAATAGGGTTTGTTGCGCACGAGCAACCGACCGCGCGCGGCGCGATCCTGAATTCTGACTTCGGCGACCGTCCGCATCGATTTCGTCCAATTCGTCTAATAAGCATAGACGAATAGCACCGGATGTTCAAGGACGGTCTTCTACTAACCCATTGAATATAAATGTGTCCATCGCCGTCCGGGGGCGTTCAGAGCAACGCCTCTCACGGCGAAAACACGGGTTCGAGTCCCGTAGGGGTCACCAATCTTTTCAATCACTTAGCTGACGCTCGACAGGATCAAACCGGGAACATCGTCAATACGTCGTCCATAGACGTACAGGGCCAACGGTGGACCGTCTTGGACGATTTTCTCGATCACAGACGGACCGGCTCAATACTCCGCCGCCGCGCAAAACCTGCCTTCGAAGCCAGTAATTACACGTCGTGATTTACAGCGCGCTGGCGCTCATGCACAAGCCGAGTGGTGCGTGACAGCCCGCCAAAGAAAATGCATCCGGCAAAGCTTGGCTCGTGAGATCGAGCGCGAAAAATTTGGGGCGATTGGCAGGCTCATCAATGTCGGACTCGCTGGGATTTGCCCGCCGTAAAGATTCTTAATCGGAAGCCGCATAGAAGAATTAGGACGCTTGCTCCCTGACTGGCTTCTTTCCACCACCTTCAGGTGGCAACTTTCGCATCTAAGCGAGATATTGAGGGGGCCGCTCCGTGCCCGTTATTCACTGCTGATTTTGCGGGAGACCCGGGAGACTGAACGATGGCTTGCCTAGCCGTCCAGAGCGTTTCGTGCACTTTCCCCCATTGGCAGGAGACGACAGGGTGTGATGACAGTATTCTACTGAGCAACCGAACGGAGGCGCGGACAGTGGGCGGGGGCAGGCATTGGCACGGTTGAATTCTCCCAAACGGCCGCCAGCCGATTTTGCCTACCGCTCCGACCCGGAACTCAGCAACCCTCGCGGCTTCCTTACACGCGCTTTCGCCGACCTTGCCTCCTCACTGGCGATCGGTTGGACCTTGCACAAGGCAGGGTTCGGCAGCCGCCGTCGCGCGGCCCTGCTGGGCTGGATCTGGCTGGTCGTCCCGCCGTTCGCCACAGCCGCGACCTGTCTGTATTTCCAGTCGCGGCGAATCCTCGATACCGGTCCGACAAAGCTCCCTTATAGCTTGCACGTCTTCATCGGCGTCATCGTCTGGCAATTGCTGGTCGATAGCATGCAGGCGCCGATACAACAGATCCGCGGCGCCCGCAGCATCGTCACCCGCTCCACCCTGCCGCACGAGGCGCTGCTGATCGCCGGGCTATGGGACGTGCTCGTCGGTGCGGCGATCCGCCTGCCGTTGATCCTAGTCGCGGCGCTGGCTGTCGGAGTGCCGCCGGGGTGGAGCGCGCTGTTGATCCCACTCGGCATGCTGGCAGTGATTCTCTTCGGCTTCGGCCTGGGCCTGCTCATCGCGCCGCTCGGCGTGCTTTATGACGACGTACAGCGGGCGATGTTCCTGATCACAGGCGTCTGGTTCGTCCTGACGCCGGTTATGTATTCGGCCGACCGGGGCGGGCTTTCGCGGCTGAACCCGCTGACGCCGCTGCTCGATACCACCCGCAGCTGGCTGGTGACGCCGGCCATTGCGCCAGGTTTCTCGATCGTAGTCTCTGCGAGCGGCCTGCTGCTGCCGATTGCCTGGCTGGCTTATCGCTTGGCGCGTCCGCACATCGTGGAAACGCTCGGATGAGTGCGGCTGGACCGCTACACCTGGCCGGCGCGGCTAAAGCGCTCCTCGAGGTTCACCAGGTCTCGAAGAAGTTGTGCACACATGTCGGTCGCGCGCGCCGCTATGCACTCGCCGATATGCTGGCGGAGGTCTACCCCGTACAGCGCACGCCGAAACTGCGGCCGAATGAACGATGGGTGCTACAGGACCTCTCGTTCTCGCTTGGTCGCGGCGAGGCGCTGGCGATCGCCGGCCGCAACGGCGCCGGCAAGAGCACCTTGCTGAAGATGATCGCCGGCATCCTCAAGCCGAACCAAGGCAGCATCACCCTTCGCGGACGGGTGGCCGCGATGTTGGAGCTCGGCACCGGCTTCAGTCCGCTGCTGACGGGAGGCGAGAATGTCGAGGCGGCCGCCAGCGCTTTCCACCTCGATCGCCGTGCCCGCGGCGCGCTGATAGAGCGCGTCAGGGACTTCGCAGATATCGGCGATGCCTTCGACGCACCGCTCCAGTCCTACAGTTCGGGTATGCGCGCCCGGCTCGCTTATGCCATCGAAGCGCATCTCGGCGCCGAGTTGCTATTGATCGACGAGGTGCTCGCGGTCGGCGACTATGCCTTCCAGCTCAAGTGCATGAAGCACCTGCGCGGCCATCTCAATGCGGGCGGCGCGCTGGTACTGGTCTCGCACAACGTCCATCAGGTCCAATCGATCTGCGAGCGTGCGATCGTGCTGGATCAGGGACGCCCGGTGTTCGACGGCGACGCGGTCGCGGCAATGACGCATATGCTAACGATGAACCAGCCGGCGAGCGGTCCGGCGGATCGCGCGCCGCCGTTCAGCGAGATCCGCATCGATACGGTCGAGATAGATCAGCCCGGTCCGCTCGCGGTGGGCGGGCCGCTGGATATCACCGTGCGGTGCGAGGCCAACAAAGCAACCGACGCGATCTGGTGCGTCAGCATCTGCACGGTCGATAATTGGGTCTGCATAACCAGCCTGTTCGACACGACGCGGCGGTCGCTACCCGTCGGCGTCTCGACGCTGCGCTGTCGGATTCCCCGGCTGCCGCTGGCGGCGGGAAGCTATTTGTTGCGCGCGGCGGTAATCGATGCCGATACTCTCCATGCGCTTGCTTTTTTCGGCCATGAGGAACTCGGCCTTCGGTTCGCCGTAGAGGCGCCACCGGATCCGTTCATGAACCTGCTGTCCGCCTACAACCAACTGGTGCAGATCGATGCTGAATGGAATTGAGTCGCGTGAAGCGGAAGGGACGGCAGCGGAGGAGGGAAATCGGATCGATCTCGCCATCCGACGCGGCGTCACCTTCCTCGAGAGGACCCAGCTACCGAGCGGGGAAATCCCGATCGAAATCGCAGCCACCGCCGATATGTCAGGCGAGCGCGTGCCTGAGCCTGTCGTCTTCTGCTCGGCGCTGGCGGCGCGTGCGCTGTCGACAACACCCGAGGCGGCGCGAGTCTGCGCGCGCGCCTGTGATTTCCTGCAGCGCGAGATGCGCCGCGGCGGCCTGTGGCGCCACCCGTCGACCGCCAAGCCGGATCATGTCTACACACCGCTCGACGTCGATGACACCGCGCTTGCCTCCGCGGCGCTGCGCGCGGCCGGACGGCCGGTTCCCGACAATCGCCGCGCCCTGGTGCGCGAGCGCGAGCCGGACGGATTGTTCCGGACCTGGATCGTACGCTGGTGGCCGCACCCGTTTCTGACGCGCCACTTCTTCAAATATGTCGCGGAGCCGCATGACGTTGACCTAGTGGTCAATGCCAACGCCGTCTTTTACCTCGGCGATTGCGAAGAGACCCGCCCGGCCATCGCCCGCATGCTGGCCGTGCTACGAGCGGGTGGCGAGATGGAATCGACTATCTGGTACGGCAGCATCCACACCGCCTGGTATTTCTTCTCTCACGCTTTGCGCGGCATCGCGCCCGAGGCGGGTGAGATCATCCTGCCACGCCTCCGCGCCGCCGTGCCGGGCAATGCGCTCGACCTCGCCACCGCTACCGCGACGCTCGCACTCTGGGACGAAATCCCCGATCCCGAGCCCCTACTCGCGGCGCAACGCAACGACGGGAGCTGGCCCAATGTCGGCTTCTACCACATGGGCCGGCGCCGGCTGGAGCCGCAGCCGCGGACGCCCTGGTGGGGATCCGAGGCGCTGACGACGATGTTCGCGGTGGAAGCGTTGAGTCGTTGCCGCGAAAGGCTTCGCAGCGCGTGACTGGCAAGGTGCAGTCGGCGGGCCCTGACGGGCGCCCGATCAACCCGCGGCCGCGAGCGTGGCAGCGGGTGCCTGGCTCGACGCGGTCTCGCGCCGCTCGATCGCGGCCAACAGATACGCCGCCAGTTCCGCGCCGGCGTCCGACGGCAGGGGCTTGCGCGTCATCGAGGCCCTGCTTCATCATCGCGCCGGCCACAAATGCCGTCCTGCCTTCATCCAGGCCGAGCGCATGCTGAGCAGCGGTCCGACCGTGCGGTTGCCCGTTGCCGCACGTCTGTCACCGCTTGCGAGCATCGCGCGCCTGGCGCGGGCCGAACAATGGTGGAGCTACAAGCTTTCGCCCATGCTCGCAATTTACTACGCCACACTGCTGCGGAGCGGCATGAGCGTAGCCGAAGCGGGGTGGACCGGCCTGCTGCTTCTCACGGGCATCGGCGCCTGCGCGGCCTATGTGAGCCTCTCGAACGATCTGGCCGACCGCCGCGACGATCGGATCGCGGGCAAACCCAACCGGCTCGAAGGGAAGTCCCCTCCTGCGGTCGCGCTTGCACTGGCAGTGCCGCTCGCGCTGGGGGCAGCCGTCGCCTGGTGCTGGCGAAGCGATCTGCTGGCATTGCTGGCGTTCGCGGGCTCATGGATCAGCTTCACGGCCTATTCCTTCGAACCGTTACGCCTCAAGACGCGCGGCATCTGGGGCATCGTCGCGGACGCATCGGGCGCGCACGGCTTCCCGGCGCTGCTGGCGGCGCTGCTCGCTTTCCACGCGGCCGGCCGAGCACCGGACTTGCTATGGTGCGTCTGTGCCGCGACTTGGAGCGGAGCGTTCGGGCTGCGCGGCATCTTGTGGCATCAACTGCTCGACGCGGAGGCGGATCGGCGCAGTGGGACGGCGACCTTCGTGCAGCGGTATGGCGCCGCGGTCAGCCAGAAGATCGTCGGGCACGGCCTGTTCCCGATCGAGCTGGCGCTGTTGCTGATTCTGCTCTGGCTCGTGCCTGGCCGCGGATCGATGTTCGCGCTCGCATTATACGCTCTTTACGTCGTGGGCACGATGGTGCGGCTCGAGATCCGCCCGACGCTCGTCGTCGCGGTTCCGCGCTATTCGTTGCTGCTGGTCGCCTTTTATGTCGCGATCTGGCCGTTGGCGCTGCTGCTCGACTCGGTTTGGCGGCACCCGCTCGACATGGTCGTCGTCGCTGTTCACGCTCTGTTGTTCCACCGCCCGATCCTCGAGCTACTCGATACGGCGCGCCGGGTAGTTTGGCGCTGAAGCGCGGCCCGCGACCCTTCGCCGGTCACCAGCTACCAAGGATCGAGCATTAACCCTGACCAAGGCAATTAACGAGATGGGCTGGCGTATTTTCCGGCGAGAGATGTACTGGCTCCCTATCGTCAGCTCCTACGGATCGGCGGCCTTGCTGTGACGTAGCAGCGGAGGTGGGGCTGCCCCCTCCGTGTGCGACGCGCGGGCGCCACTCGACCATGCCGGTATTCGCGCTGTCGCGACGCGTCCTTCGAGCGCGCAATCCGTCGACCAGCCGGATGCTCGCGCGCAGGGTGCCGGGGCTAACTGCGCCCCAAATCGCCCAGGCGATTGTTCGAGCGGCATTCATATTCCAGCCCAATGCACGGCTCCGGAGCAGGTCGCGCAACACGCCCGGCCGTCCGCCCGACCACAGGCGAAGGGAGCCAACCGCGCGCAGCGTCTCGGGACGCAGGTCGTCGTCAGTCTCCATCTCGGGGGGGACGGGCCGGTCGGCACGCCGTTTTGCGTACGCGTGCTGCAACCGAGCTACGGGGATGTTGAGTCGCGAGCTCCTATCGCTAAAGCGGTAGCGATAGAGCGGTTCGGTTAGCACCATCAATGTTCCCGCAGCGACGATGCGATAGTATAGGTCGGTGTCCTCAAAATAATCGGTTCCAGCCGCATAGCCGCCGACCTGGTCGAATACCTTTTTTCTATACATGATCGATCCGTGCGCGATTGGCGGAGCGTTGCGCGCATCGACCGCGCGGGATCCGCTCCGCCGGGTCAACCGGCCCTTGCCGTCTATCGCGTCGAACACGGTGCCCACCAGCACCACGTCGGGCCGCGCATCGAGGAGCGCGAATTGGCGTTCGAGCCGTCGAGGGAGCATGATATCGTCGGCATCCATTCGGGCAACGATCGGCGCCAAGGCAGCGTTGGCCACCCAGTTCGATGATCCGACCGGGCCGCCCGATGTCGTGCGCTCAAGCAGTCTGATCCGCGTGTCTCGCCGGGCCCAGTCGCGCAATCGCTCGCTAGACCCATCGCTGGATCCGTCATCGCCGATGACCAATTCGAAATCGGCGAAGCTTTGTTCTAAAATGCTCGCAATCGCCGCATCGAGAAACGGCATCGCGTTCTTGACCGGCATCACTACGCTTAATCTGTACACCCCGTTTCCCCCGGAACGGAGTTAGCTTTATCAGCCCGGCAAGGGAGCGGCTAGTGCAGAGCGGCTCACGCCACGCTGATGGTCATGTAAGGTTTGCTTTCGCAATTTCACTGCGCCAGAAGTCTAGAACCTGCCATGCCGGTGTTGCCTCCGCCACTTTGTACGCTTTGGGTCGGCCCGTCGCTGGGCGCGGTCGAGCGTGCTTGCCTGAGGTCAGCGCTCGCACAAGGCCACGCGGTGACCCTCTATTGCTATGATGTACCCTCGGGGGTGCCGGCAGGTATCGCCATCCGGGACGCCGCGGAGATAATGCCGGCCGACCGGATCATTCATTACCGCAGTGGCAGCGTTTCGTTGTTCTCCAACATGTTCCGCTACGCGTTGTTAAAACAGGGCAAAGGCGTCTGGATCGATACCGACATCTATCTGCTGAGGCCGATTCCCGACGATGACTATGTTATCGGCTGGCAATGCGATTCCTGGCTCAACGGTGCTGTGCTCAGGATTCCGGATACAGCTCCGTTGGTCGATGAGCTTCAGGCGATGTTTGACGAGCGTTTGATACCCCCTTGGCTGCAGCGCCTGCCGCTGGCTGTCGCATGGTGCCGCCGGCTGGCGACGGGGCGCAGCGATATAGCGTCGATGCCTTGGGGCACGTTCGGTCCGGCGGCGCTGACGGCGCTATGCCGCAGGCTGAACCTGCTCGGCTTGGCGTCGCCGCCACACATCTTCTACCCCGCGCCATATCAGCAGGCGAGCTGGATATTCGAGCCAGATCGCAGGAAAACGGATTTTATCCGTCCAGACACCGTTGCCATCCACTTATGGAACGAGCGGATCAAACATCGAAAGACCGAAAAGGCCCCGGCTGGCAGCTTCCTGGCGAGGCTGCAGGAGGAAGGCGCCTAATCCGCGGTCGGCCTGGTCTGCCGGTCGCGGCAATCCGAATGCGTTCCGCCGGACTTCCAGTTGGTTTCGCGCAAGGCGAGCGATCGCAGGCGCCGCTCCTCGAGCAAAAGCGAAGCGGGGCGCGGGGCGCCGCTATCGTAGCCGATGCTAGCAACGGCGGGGTCTGCGGCAAGGAAGTTTATACGGGGCGCGGCTTCGACGCACGGCTTGGGCGGGCGCGTCCGATGATCCTGGATCGTCGCGAAAATCGCGCGGGGATCGAGCAAGATCGCCGTCACGAACCTGCGCAGCGCCGTACCGAATCTTCGGCGTTTGTACGCCTGGTAGGCGACGATCAGCGCGCGCTTGGCGCGGATCCAGCGCCATGACCGCTTGAGCAGCGGCCGGTCGGGAAACCGTTCGGCATAGATCCGCAGGGTCCGGCGTTTGGATTCGAACATCCTCGCGCCGTCCCCGCCGAGCGAGCCGGGCCGACTGCGATAGCCGACAAGAAAGGCGGGGACCGAGGCGATCGGATGGCGCGCCGCGATCGCTAGTAGGAGCAGCACGTCCTCGGTCCCCTCGGCACCTTCGGCGCGCAGGCGTGGATCATAGCCCCCGGCCTCCGCCAACGCAGCGCGCGAGATCAACGATGCGCTGCCGTTACCGACGAGGTTCCGGAATCCCATCCGTTGCAGCGCCGATCCTTCTGCGCTGTCCGCGAGCCCCGAATGGATGATGTCGCTCGCCTCGTCGATCCGCCGGTGCCAGGCGTAGACGAAACCAGGGGTGGGTCGTGTCGTCATCGCCCTGGCCACCAGAACCGAAAGATAGTCAGGGTGCCAGAGATCGTCGGCATCGATCGGCGCGACGAAGGCGCCGGCGCATTGCGCGATGGCGGCGTTCCTGGCCGCCGCGACGCCGCTATTGGGCTGGCGGATCAACCGCGCGCGCGGGTCATTTGCGCAAAAAGCTTGTGCGATCGCTGCGGTGGTGTCGGTTGAGCCATCATCGACGATCAGGATCTCCAGCGCCGGATAGGTCTGCGCCGCGACCGAGGCCAGCGTTTCGGCGAGGGTCCGTTCGGCATTGTAGGCGGGGATGATAGCCGAAACGAGCGGGGTAGGAGGAATCACCATGGCGGGCCAACGGTGCGGCGACAGCCTGTCCGCACTGACCGCGATCACGCCAGCCGTGCCTCCTCGCCGATCTCGCTCGCTGCGTCGGCAAATTCGGCAATGAGCCGTTGCATGCCCTGTTCGACGGTGATGGTAGCGCGCCAATCCAGCAATTCGCTTGCTCGGGCGGGATCGCCATAGAAACGTGCCACGTCGAACGTGCGGGCTGCCACCGTCGATAGCGTGACCGGCGATCGCGCTGCGCGACGGGCATAGTCGGCCAGCTCGCGAAGGCTGCATGGGTTTCCGGTGACGAAATGGACCGGGTCGAACCGATCGCCCGCGACGGCCAGGTCGACCGCGGCATGGAGACCGCGGACTACGTCGTCGATATGCGTGAAATCGAACAAGCAATCAGGTCCGTCCATGCGCAGCGTCCCGCCCAGTGCCGCCGCTCTGGCAAAAGCGGGGACAACGCGATCGGCATGATCGGTGGTCGATCCATAGACGTTGGAGAAGCGGCAGATATTGGCGACGAAGCCCTCGCGGGCCAAGCTTGTGACGATCTCTTCGCCCGCGACCTTGCTGCGCGCATAAACATTGCGCGGGCTGCACGCGGCCGCCTCACGTACGGGAAGCTCGGCGCTCTCGCCATAGACTTCGCGGCTGCTCGCGAAAATCAGCCACGGAGGCGCCTCCCTCCGGGACGCCATGCCGCGCAGGCGTCCGGCGATCTGCCGTAGCGGCGCGATATTGACCGCCTCGGTTAGTTCGGGATCGCGTTCGGCCCAGGCTACGCGGGAGACCGCCGCGAGGTGGACGATTCCGGTCACGCCCTCGAGCGCGGCATGCAGTGCCGCGGTATCGCGAACATCCTGCGCGGCATGGGAGACCTTGTCGAATTCGCGAACCGCTACTCCATGCTCGCACAGCCGCGCGACGATCGCGCTTCCGATTAACCCGGCCGAGCCCGTAACTAATATCAAATTCGTATCCCCCCGGCCGAAACTGTGTGGCTTTGTGGCTTTATTCGTCATGGCGCAACTGCGAGGTACAATTTTATCGCTTCGATTGTCGGCTGCCGTTGATCATGGAACATCGTCGAACCTGGCCTTTCACCCTGACTGATAGCGCATTAGCGTCGCGCCCGGGACGATGCAGCGCGCCGGGGGATCAGCACCACAGCCAGCAGCATGACCAAAGCCGCTGCCGCTAGCAGATATGGCCGAGGAGCGGCGACCGCCGCTGGAGCGCCAAGCATTGGCGTCCAAGCGTGTCTAGAGCACCGAATTCATCGCGTTGGTATCGTCAGCGCCCCGCCCTCTGTCATCGCGAGCAATTGCGCGGCAAGATCCGCCGCTGGGTCCTGCGGAACCCGCGCCCGCGCGACGTCTGCTGCGTGACGGCCGATCTGCGGCCAGCGGTCGCGCGCATCCCATGCACGTTCCATCGCCGCGTCGAGCGCGGCGACGGTCGCGGAGGGTGCGAGCCAGCCAGTCTCTCCATCGATCAGTATTTCGCGCCCGCCGCCCGCATCGGTGATTATCGCGGGTCGACCGCTCAGCATCGCCTCGACCAGCGAGAGGGGCAGGCCTTCGCAGCGCGAGGGCAGGACCAGCGCATGATGATCCAGCCAAATCCGCTCCGGCGTGTCGGTGAACCCGCAAAATTCGACATTGTCGAGACCGAGATAGCTCGTCATTCCCGCCAGCCCGACGGCATTGTGTCCGGCACCGTACAAGCTGAGAGTCACTGGCCGCGCGCGCCACTGGGGTTGCGCAAGCACACGCAACAGCAAATCCTGTCCCTTCTCGCGCGTATCGAGCCGCGCGACACAAGCCAGCCGCACGTTATCGGTCGCGGCCGGCCAAGCCAATGGGGCGCTCCAGTTGGCGCAGAACGGATTTCGTACCACGCGCCCTTGCGGCAAATCGAAACCGAGCTGTTGCTGGGTTAAGCCCAGGTTGTGCTCCGAAACGAACAGGGCCGCCATGGTATTGCGATAGCCGTTGCGCCACTTCTCGATCTGGCCGTCCGTAGGCCAGTAAAGGTCGTCCGCCTTCTGACTGATCAGGACGTAGGGAAGGCCGCGTCGCAGGCAGGCCGCCGCGACGTGGAGACCGTCGTAATTTAGCCCCTGCGAAATGATCGCGAGATCGAACCGGCCGGGGTGCAGGGTGCGGTCGAGTACTGCGTCGGTCATTCGCCGGGCGATCGGCCAGAATAGGGCACCCGCCGATCGTACCTTGCGCGGCAACCAGGTCGGCCCCGCCAATTCGACGATCCGGCAACCCAGCGCGGCGAGTTCGCTCAGCCTTCCGCCCGGCGCGTCGATCCGATGCTTCAGAACAGTGATTTCATGTCCTTCGCGCGCCAACACGGCAGCGGCAAGGCTCCACAATTCCTCGCTGCCCCCCCAGACACTGTTGCTACTGATGAAAGCGAAGCGCAGAGGTCATCCTTCGATCGATGGGGCGGCCTTCGGTTAGAAAGCTTAGTGGCCCACCGCAACCCGCTGTACGATACCAGTGCACGACACTCAGGCTTACCAGATTCTCGTTAGTTTCACGAATCTCTCGTCGACTGGGCATTGTACTGCGGGTATCGCCCGACCCATAACGAGCTCGCGTATCGAGAGCTGGCGCCAAAAGAACGCATTCGCTCCAATGAGTGGAGCCCTGCCCGCCAACGTCAGGCTGCGTCCGTCCTTCCGGCGCCGCACGTGGGGGAGGCAGTTCATTGTCGGTTTGCGCATCCACGGGAACAAAGTGCGAGGCGCGGCCATTGCCGATGTCTTACCAATCTGCGCTTGCCAAAGCGGGTGATTCTCATGCTCAGGCCCGACCAGAGCCTGCCGGTGACGCCGCTTTCCCGGCAGTCGCAAACGCGATGGACCTCGGGGCCAGATGATCTCTCGTTCGGAGCGATAAGGGAAGCGGTGAATACCGGTGTCGTGCTTTCACAGCCCTGCACCTCGTCGTGTTTGACCGGTCGGACGAGGCGCCTCTGAATGGTTATGAGGAGATGATCGCCCAGGCCCGGAAGATGAGCAGGGCGTCGTGAGCTTGTTCGAGGGGGGACCGTTCAGGGAGGGGCCTGCAGGCGGCTATTAGCTTATGAGTTGGTGGCATCCCATATGTGCGCGTACGCAGATTCCTGGCCAAGGCGCTGGGGGCGGCCACGCAGGCGGATGCGTCCTATCTACCCGGCTGATGCGGTTGTTCGGACCCTACCGCCGTTAAACGCCAACGGCCACCTCCCGGCTCGATTCCGCACGTTGAACGCCGCATTCTGGAGCCCGAGGCAGTCGCTGGACAACGGCTCGCAGGTTATTGACTGGGTTTGCTCGCCGCGTTCTCACGCTCCTCCAGCAGCTTGGACAAGGTTTTTATCGAATCCACCAATGAGAGGACTTCGCGCTCGCGCAGCTCGTCGATTTTGTGGTGCAAGAGTTCGATCTCGAGTTCGGCTTTGATATTGATGCGGTAATCCTCCTCGGCCTTGCGGCGATCGACATCGCCCTGACGGTTCTGGCTCATCATGATGAACGGTGCCGCGTATGCCGCCTGGAACGAGAGCGCCAGATTGAGCAGGATGAAGGGATAAGGATCCCAATGATCCATCCAGGCAACCAGATTGAGAGCGACCCAGACCAACAAGATCGTGCTCTGGATGATGATGAAGCGCCAGGACCCCATTCCCGCCGCGACCGCATCCGCGATGCGCTGGCCGACAGTCAACGGAACATCCTGTTGCGCCTGCCGTTCTGCCCGTTCCTGCAAGCGTTCGGCGCGAAGCTCCTGCAGCAAGGCTGCCTCCGTACTGAGCAGCGCACTTTGCCGATCGGTCATTTCGCCTCCCTTTCGTCAGATGGCCGCGATCAGGCGGCCGGTAGCCAAATCTTGCCGTTGCCAAGATCCAGAATCACCATGGTGCCGGCAAAAGCGCTCCAGTCGAGCACGAGATCGTTCGCCTCGCAGCGCGTCCGGTGCGCGGCGGGCAGAGCCGCTGTCAGGCGCACTTTGCCCAATTGGATCGCAGACGCAGTGCCGGACGGTCGGGCCAGCGAGCCGTCGAGCGCCACGTTGATCGGCGTTCCATTGGGAGCGGCGCCAGACAGACTCAGGCAATTGTCGGCGGAGATGCGCGCCGCGACCGCCGTCATGCGTTCGGTCCGATGCCGCAGCGCTCCGCGTTCGATCACGCGCAGCCGGCCGTCTCGAAAATCCAGCTCCAACGCCATTTCGCGCAAGACGTCGGCACCGATCACCAAATCAGGTTTCTGGCCAGGTACAACCACGATCTGGTCAAGCCGCATTTCCTCGTGATCCAGCCCGACGACATGACCGCGCGATAGCATGATCGGCCGATCCGCCGGACCGCTCGCCTTCAATCGCCGGGCAATGTCGGGCGTCACCCGGCTGACCGGCAGCGAAGGATCCAGTGTGGCCCACACTTCATGCGTATCGACACGCGCCGACAGCAGCAGCGCACTGGCGGCCAGCAGCAGCTTTGTCGCCATCACGCCCATTGGTCCGCTCATGGCCGCTCCCCGGTTGAACTGATCGGGTTGGTACCGCAGGCTTGAAACAGCGCGACGGTATCGCTGAGCCGTGCCGCTTGGGCCTGCACTCGCAGGACCGCCGCCTGCGACGATGCGGAAGACGCGTTGAGCAACTGCAGCGTGCCGAGCGCGCCGAGCTCGACCTGCCGCCGGGTCATTGCGAGCGTGCGCGCCGCGGCCGCATCGGCGCGGGTCGCGGCGTCGAGCGCGGCCGCGTCACTTCGCAGGCCGGACAACGCGTCGTCGACGTCCAGGAACGCCTGGATCGCCGCAGCGCGATATTGGGATTGGGCGGCACCTAGCGCCGCCTCGGCGGCGTGCTGCTGATGACGCAATTGGCCGGAATGGAAGACAGGCTGGGTCACCGATCCGACGATCGCGAAGAACGGATTGCCGCCGGCAAACATGTCGAGGAAATGCAGCGCCGTGCCTCCGGCATTACCGGTCAGTTGGAATGCCGGCAGCCGTGCGGTGACCGCGCTGCGCAAATCGGCGGCCGCGCCCCGCACCTGTGCCTCGGCAGCCCGCACGTCGGGCCGGTTCGCGACGACCTCCGACGGCAGCGCCACCGGCAGATCCACGGGCAAGCGAAGCTCGGCGAGATCGGGCAAGTCGGGCGCGCTGCCACCCGCCGCCTGGCCGCGTAACTGTGCGATCAAGCCCTCCTGATGTCGGCGCTGCCGCTCGAGCGGCGGTAACGTCGCTTCGACCGCGGCAAGCGCCGTCTCCTGTGCAGCGACATCGGCCTCCCCAACGTCGCCGAGCGCCTGGCGCCGGCGCAACAAGCCGACCAGCGCTCGATCGCTGTCGATGGCCGATCGCGTCGCGGCGATTTCCTCATCGAGCGCGGCGTGCTGGATGACGGCCTGGACAAGATTGGCGACCATCGTCGTGCGCGCGGCGGCGAGACGGTCGCCTGCGGCTTCCGCCGCAGCACGCGCCGAACGAATCTTGCTGCGCCCGCCACCGAACACGTCGATCGGATAGGCGACCGTCAATTGGGCGGTATGCAAGGTGTAGAGGTAATTGTTGGCATCGAGCAATGGCGTCGCCAGCGCGCGAGAGATTTGCGCGCGCTGCGCCTGATAGTTCGCATCCACTTGCGGCCCCTGCCCGGAACCAACCGCTTTTGCCTGTTCCTGCGCCTGACGGAGATTGGCCTCGGCGGTAGCGAGGTCGTTATTGTGGAACAGGGCTTCGGCGACGAGCGCATCGAGTTTTGCGCTACCAAAACCTTTCCACCACTCGGCCGGCGTCGCGGCACCGACGGTCAAACGTTGCGCCGGGCCACTCGCCGGCGCGATCGTCTCGGAAACGCGTGCTGGAGGTAGGGGAAGTAAGGTCTCGGGCTGGCGCTTGCCGGCGGTACAACCGGCAAGCGCCAGCCCGGCCGACAGCAAAAACAGCGGCTTGCTCATCACGCCGGTTCCATCGGTGTGCCGTCGGCATGGTGCCGCCGAATCGCGTGGCGATGCGCGCCGTGATGGTGCGAGAAGCGCAGGATCAACGCGGGAAGCGCCAATAGGATAAGGATGGGTGCAAGCGTCATGCCGCCGACCACGACCAGGGCGAGCGGCTTTTGTACCTGGCTGCCGATCCCGCTCGACAGCGCCGCTGGCAACAGTCCGATCGCGGCTGCGAGGCACGTCATCACGACCGGACGCAGACACTGCCGGACAGTGCGCGCGATCGCCTCGTCGCGATGCATGTCGTCGTTGAGATACTGGTTGAATGTCGTGACCATGAGAATCCCATCCATGACCGCGATTCCGAACAGCGCGACGAAACCGATCGCCGCCGAAATGCTGAAGGGCGTGCCCGTCACCGCGAGCGCCAGCACCCCGCCCACGAGCGCCATCGGGATCACGCTGAAAGCGAGGAAGGTGTCGCGCACCGACCCGAAATTGGCAAAGAGCAGGACGAGAATCAGCAGCAAGCTGATCGGTACGACAATCTCGAGACGTGCTACCGCCGAGGTCAGATTGCCGAGCTCGCCCGCCCATTCGAGATGATAGCCGGGCGGTAGTTTAACGTTGCGCTGGATCCTCGCTTTGGCTTCATCCACCGCGCCGCCCAGGTCGCGCCCGCGCACGCTGAACTTGATAGGAACGTAGCGCTCCTGATGTTCGCGATAGATGAACGACGCGCCCGAAGTGACATGGACCTTCGCCACTTCCGACAGCGGCACCTGGACGAACCCACTCCCGGTCGGCGACGGCGCGCCGATCGTGATCTGGCGGATGGTTTCGATACCGTTGCGCTGACCAGGGTCGAGCCGGACGACAATCGGGAAATGGCGATCGCTGCCGGTCTCGTAGAGGTCTCCGCTGGATTGACCGCCGATCGCGGCGGCGACGGTCGCGTTTATGTCGTCGGGCGTGAGGCCGTATCGCGCGGCCGCCATCCGATCGACGTCGATCCGCACGGTAGGTTGGCCGAGCGAGTTCGAAACCCCAAGGTCGGCGATCCCGCGCACCTGTGCCATCTGCGCCTGGACCTGATCGGCAATAGCTTCGAGCGTAGCGAGGTCGCTGCCGAAAATCTTGACCGAATTGGCGCCCTTCACGCCTGACGACGCCTCATCGACATTGTCCTCGATATATTGGGAAAATTCGAAGTCGACGCCGGGATAGCGGCTCCGCAGCTTGGCCTGTAGTTCGGCAGTGAGCTTCTCCTTGGTCATACCGGCAGGCCATTGGCTCGCCGGTTTGAGCGGAGCGTAGAATTCGGCGTTGAAGAAGCCGCTGGGGTCGGTTCCGTCGTCGGGCCGGCCGTGGATCGACACCACACGCTCCATCTCGGGATAGGATGCAAGCAGCTTGCGGATTTGATCGACCGCCGGCTGACCAGCCTCGAGCGAGATCGACGGCGGCAGGCTCGCCCGAATCCAGAAATTGCCTTCCTCGAGGTGTGGCAGGAATTCGACGCCCAACGCACGCACCGACACCAACGCCGTCAGGACTACCAGCGACGCGACGCCGAGCGTGAGCACGCGATTGGCGACCGCGAACGATACCGCCGGCTCGTACAGCGCCCGCAAGCGGCGAACGACCCAGGTCTCGACCTCGTTCAACCGGTCGGGCAGCAATAAGGCCGACAGGACGGGTGCCACGGTGAAGGCCGCGACCAGCCCTCCGGCGATGGCATAGGCATAGGTCTTCGCCATCGGGCCGAAGATGTGCCCCTCGACGCCGGTCAGCGTGAACAAGGGAATGAAGCTCGCAATGATGATCGCCGCAGCGAAGAAAATCCCGCGGCTGACGTCGTGTGAGGCATGCAGGATCGCCGAGAACCGATTGGCGTGATTGGGCTGGATACGTCCGGCAGCGATCGCATGCGAGCGATGGACGAGCCGGCTGAAAATCGCCTCGACCATGATCACGCTGGCATCGACCACCAACCCGAAATCGAGCGCGCCGAGCGACAGGAGGTTGGCGGACTCGCCTTGCGCCAAGAGGATGAGGACCGCGACCGACAGCGCGAAGGGGATCGTCACAGCGACGATCAGCGCACTGCGCAAATTCCCCAGAAACAGCCATTGCAACGCGAAAATCAGCAGAATCCCCAGGAAGAGATTCTCCATCACCGTCTGCGTGGTGACGCCGATCAGGTCGGAACGATCGTAAATGCGTTCGAGCCGAACGCCCGGGGGCAGGACGCCGGTCGAATTGATCGTATCGATCTCGGCCTTGACCGCCTTGATGGTCGGCATCGATTGCGCCCCGCGCTGCATCAGCACGATGCCCATGACGATGTCGTCGTCGTTATTCTCGCCAGCAATGCCCAGCCGCGGCAGATTGCCGATGTCGACGCTGCCGACGTCACGCAGCAGGATGGGCGTGCCGTTGGCAGTGCCGACCAGGACGTTGCGGATCGCATCGACCGATTGAATCAGACCGATCCCGCGCACGATCGCCGCCTGCTCGCCGAAATTGACCGTCTGGCCGCCGACATTGCTGTCGCTCTTGCCGATCGCGGCAAGCACTTGCGGGATGGTCACGCCGTGCGCAATTAACTTGTCGCGGTCGAGCCGTACTTCATACGCGCGTAACTTGCCGCCCCAGCCATTGACGTCGATGACCCCTGGAATGCGCTTGAAGCGGCGCTGCAGCACCCAGTCCTGCAACGTTTTCAGGTCCATGACCGAATAACCCGGCGGCCCCGCGATGCGATAGCGGTAGATCTCGCCGACCGGACTGGTCGGCGAGATGAGCGGCTGCGCTCCATTGGGCAGATTACCGACCTGGGCGAGCCGGCCGAGTACCATCTGCTCGGCCTCGCGAAAGGTCACGTCGTAGCTGAACTGGATGCGGACGTCGGACAGACCAAAGAGCGAGATCGAACGGACCGCGGTCAAATGCGGCAGGCCGGCGATCGCAACTTCCACCGGCGTGGTGACGTTACGTTCCATTTCCTCCGCCGACACCCCGTTGCTCTGGGTGATCACCTCCACCATTGGCGGTACCGGATCGGGATAGGCTTCGATGTTGAGGTTGAGAAAGCCGATCAGTCCCGCCAGAATCAGCGTGCCCATGATCGCCAGGACGAGCATCCGCTGGCGAAGCGCCAGCTCGACAAGCCGGTTCATTGTTCGAGGCCTGCCTCGTTGACGAACACAGCGCCTTGCGTGACGACGCGGTCGCCGGGCGCAAGGCCGTGCAGGACGCGGGTCAGCCCGCCCTCGGTTTCGCCCGCGCTGATCGGTCGGCCATAGAGAAGTCCATTGCGACCCAGAACCCAGACCCGCGCTCCGTCGCCTTCGTGAATCACCGCGACAGCCGGCACGAGGACGCCGGCACCACCCTGGATCGCCCGGTGGATCACGAACGACGCGAACATCTGCGGCTTGAGCGCGCCGTCCGGATTGGCGATGGTCGCACGCACCGGCAATCGGTGAGTCGCGGGGTCGAGGCCCGCCGCAATGTTGTCGATCGTCGCGGTAAATTGGCGGCCAGGAAGAGCCGGGGTGGTGACGATCACCTGATCGCCCATCCGAATGGTCGACGCGTCGCTTTCGGCCAGTTGCGCCACCAGCCAGACGCGCGCCGGATCGGTGATGGTCATCAGCGGGGTCGAGCCACCAGCAGTCAGGAACTGGCCGGGCGCGACGCTGCGATCGGCGATGATCCCCGAAACGGGTGCACGGTATAGCGTCGAGGCCGGGCCGGCCGGCGTGCGACCGGGCTGTTCAATCGCCTTCGTCTCGTCGGGGGTCTTGCCGAACAGCCCCAATCGCTCCTGCGCCGCGCGCAATGCCGACTCGGCTTGCCGCGCATTGGATTGCGCGGTCACGAAATCGGCTTGCGCCTGAAGGTAGTCCTTGAGCGCGCCGCCCGCGGTTTGATAGATCGCTTTCTGGCGCGCGAGATTGGTTTGGGCGAGCCGCTGCGCTTCGCTCGCACTCGCACGCTGCGCCGATGCCGCCAGGAGTGCATTGCGGGCATCGACGAGTTCCGGCGACGCGACCCGCAGCAGCGGCTGGCCGCGCATCACGTGCTCGCCGGGCTCGACCATCACCTCGAGCACCTGCCCCGAATAGGGAAGCAGGATCGGTGTGCTGTGATCGCCGTCGGCCGAAATCGAACCGCTCGCCCGCAGCAGGGCGGCGTTGGCGCCTTTGATCACCGTGGCGAACTTCAGTTGCGCGAGTTGATCGGACGACGGCCGGAACGCGCCCGGCGGCAATGACGCTTCGGGCTGGGGGCGAGACCGCAGCATCGCCCCGGCGCCAATCGCAAGCAGCGCCATGAACACCGCCGCGAGGATCAGCGCGACCAGCAGGCGCGACTGGACCCGCACTGAAAGATGCCGGGTCTCAGGGAGCGGAACCATATCGTCGGTTTCGGGGGTCACTGGTCGTCCGGCTTCGGACGCCGCTGCCGGCGCCAGGGTTGCTGTTGGGAGAGCTGCGCGGTAGCGCGCCAAGCTGACATGGGGCTTACGGGAAGGCGATAATCTTGCGCTTGTTGATCGTCGAAGATGATCCTGCGCTGGCGAGCGCGCTCGAGAATGCCTTGCAGCGTCGCGATATTCAGAGCGACGTCGCCGCCACGATCGAGGACGCGCGTCACATGCTGGGCGTCGCCCAATATGCGGGGGTATTGCTCGACCTGGGTTTGCCCGATGGCGACGGCCTTTCCCTGCTCCGCGAGCTACGCGTGGAGAACAATGCGATCCCTGTGCTCGCGATCACCGCACGCAGCGCCCTGGATGCGCGAGTTACCGGGCTGAACTCGGGCGCCGACGATTATCTGACCAAGCCGTTCGAGGTCGACGAACTCGTGGCCCGGCTGCACGCAGTGCTACGCCGCCAGGGCGGTCTGTCGGGCAGCACGCTGACCGCAGGCAATCTGAGCTTCGATACGGTGTCCGGCGATCTCATGGTTGAAGGCGTGCCAGTGATCCTCTCCGCACGCGAACGGCAATTGGCAGGACTGCTGTTGCGTCGCTTGGGGCAGGTCGTGAGGAAGCCGCTCGCCGAGGATCAACTCTATGGATTGAGCGATCCGGTCGGATCGAACGCGCTCGAAGTGCTTGCCTATCGGCTGCGCCGCAAACTCGAAATCGCACGCGCGAGCGTACGGATCGAGACCATTCGTGGAGTCGGCTACATAATGCGCGAACCGACACCCCCGCCATCGCCCTGACGCTCCGGCGCTTCATTGTCCACCAGCCGCTGCTCGTGGAGAAGCATCCGCGGATCGGCTAGGGCAGTGCAATGACGTTCTGGCCGCGCTCGCTCATTGCCCGCATCCTCCTTCTCGAACTCGGAGCGATCGCGGTGGCAGCGATTCTCTTGCCCGTCATCCTGACATCTTTCCTCCACAGCGAAGCCGATCGCTATCAACATCGGACACTGACAGATCAGGCGCAGGCCATCGCAGCCAGCGCGGCGCGGACCCGTCCGGGCTCGATGATCCGGCTCGATCCCGATCTCGCCAATGCCTATGCAACCCCCTATGACGGCCGCGCCTATGTGATCAGCGACCGCTCGCGCCGTTTTCTGGCCGGCAGTGCCTATTCTGAACTCGTTCCCTGGCGCGACGCGCCACTCGGCCAAACCATGCAGGCATTTCAGGCGGGCAATTTCATCGGCGTCAGCCTGCCGGCGCGGTTCGGGACCGAGCCGGCCTGGATCATTGTCACGCAGAACGAGGCGGGCCCCGGCGCGATCCTCGACGACGTCGTGCGCGGCTTCGTCGCGCGGTTCGATCCGGTCATGGTGCTCGTTCTGCTGCTGGTCCCGCTCATCAACAGTCTGCTGATCGGCCGGCTCGTTCTGGCGGTGCGCGCGGCATCCCGACGTGCCGAGACGATCGGCCCGCGCACGCTTGGCGTACGTCTGGAAGAAGCCGGCCTGCCGCACGAAGTGGCACCGCTGGCCCATGCGACCAATGAGCTTCTCATGCGCCTTGAGACGAGTTTTCGACAGCAATCGGAATTCGTCGCCAATGTCGCCCACGAATTGCGCACGCCCCTCGCTGCCCATCGCGTCGAATTGGAGGCAGTCGACGATGTCGCGCTCCGTGCAAGGTTGAGGGCGTCTACGGACCGGTTGACCCATGTCGTCACCCAGCTTCAGGATCTCGCCGCCTTAGAGACCGTCGCCGATACGCCGTTTGAGCGGTTCGACGCGGTAGAACTCGCACGCGAGACGGCCGAACAACTCGCTCCGCAGATATTAGCATCCGGCAATACCATCGCACTCGATGTGCCCGACAGCCCGGTCACAATAGCGGCCAATCGCACTTTGGTGATGCTAGCACTGGTCAACCTGATCTCGAACGCCACGCGACACACTCCCGCCGGCACCTCGATTGTGATGACGGTCGCGCCAAACGGGTCGATCGAAATCCGTGACGACGGCCCGGGAATAGCGGCATCGACCCCGGAAATGTCACGGCAACGCTATTGGCGCGCTGACCAGCAACGATCCGACAGTGCCGGGCTTGGCCTGTCGATCGTCAGCCGGATCATGGAAGTGCATGATGGCCGGCTCGAGATCCTGAGCCGCCCGGACGCGGGCACCCGCTGTATCCTGTATTTCCCGTGCGGTGGGTGACAGGATCGTGGGATTCGCACCGGCTATCGTTGGGCAAAGCTCTCGCTTGCCCGTTGTACCAATGCTTTCGATAGAGTGCGCGCGACCCATTTCCGCGGCAGATCGACGGCGCCTGCATAGGCGAGGGCGGCCGCGATCACAGCATGGCGCGGGCGCATTCGATCGAACGCGGACTCTTCGATGTCGCTGATAACCTGCGGCGTTGCACCCGTTCGTCGCGCAACCTCCTGAACGCTCAGGCCCCTGCGAAGGCGCGCACGCCAAAGAGCTTCGCCAATCTGGATCGCCGCTGCCCAATTCAACGCCGGGTCAACGCTCGCTGCCGAAGCTGGTGGCTGGGATCCGCTCATCAACACACCTGATGCCAACCGCGTCCCAAGAACGCGGGCGCTTCAGTGAATCACCAGATACGCAATTCCGGCCACCGCAGCAGCCATCGCAAGATAGCCGGCAAGGCGGGACATGCGGCGGACAGTGAGTTCGATCCAATCGCGCTCCACCCGCGTCGATTCGGGATTAGATTGGGCCTCGATCCGGTCGAGTGCAGCGCGGAGCGCCTGTTGAGACATTTCGTCCATCCTCTCACCGCCCACCGCTTATACCCTGGGGGCAAGGTGTGGCATGACCGGGTTAAACTGATGCATGAGGGCCAAAACTGCGTCGCAAGTTGGAAAAACCTTCAAGTGTCGAATTCGCTTGCCGGCCTTCCGCATCAGGGGGTTGTGCGAAAGGCCGGCAAGCGATCCCGAGGGCCAAAAGCGAAACCGCCCCCGGGGTATTCGATCAGTCCGTGGCAGTATCAGTCTGAGGCGCGGCGTCGCTGTCCGGCGTTGCCGTAGACGCGTTGTCTTCCATCATGTCCTGGACCTTGGACACGCCCTCGAACCCGGCAACGGCGGCGGCGGCTTTTGCCAAGATGCCTGCATTGGGATCGACGGCTTCCAATGCCTTGTCGGCCGCAAAGGCCCCCGCCGCTTCTTCCACGATGTTCAAGATACCCATGATGCTCGACTCTCTCGCTGCTGCCGGTGCGTTTCCGACACAGGACATCTTGGCGCGTTTGCCTGACACCAACCTTACGAAAGCCGAAAACGGACGCACCGTTGATGCGGTACCGTTCCGCGCGCCTGGATTGCGCCGCCAAAGCTGCCAAAAGTCATGACTACGACGTTGGCTCGTAAGTCTCACGTAAGCCCGGACGTCTATCCGGCGCGACTCTCTCGAAGCACTCAGCGCCGCCTATATGATGATCTCCCGTCGACTTCGCGTCCAGAACCTTGCTGCGGTTCTCTTGGCCGGGACGAGCTGTGGCTGTGTGCCATCTTCCAGCCTGTCCTCATGCCCAAAGCCTGTCGCTGCGCCTTCCCTGCCGACCGCACCGGTAATGCTATGAAACGGCATCGCGGCCGGATTGACGCCCGAGACAGCGCATGGGCTGGCTTTTGAAGATGCCCGGCACGCCATCCACCGCCTGTCCCGCCATTTCGAGATGAGCATATTCTATTTGGGGGAGAATGAACCGGTTTTTGTTCGCGTCCTGTTCACCGGCAAGCCCAAACGCGTGGCCGGCGTCGACATCGAGGGAACTCGATCGCCAGCCGAGCGCACGGCACTCCTCGCCCAATGCAATGGGGTCCACCCCGTTCACGAACATCCAAGGACCTATTGGCCTCCCCCGGCGGATCGGCGATGTTGAATGATGGAGGCAAGAGGTTTCGGATTTGGGAATTGCGGTAAGGCCCCGTCACCATCACATTCAAGGATCGCGTCCGACCGGGATATTTCTTGACCAGCTACCGACTGAGCTAAAATCTACAATCACCGCGCTTTTGATCGGCCGATATATCGCATTCACTCCCCTGCCTGATGCATCCGCAGTGGTGGGCAGGGCGAGCTATTTTACTTCTGAAAGGTTCTGTGCGTGTCAGACTTCAGATACATCGCGTGCGCAGCTTTCATCAGTTGTTTCAGCGCGATACCTGCACATTGCCAGGTTAGTGAACCTGCTCCTCCGCCATTACCTTCGTCAGAAGAGGCATGGGCGATCCATGGCCAGGACACCCTCGTAGCTCAAGCGGTCACAACTTTTCGTTCGCCCTATGTCGGACCCAACAGCCTCACGCCCAACCAAATCAAGGAAACGTTCGACGCAACGGCCTATGTCGGCGTCCGGACCTGGTGCGGTGCGGAGTTCTGGGTGAATCCGGAAATCGACCAAGGCTTCGGACTCTCCAACACGTTGGGTGCAGCAGGCTTTCCGAGCGCCGAGGCCTATAAGGTGGGCAAGCAGACACCCTATGTGCGGCTGCAACGTATGTTCTTGCGGCAGACGATCAGCCTGGGCGGTGCGAAGCAACCGGTAAACGGCTCGATCAATCAGCTTGGCGGAACGCAGTCGGCTAACCGCATCGTCCTGACGCTGGGCAAATTCGGCGTCGGCGATGTGTTCGACACGAACAGCTATGCACACGACCCGCGCGCCGATTTCCTGAACTGGTCGGTCGTCGACGCCGGCAATTTCGATTATGCCGCCGACGCTTGGGGATATAGCTACGGCGCCGCCGCGGAATGGTACCGGAACGCCTGGACGCTCCGTTTTGGGGCCTTCAACCTGTCCAAGGTTCCCAACGGCGAAATCCTGGAGCACGATTTTCGCCAATATCAACTCGTGACGGAAATCGAACATCGCCATCACTTCGCCGGAAAAGCGGGCGCGATCCGTTTTACGTTGTTTCGCAATCGGGGAAACTTCAGCCGGTTAGACGATGCCGTGGCACTGGCGCTGACCACGGGCAATCCGGTCGATCCAGGACTTACGCGCCGACGGATGACGAGACTCGGCGGGCACATCAACGTCGAACAGGCGATCACCGACAGCCTTGGAATATTCGCGCGCGCCGGAGTCAGCGACGGGTCGATCGAGACCTACGATTTCACGGACATCGACCGCACCGCGGCGGTCGGCGGGTCATTGAGGGGTGTCGGTTGGAAACGTCGCGACGATACCATCGGCATTGCCTTTGTCGTCAATGGTATTTCCAAAGCGCATCAGCGGTATCTCAACGCTGGAGGCCTAGGCGTGCTGGTCGGTGACGGCAGGCTTCCTCACCCCTCAGACGAGTTTATCGCTGAAAGCTATTATGATTTGCGAATATCGCACGGCATCGATTTGTCCCTCGATTACCAATTGATCGCCAACCCCGCCTATAACCGGGACCGCGGTCCGGCCAATGTACTGGCTCTGCGGTTTCATGGTGCCTTCTGATTGAGCCGCACCCGGTTTCGTGGACACCAGGATAGCCAACGCGGTGCTGGTGTCGCTGGATGAGGATTTCGGGGCGCTTTCCGCGCGCCGTTTTGGTCGGCCTTCGATTCCGCCTGAGAGTTTGCTGCGAGCGATGCTTCTGCAGGTGTTTTACGGGATAGCCTCGGAGCGCCAGTTGACGGAGCGGATCGAATTCAACCTCTTGTTCCGCTGGGTCGTCGGACTGGGTGTCGACGAGGCGGTGTGGGATCATTCGAGCTTCAGCACCAACCGCGATCGGCTGCTCGGTGGCGAGATCGCCGCCGAGTTCCTGCGCGCCTCGCCCAGCCCAGGGTGGAGCAGCTGATCTCGAGCGATCACTTCTCGGTGGACGGCGGCATCACCCAGGCCAGCGGCACCGCCGAACGGGAAGCCGCGCTTGCGATGCTGGATCGCCGGACGCGTCGCCGCCGCATCACGCTCGGCGCCGACAGGGCCTATGACGTGCAGCAGTTCGTGGAGGATTTACCGGGCCGTTCCGTTACCCCGCACATTGCTATCGACGGGCTTCTTTCGAAGACCGGCAAGCCCCGTGCGACCGCCATGGATCGGCGGACTACACGGCATCCCGGCTATCCATCAGCCAATGTTGCCGCAAACGTATCGAGGAGGTGTTCGGCTGGACGGTTCGGCTCGCTTCGCCAAGGTCAAGCTACGAGGGCAGGCGCATGCGTAGGCCATCCAACCGACAAGTCTATCTGAACTCTCTGAAGAATTCGGTCAGTTCCGCAACGAATAAGCCCGCCGCATCCTGTGCCGGAAAATGCCCGCCATGGGGATGAACCGCATAATGACGGACATCATATACTCGCTCGAGCGCGCTGCGCGGAATGGGCGGAATCAGGTCGTCCGCAAACAGCGTGAAACCTGCCGGAACGGTGATCCGCGTGCCCGGTGGGATGATGCTTTCATGCAGAAAACCATATAGCCACAGTGGTGCCGACGGTCCGTTGATCCAGTAGACCATGACGTTCGCCAAGAGATCATCGATCGGGAAAGGCGGACCACCATCGGCGGCGGGCGTGCTCCAGGATCTGAACTTTTCAATGATCCAAGTCGCAAGAGCTAGCGGCGAATCGGTAAGCCCGAACGCCATTGCATCGGGTTTATGGCCTTGGATCGCCTGATAGGCGCTCTCGGGATTAGGAACGGTAGCGCGCTGGAGCCACTGCGCCTCCTCGTCGGTCGGACCGGATCCTGCGGGATCGAAGGCAATGAACCCGCCTGCGGTCGTAAGCAGAAGGGCCTGCAACCCTGCCGGTTCGAGCTCCGCCAGCCGCCTTGCCGCTAAACTGCCCCAGTCAGACCCAAACACGACAAAATGTTCCAGTTGCAGTTGGCGGCAAAGCGCTGCCCACAGCGCCCCGATCTGCGCGGCGGACATCGGCCGGGCGGGCGCCGGAGAAAACCCATAGCCGGGCATAGACGGTATGATCACCGTGAACGCATCCTCAACCGCTCCGCCATGTCGTTCCGGGTGCGCCAGCCGGTCGATCACCCCGTCAAATTCGACGAAGGAACTGGGCCAGCCATTGAGCAGCAGCAAGGGCAATGGGTCGGGACCGGAGCCCGGCTCCACCACGAGATGAATGTCCTGCCCGTCGACGTTGACCATGCGCTGGGCAAAGCGGTTGAGATGAAGCTCGCGCGCGCGCCAGTCGAACCGCTCACGCCAATGATCCAGCAGTTTCGCCGCCGCTTCCAGCGGCATCCCGCGACTCCACCCTGCGCCGGTTTCGACGTGCGGCAACCGAGTCCTGGCCAGCCGATCCGCAAGATCGGCCAGCACGTCGTTGGCGACAGCGATCCGGAACGGACTGCCTGCCCCCAGACAACGTTCAGCGGCACTGGCCCGCTCCCTCGCAGCCTCAGACAAGAGCTGTCTCTATATTCGCCTTGAAGTGCCCATAAGCTCTTGGCGCCGGATTCTTGCTCGGATTGTGGAAAGGCAACAATGCCTTGATCTGTGCATGGCTGGGATGAAAGGCGTCCAGGTTGGCGTTCGCCAGGGTCATGACACGGTTCAGAAAGCGCTCGAGATGGAGAATCCACGGCGAGGAGGCGGTCACCTGCTGCGCGCATTCACCGATCGGCGCCCGTCGAGCACGTGTTTTGGACAAATCGACATTTGGCTTGCGAATGGGCATGAAAGACGTCCTCCAGACTCATTTTCGGTCATGCCGTTTTTCCGGCATTCGTCCCCACCCGTCCGGACTATTCAGGTCGCCGCGCATCATACTGGCTGTGATTATCTTCTCCTTGTCAGCGGCACGATGCGAATGGGCGCCCAGCCCTTGAGTTTCTGATCTCAGAATTCGTCCCCTCGGACGATGACGTGACGTGTGCCCGGCGCCGATGGCCGGATTCGCATAAAGCGGGCTCGCTATCCGTTGGCCCGACGGATGCCTTGGCTTGGCCAGAACTGCAGCATAGCGACTGCCGCTCCGCGACATCGCCAAGAAGTAAATGCTTCATGAATGTGCAGGCTTCAGCAAGCCGTACGGGAGAACAGGATGAGCGGAGAGGCGAGCGAATTGGCGGACCGGCCAGCCCTTTCGGGTGAGAGCGCACCGGTCGATGAGCAACTCCGAGCCATCCAGCCCGACGATCGCGTCACGGCGGAGATCCTCAAGCCGGGGGTTTCGCTTACGCAAGCCTATTCGCTCCTGTTCGATGCTTACGCCACTCATCCCGCGCTGGGCGAGCGAGCCTGGCGCTTGGTGGAGACAGAAGATGCCACCCGGGTGCGCGAGTATCTCGATGCGTTCACCACCATCAGTTATGCCGAACTTGGGCAAAGGGTGACTGGGCTTGCCACGGCCTGGCGGTGGCACGACACGCATGCTGTCCGGCCGGGCGAATTCGTTGCGCTGTTCGGTCAGCCGGGAACGGATATCACCACCGGCATACTCGCGGCGATCTTCGCCCAGGCGGTGCACGTTCCCCTGCTGGCATCACAAGCCGCGGACGACACCCGCACGATCCTGGGCGAGATTGAGCCGGCGGCGATGCTGGTCGACATCCGCGATGTGGAGCGCATGGTCCCCTTCGCCCTGTCCACGCCCTCGCTGCGCAGCTTCGTGGTGCTGTCGGCCGATCCGCGCATCGACGAGGATGCGAGAATTATAGCCCAGGCGCGTGCGGCTCTGGCCGAAGCCGGCCACGCCATCGCCCTTGCCACCATGGACGAACTGATCGCCTTCGGGCGGGAGAGGACATTCGAACCGCTCCCGGCAGATCCCGCTGGCCAGGATGCCATGCTGGCGATCCTCTACACCTCGGGCAGTACAGGCAAACCCAAGGGGGCGATCTACAGCGAGGCGATCGTGCGCCTGCCGATTCTTCAGGTGGAAAAGCCGCAGCCCAATATCGCGCTCGTCTTCGCGGGGATGAACCACTCGCTCGGTTACTCGCATGTGTTCCGTACCCTAGCCCAGGGTGGGACCGTGTTTTTCACCCTGAAGAGCGACATGTCCTCGCTGTTCGACGATCTGCGGATCAGCCGGCCCACCCACCTCAACCTGTTCCCTCGCGTGATCGAGCAGATCTACCAATATTTCCTTGGCGAGGTCCTGCACCGGGTGAGCAGGGGCGAGGAACGGGCCGAGGCGGAGACCGCGGTTCGCCAGGCCATGGCAAAGACTTTCCTGGGCGACCGGCTGGTTTTCGCGGTGGTCGGCGGCGCCCCGATATCGCGAGAGCTTCGTCAATTCTTCATGGATACGTTCGGCGTTCCGCTATGCATAGGCTATGGCTCGACCGAAACCTCGGGCGTGACCTTCGACGGCCGGCTCGACCGCCGCTTCGTTACGGATTTCGAACTGCGCGACGTGCCGGAGCTCGGCTATTCAAACGCCGACCGCCCCTGGCCGCGCGGCGAACTGGCGGTCAAGACGCGCAGCGCCATTCCCGGCTATTACAAGGACGCCAAGGCCACAGCCGGGATCCGTGACGAGAATGGCTGGATCCTGACCGGCGATGTGTTCGAACTGCGCGAGGGCGAGGAACTGGTCTGGATCGACCGGCGGAATAACGTGCTCAAACTTTCGCAGGGCGAATATGTCGCGCTGAGCCAGTTGGAGATCGAATATGCCGGCTCGGTTCCCTGGATCAGTCAGATCTATCTCTATGGCACCTCGTTCCGGCCCAATCTGGTCGCGCTGATCGTGCCCGACCGCGACCTTGCGGCCGAGCGACTGGGCCATGCCCCTGACGAGACGGAACTGCGCAGCCTGCTTCACGCCGGCCTGGCCGAGGCTGCGCACAAGGCCGGTCTGCGCAAGTTCGAAATCCCGCGCGATTTCATTATCGAGGATGAGCCCTTCACGATCGAAAGCGGTCTGCTGTCGACCATTCGCAAGCCGCTCAGGGCAGCGTTCAACCGCAAATATCAGGAGCGCCTGGAATCGCTCTACGATGGCATTGCGGCGCGCCAGCGCGAAGAGGTGCTGATGCTGCGCAATCCGGACTCGGGCCTGACGATCGAGGACCGGATCGCGCTTGCCCTGCGTGCGACGCTGGGGCGTGACGACATCGATTTGTCGGGCAGCCCCAGCTTCCTTGACCTTGGCGGTGACTCCTTCGACGCGATCACCCTTTCCATGCTGCTGGAAGATGTCTTCGGAACCGCCATTTCCGCCGCCGTGATCCTCAGCCCGAGCAGCGGTCCGCGGCGCTGGGCCGAAATGCTTCGCGGCGGTCAGGAACAGCATGGCCTGACCTTCGCCACTGTCCATGGAGAAAATGCGCAGGAGCTTGACAGCGCAGACCTCGACCCCGCGCGCCTGCTGCCGGAGGGCGTGAACAGGGGCCGGAGCCCGGCTGGGGATCCCGCCTTGACGCGCGTCGTGCTGGTGACCGGCGCGAACGGATTCCTGGGCCGCTT
>Ga0070658_10000251_pt1 | contig 47135 bp, 41 predicted proteins | sample KBSC13metaG_FD_64664 | JGI IMG/M metagenome (GOLD analysis project Ga0070658, IMG submission 64664) | Corn rhizosphere microbial communities from Kellogg Biological Station, Michigan, USA - KBS C1-3 metaG | ecosystem: Host-associated > Plants > Roots > Rhizosphere > Soil ...
CCTGATAGAGCGCGCGCAGCACCGGCTGTTGATAGGTGCTGACCAGAGGCAGTCCTCCTGCCTGGGCCACGACTCGGATCAGTTCTGCGGTAAATTCCGTGGGGATATCGAAGGCTTCGATCAGCACTTTCTCACCGGGCTGAAGGCGAACCGAATGACGTACCAACAGTTGCGCCAGTTGCGTATAACGAGGATCTTTCATCGCGCGGATAACTCCTTGACGAGCGAACGGAGGTTCCCGGCGATTCGCTCGTGCTGTTCTATTTTATGGGCAAGATGGCTTCTAGTAACGCCCCGTACTGCTCGCGGTTCGAATCGCTGCCGTCACGATCTGAGCGATGGCCGCCTGTCCCTCTGCGGTCGGATGTTCCCCATCCGCATTGAGGGGAATGACGGCGTTGTTCACTTCGGCTACGGTGAGGTTGTACGCCGTCGCTTCCGCGCGTATCGCCGCGACGAGAGGAACGAGAGAGGTGTTCAAATCACGATCCTGAAAATCCGAGCCTGTGGCGAAATGCGGCGGCGTCACCACCACCACCGGGATATCTGCCGCCTTCAATCTTCTCAGCACCGCATCATAATTCGACTGGAACTGCGCGGCCGGCGTCGCGAAATAGGCATCGTTGGTGCCGGCGAACAGCACACAGAGGTCCGGATGCTGCGCAATGACATCGGTATCGACTCGCGCCAACATCGCCGAGATCTCCTGGCCGGAGATGCCAGCATTTACGGCCGTGGCGCCCAGCGTCGTCGCGACGACCGTCGGATACGTTCCCAACTGGGTGATGGAATCTCCGAGGAATACGATATTTCTGAGCACCAGCGGCCTGGGCGGCGTGCTCTTCACGCTAACGCTGCCGGAACTCCCTCCACACCCCACCACAAACAACACCAAAACCAGGACTACATACCTCCATTGCCTATCCATTTCGACTTGCTACCTCCCTGAAGATCCTCTCTTAAAAGACGCTTTCGGTTTTTGCAAAGGTTCGAGTCACCGTCAATTCGCCTGCCTGGATGCAAACTCCTGCGCAGACGCTGTTTTTTAGGATATACTATACGTACTGGCACACCGATAGGGAGAGGCTTTATGCGCCGAAGACGACTACCCAAAGCAAAAATCTGTCCCCACTGCAAGACTCCGATGCTGCGGTACGCCGACCGCTGCGTGGAGTGCGGTTGGACGCCCTGGCTCAAAGAGGAGAATACGCGTTATCTGCTCATCGCCGGAATCTTGACCGTGTGTGCGATGATCTACCTCGTATACGGTATGAACGGCACTCAGCAAGTGTCGTATACTTACTCCTCTTCTTCTCATACGGACAGCCCCGCCCCAGAACAGGCTCCTTATAGAGGAAGGGACATCACCAAATGACGACCGTTGTCTGTGCCCGGTGTGGTAAGAGTGCGGAGGCCCTGCCGAATCCCCCGATGGGCGGTCAGCTCGGCCTGACGCTGCAAGAACGCGTCTGTGCAGGCTGCTATGCGGACTGGGTCGGGCAGCAGAATCTGCTCATCAACCACTACGGCCTCAACATGGCAGACTCCGATGACCGCAAGAGACTCATCGTCGCGATGAAAGAGTATCTCGGCCTGGAAACGGCATGACCGGAACGCAGGAGGCGATCCTATGACTCACGCTGCACCCTCTCCGGACGCCGCCGAACGCTTGCCCGATCGGTTTCGCGGCGTTCTGCTGGGTCTGGCCGCCGGGGACGCGCTCGGCGCACCGCTCGAATCGCAGCCTGCCCGAACGCCCGAACACTACCTGACGGAGATGGTCGGCGGCGGCTGGCAGAAACTGGCGCCCGGCGAATGGACGGACGCAACCGAGCAGACTCTCTGCGTCGTCGAGAGCCTGCTGACGAAGCGCGTCTTCGATCCGGATGACATTGCACGCCGTTTCGTCGTCTGGATGCAGAGCAATCCGAAGGATATCGGCCTGCACACCCGACGTGTTCTGGACGCTATCCAGAAAGGGGCTACCTGGGAGGAGGCCGGGAAGGAGACCCAGGCGCTCGACCCCAACAATGCTCCCAACGGCTCGCTGATGCGCAGCGCGCCGCTTGCCCTTTTCTTCTGCCGCCACCCCGAATATGCCGCTTCGCTTTCGCCGGTTCTCTCCCGCATCACCCACACGCATCCCGATTGCGAATGGTCCTGTGTCTTCTTCAATGTCGCCCTTGTCGCCCTGCTCAGCGGCCTCAGTAAAAACGAAGCGGTGGAACTCGCCTACGATGCAATCGACGGAGCCTCCCAGGCTCTGAAAGATCGGATCGGGCGGGCGATGGGGCCGACCTGCGAAGTCGCGCCGAGCGGGTACGTGCTGGACACCCTGGAGGTCGCGCTCTGGGCGTTTCTCCACACCAAAACCTTCGAAGACGCCGTTATCACCGCGGTCAATCGCGGCTCGGATGCCGATACCGTCGGCGCCGTGGTCGGAGCGCTGGCTGGAGCGCGCTACGGCATGTCCCATATCCCTTCCCGATGGCTGATCGCCCTGAAAGAGAGCACCTTCCTGATCGACTACTCCGACCGCCTCTACGATCTCGCGATGGCATAGCCGCAGGATCAAAATTAAATTTTGATTTAGTTAGGGCGGGTCGGGCCAGGTTTGGGACGTGTGATCGTTGGCTTCGGCGGCGTCTCGGTTTTGGGAGCGGGATCGTCGGGGCCGGGGGGCGGGATAAAGGTCACCTTCTTCGCGGCGAAGTTGAACACCACCTTATAGCGGCTGAGAAAGTCGAGGCCCAGCACGGCGGTCTCGCGGCCAAAACCGGGAGACGCGTCCGCCGAGAGATAGGCGACCCGCAATGATTTGCACTCCGCTTTGCCGACCGCGACGCTCGGCGCCTGTATCAGCGTCGCCACCACCTCTTTGCCCCCGACCACACCCAGTTTCACGGTTTCCAGGGGTGGAAGCTTGAGTTTCTCGCCGACAGACGCGGGGATCAACGTCCCGACCGTCCCGGTATCGAGGATCGCGGGGAACGGCTTCGACTTCGGCAGCGTCATCATCACATAGATACGGCCATCCCGCAGGGTCATCGGCACGACGATGGAACCCGCAGGCATTTTCGCCGTCGGCTTCTCCACCGATTTTTCGAGCGTACAGATTTTGTGCGTAATGTCCAGGGTGACCTGGAACGCGGACAGGAAGGGAGTTCCCAGCCACCCGACCGGCGCGTCGGGATGCGGGTTGTGGGAGACCTGCGAGACGACTTCCACCTGCGCAACAGGCACTTTTTCCAGTTTGACCAGTCCAAATTGCAGGCTGTCCAGCGTCGTTTCCGGAGCCTCCAGCTCTCGATCCAGGATATCGACACGCACTTTTGTCTTCCCATTCGGTATCTGCAGTCCGGTCAGCGTAGGGCTGATCGTGTTGGCGTTCAGGCCGGTGGAAAGCCCAAGACGCTCGGCCCTACCGTTGACGGCGATGTAGACGGTCGGCCGCCCCAGCCAGACTCCCAGATTGAGCGTAAGAGGCAGCGCCGGATTCGGAGGCAGCGTCACCGGGCTTACCTGGAACGGCGCCGTCACAACCGGCTGCACAGCAGGCGTCACCGCGCCCGCCGGGGGTGTCGTCGGAGGCGTCTGTCCGAACAGACCGGAGGCAGGCAAGCAGATTCCTATCCCGCCGAAGAGCAGGACGGCGCCGACATGCCTGCGCAGAAATAGTCTGTTAGATTTCATAAGTCCATGACCTCCCCCAACCCCCTCCTTCTCAAGGAGGGGGCTATTAGTGCCTAAACCGCGCCTTCTAAAGGAGGGGGCTTATTAACCTCCCCAACCTCCTCCTTCACAAGGAGTTGGCTCTCCAATTCTCTCCTTCCCCTTGGGAAGGGGAGGGTCGGGGTGGGGTGTTTCCCCTGCTACCGATGGTTCTGTTCGACGATCTGTTTGATGGCGTCGAGCGCCAGCAGGTAGACCAGGGTTCCAAGGCCGACGATCTGTCCGGCGACGACCGGGGAGATAACAGAGCGATGTCGGAACTCCTCGCGCGCATGGACATTGGTCAGGTGCACCTCGATCGTCGGGAGACGCACGGCCGTAATGGCGTCTCGGATCGCATAGCTGTAGTGTGTAAAGGCGCCGGGATTGATGACCAGGCCATCGGCGCTGCTTTTCGCCTCATGGATCGCGTCGATGATTTCGCCTTCATGGTTGGACTGGAAGATACGCACCTCCATGCCATTGGCCTGTCCGCGCAATTTGATCTTCTTGTTGATATCGTCGAAGGAGTCGCGGCCGTAGACTTCGGTTTCGCGGTTGCCGAGCAGGTTCAGGTTGGGGCCGTGGATCAGGGAAACTCGAATCAAAAGTGCCTCCAGGTCTATTTACGAGAAAGAGTGGTGGGATCGGCGTCCGGGTTGAGCACCGTCGCTTCATCGATCAGCAGAATCGGAATACCGTCTCGGATGGGAAAAGCGTAGCGTCCGCAGGCGCAGTTCAGGGTATTGCGGTCCACATCGAGGGTCAAGGGCGGATGCGCTTCGCAGCCGGGACAGGCCAGGAGTTCCAAAAACCAGGGATCGAGCGTCTGGGGAGCGACCGTCTCCGCACTTTTTCCTGTTGAGGGCGCACCCGCCTCGTCTTGCTTACTCATCATCGTCTCTCTTTCTTTTCCAGCGCCGCCCGGTAGACGTCGAGGGTGCGTTGTGCCGTGGTCTCCCACGAAAATTTGGCCGCGCGCAGGGGACCGCGCAGAGCCAGATCCCGGCGCAGAGGCGCATCGTCTACAATGCGAAACAGGGCTTCCGCCCAGGCGTCCGGATCGGTCGCAGGGACGACGAATGCCGCCTCTCCGACCACTTCCGGGAGCGAAGGCCGATCGGACACCACCACCGGGGTTCCGCAGGCCATCGCCTCCAGCGGCGGGAACCCGAACCCCTCGTAGAGGGCAGGATGCACGAGCGCGGCGCAGGCGCGATAGAGCAACGGTAGATCGGCATCGTCCACATAGCCGGGAAAGCGCACGGCCAGCACTGCGACATCGCCTCCGCCCGCCTCCGCCTCATCCCGCAAAGCGTTCTCCTCAGTTCCCCACCCCGCTTTGCCCACAAACGCCAGGGTGTGCGGAATGTTGAACCGTTTTTTCGCCAGTCCAAAAGCCCGCGCCAGCATCCGAAGATTCTTCCGGGGCTGCATCACGCCTACTGCCAGCAGAAACGGCTCTGTGAGGCCATACTTCTCCGCAGCGAACTTGCGCGCCTGCTCAGGGTCTGTCCCGGTTCCGAAGCCGTCCGGCAATCCGAGCGGAATCGCCACGACCTGGCGTTCCGGCAATTTATAGACACGCAGAATATCGGCGCGTGAGCTTTCCGAATCCGTGATCACACGGCTGGCCTGCCGCATCGAGGGCGGCACGGTCAGGTTCATCAGCAGGCGATGTTTGAGCGGAAACCACTGCGGATAGAGCCGAAACGAGATGTCATGCACGGTGGTGACGACCGGGCAGGGACATAGCCCGCGGGGGGGGATCGTATACTGCACATGGACCAGATCCGCCTGATCCCGTCGCGCCGCCTCGGGCAGGGCCGTCAGCGTCCAGAGCCGCTCGTTGCGCGCGTCAATCACCTGGTACTGCACATTCGGCAGATCCGGCAGTTCACCCTTCGGAATTGGTGTCCGGCTGTAGATCAGAAAAGTATCGTCCGGTGCGAGGCTAGGCATGGTTCGCAGCAGACTGCGCCAGTAGGTGCGGTCGCCCGTAAAACGTCCCGTCAGCGTCCGCCCATCAATCGCTATCCGCACGCCTTTAACTCCTCACCACTATGTAGTTTTGTTTGAGACGCGGTTACCGACATTCGCCCTTAGCCTACCAACCTCCAGAACTTTCCAGCGAGTTGATGATCCGCTGGGTGCGCTCGCGCTTTTGCCGTCCCCTCCACCAGATCATACTCGCGATAAGAGCCAGGCCCACATATCCCACGCAAAGATCCAGGTCATTTCCGGCTTTAATCAGGCTGCCGGAATAGAGTTCTCGGAAGGAGACACCATCGATCCAGAGAGTGAAAAAGCTATGGAAGGAGTATCCCCCGATACCTGCCCATAAGCTTGCCATGTAGAGCTTAAGCGCTGCAAGTAGTATCGCCAGCGGTATCGTGCAAAAGGTCACTGCCTGCATTCTGGTACCGCGTTTTCCCACTACGTCCAGGAGTCCTTTACGGTCTTGATCTGTTAACATCATGGTACACATCCTTCTTGTGTCGATACAATCCTGCCTTATCATCCGTTGCCGCTGAAGTCGACCGGGGTTTCGGTGTCGTGGAGGCGCTGGTTGGCGGTGTCGAATTCGGGGAAGCCGGCGCCTTTTTCGATAGCGCCGCGCCACTTGTCGCGCGCGCCGTCCCGGTCACCACGTTTCCACAGTTCGTCGCCTTGTTGAATCAGGCTCGAGGCGTCCTGGCGTCGCTGATTGAGAAACTGGTTGGGATCTTCGGTGGGCGTAGGATCGACGCGAGGATTCGCCGCGGAGCCGATCGGGGCGCGATTGTCGAGTTTGGGGGGCGGCTCGGCACCGGCAGGAACTCCGTCGACAGCACTGCGCTCTTCCTGAGCGCCGGTTTTATCGCCGAGGCTCTGTTTGACGTTTGCGAGTTCGATGTGGGCGGTCTGATAGTCCGGCTGGTACTGTAAAGCTCTGGCAAAGGCGGAGCGGGCATCCGCCAGTCTGCCGCCGTCTCGGGCAGCGCGGCCTAACTGCACGTAAGTATAGGCCAGATTGGTGTTCAGGCGGACGCGCTTGTCCGCAGGCGGATTGGCGCTCAGCGCCTGCTCGTAGTCCCGCGCGGCCGTGGCGTAGTCCTGCGCGTTGTAGGCGGTCTCCCCCTGCGTCATCAGGACATCGACATGCTGCCCCTTCGCGGTATCCGTATAGCGATTATAGCTCTTGATGAAGAGCAGGACCCCTCCTGCCAGCAGCCCTCCGATCAGCACCGCCATCCCGAGAGAGGCGATAAACTGGCGCATTCCGGGCGAGATCGTGAAAACGGGAACGGACGGCGGATTCGTATATCCGGGCACGGCATATTGGGGCGGCACGTTGGCTGGAAAGATCGTGCCCTGCTGGGGAGGATAAGACGCCTGTGTCTGCGGGTAGTGCGTAGAGCCTCCGCCGCCGGGAGGAGCGCCGTTCCAGCCCCAGGGCAGACTTCCTGCCGGAGCGGGGGCAGGCTGCGCCTGGGCCGGGGCGTAGCCGGGCAGCGACGCCGACGCGCCGTAACCGCCGCCATAGCCTCCGGCGGCAGGCAGAGACGCGGAGGGGTGCGCCGCGTGTCCGTTGCTGCCGCCGTAGTAGCTGCCGCCCATCCCGGTCTGGCCCATATTCGTCGGCTGGCGGGGCAGGAAGATCGCGGGAGTCTGTTCGGCGGCGCGCAGGTCGCGCTTCATCTGATCGGCGGAGTGAGGGCGATGATTCGGGTTTTTCGCGAGGGCGTTGCGCACGATCTGCTCTATGCCCGCCGGAACGCCCGAGAGCGGCGGCGGTTCGGCATTCATGATCGCATAGGTGATCGCCACCACGCCGTCTCCCACAAAGGGCTTGCGCCCGGCCAGCATCTCGTAGAGCACCACGCCCAGCGAGAAGATGTCGGAGCGATGGTCCAGCCCACGCCCTTCGATCTGCTCGGGCGACATATAACTGGGCGTGCCGAAGATCTGACCGTCGGCGGTCAAAGCGACTTCGTCGGAGAGGCGCGCGATCCCGAAGTCGGTCAGTTTTACCTGGCCGCCGGGGAGGACATGGATGTTGTCGGGCTTGATATCGCGATGGACGACGTTTTTGGAGTGGGCGTAGGCCAGCGCGTCGAGGATCTGACAGACGACTTCGAGGGCTTCCCGCAGAGGATAGGCGCCGCGCACCTGCATGGCGTCCCGAAGCGACTGGCCCTCCAGGTACTCCATCGCGATGAAGTAGCGGCCGTTCTCCTCGCCGAAATCGAAAACGGAGACGATGTTGGGATGGTCGAGGCGGCCGGCGGCGCGGGCCTCGCGGTTGAACCGTTCGACGCGATCCCGCCGCGCCTGCCCGGTCACTCCGGGGAGCAGATTCAGCTCTTTGATGGCGATGCGCCGCCCCAGCGTGACATCCGTCGCCTCATAGACGATATCGTTGCTGCGCGCGATCTCCCGTACAATCCGATATTTGCCTTTGATCGTATCTACCACATCGGTCTCCGGTTCGGGGAAGGCAAAACGGTGTGGCGCGACAACCGGTACAGTCTGCGCTCAGGTTATGGCGACCCTCTCTTATTATACGCGACGATCCGCGGAAAATACGCCTTACCCACGGCCGAACAGTTTACGGAGGCCCGTGGCCTGCGGAGCCGCTTTGGGCGGTTCGGCAGCGACCGCGGGGTTATCGCCCGGTGACAGAGGCGCTTCGAAGCTGTTCAGCCCGGCACCCGGAGCCTCGGGAGTATAGGGACAGAGGGCGCGCACCGACAGGACGAATGCGGTGATGTTGTCGCGCCCGCCGCGCGCATTGGCGAGTTCCAGGAACTGACGGGCCGCTTCGGAAGGGGAATGGCTCCCGGCAATCTGCCCGATCTCGTCCTCCCCTACATAGCCGCTGAGACCATCCGAACAGAGGACCCAGACATCGCCCGGACGCGCCTGCTCCTCGAAGAACTCCGGCTCGACGTTCGGCATCGCGCCGATGGAGCGCGTGATCACGTTGCGGAAGGGCGACATCTCGGCGGCTTGCCGGGTCATGAGGCCGGCACGCACCTGCTCCTCCACCCAGGAGTGATCCATCGTGACCTGCCGCACCGCCCCGTCCCGGATCAAGTAGGCACGGCTGTCGCCGACCTGGGCGACGATGACGCGATCCTCGACGAAGATCAGCCCGGTCAGAGTCGTGCCCATGCCGTTGCGTTCCGGGATCATCTGCGCCAGACTGTAGATGTAGTCGTTGGTGTTGACGATCGAGTCGTAGAGCGCATTGACCAGGTCGGGCGCGGCGCTGTCGTAGTAGTTGGCGATGAGCTTTTTGAGCATCGTCTCGCTGGCGATCTGGCCCGCCTGCGCACCGCCGATGCCGTCCGCGACCGCGTAGAGGCAGCCGCGCGCCGCCAGAATCTCCGGCGCTTCCGGCTCATAGAACTCGAACTTGTCTTCGTTGTTTTCGCGCACCTGTCCCATATCGGTCTTAGCGGCGAATTTGATCAGCGGCACACAGCGCGGCATGACGGCTTCGTAAGCCCGCCAACCGCGCACCAGTTCGGCCCGGTCGAACTTGGCGGTCGGCTCCTGATCTGAGTTCTCATTGCCGCCGTAGACGTCGGTTTCGCTCATTCGGGTTGAGCCTCCACCGGGACCGAAGTTTCCAGTCCGGCTCCCTCCGCATAGACGTCCGCATCGGCTTCTGTGGGAGTCTCGACGGGCGCGACCGGCGTGAAGCGATAGCGGGTCTGCCCGAGCTGCACCTCATCGCCCTCCAGCAGCAGTTGGCGCTCTCCGACGACCAGGCGCTGCCCGTTGACGAAGGTGCCGTTGGTGCTGCCGGTGTCGGTCAGGTAGGTGCCTGTCGCGTCGGTTGCGATCTCGGCGTGCTTGCCGGAGATATAGGCGTCGTTGGGGAAGACCAGCGTGTTGCCGGCCCTGCGTCCGATCGTGATCGTGGTCGTGGTCACCCGGATGTCCGGCGAGGGTCCCTGCTCGTTGGTCAGCATCGCCACAAACGGCCCAGCGTCCTCCGCCTCCGTCGGGGGCAGAGGCGGCACACCGGGCGCGTCCCCAAGCGGCGGAATGCCAACAATGGTCTTATCGTCCGTCGGAGGGGTTCCGACCATCGTTCTGTCGCTGACGACCACTGTTTTGTCCGAGGATCCCCTGTCGGGTCCGCCGATCTCCAGGCGCGCCTGCCAGTTGCCGAACTTCAGCACCGTTCCGGCAGGAGCGGTCGTCGGCTGGTTTGCGCTGAGGCGCAGGTCACCGACTTTGGTGCCGTTGCTGCTGCCGAGATCTTCCACCGTGACGACGCCGTTCTCCAGAGTGATTGTCGCGTGATTGCGCGAGATGGTCGCGTCGGTGATCAGGACATCGGTGCCCTGCCGCCCGAGCGTATTGACGCCGTTGTTCAGTCGGAACTTGCGTCCGTCAGTGAGATCGATCAGTTCCGCGGGTGGGGCCTCCTGCGGGGCCATGTCCGCCTCTACCGGTGGGGCGGAGGTCAAGAGAAATCCGCAGTCGCCGCAGTACGGCTCCATCAGCGGCGTGACCGATTTACAGACCGGGCAGTTGGTCGTGCCGCCCATCTGCGTCCGCATCGGGTCGCCGCCCATCTGTGTCGGCATGCCGCCCGCCGGAACGACCATGGTCCGGTCGGCAGAGGGCGAAACCGCGCCCATGACTCGTGTCGCCTCGATATTGCTCATGGTCTCTCCCCCTTACCGTTTACCCTGATTGAGATTCAGAACCGTTCCCATCAGTGTCTTCTCCGCCTCGCCGCCCGACTGGAGCGCCTGGATCGCCATCGTGACCTCCTGCGCCTTGGCGGCCTGCCCGGCCTGCATCAGCACGGTGCGGGTCTTGTTCAGCTCCTGCATCGCGCCCATGGCGGTCAACTGCTGGGTGCGCATCCCCATCATGGTGCGCTCCAGGTTCTTCGAGGCCATCGCGATGTCCAGCTCGTTGCGGACGATCTGATTGACGCCTGCAGCGAGCAGGCTGCGGTCGGTGGTAAAGTCGAAGACAAGATCTCCGACGGCCTGCGAGGGCCGATTGTTCACCACATCGTCGTAGAGCACTTCGACTTTCGCGACCCGATAGGTTCCGGCGGGACGACGGTCGAACTCAAACTCTGCAAGCACGGTGCGCACGGTGCCCCGCTCGATGTCCGGCAGCGGGATCTCCACGACGCGGCCCTGGAAGGCGGGCTGCTGGCCGTAGACCTGCCGCACTTGGGACCAGCGGGTCAGGGTCAGGCGCACCCGCACGTTGCGGGCGACGATGGTCATGAGGGTTTCGAGTTCACGGCGGAAGACTTCGGGGATCAGATCGGGACGCTGGATATAGTAGTAGTTGCCGCCGCTGCGTCGGGCGATACCGGCCATCAACTCCTCGTTGTACTCGCTGCCGAAGCCGAGCGCGGTGATCGAGATGCCCTGCGCCTTCTGCTGCCCGACCTGCTGCACAATCGAGTTGAAGTCTTTCAGGCCCGCCGTCGGCTCGCCATCCGTCAGCAGCAGAACGCGGTTGACATAGCCGGGGGTCTGCGCCATCACCGACTGGATCTGCATACAGCCTGCCACCAGGCCGTCGTAGAGGTTGGTCGTGTTGCCCGCCTCCATGCGGCGAATATGCTCTTTGACCAGCGCCTTATTGACGATGCGGCGCGCGGGCATCAGGACATCGACCTGCTCTTCAAAGGTGACGATGGAGAGAATATCGTTCGGCTCCAGCATGTCCACGACGTATTCGCAGGCGCGCTTGACATACTCCAGCGGTTCGCCCTCCATGCTGCCGGAGCGGTCGATGACGAGGCAGACATTGATCGGCGCGCGCCGTCCAAGTTGCTGTCCGCTCGCCTTGACCACGATCAGCGCGTGATCCCGACTGATCTCCGGGGCCATCGCATAGCGGTTGCCGGGAACGCACTCGACTTCGACGGTCTGCATCGGCATGCCCATCTGGGTACGCATGGGGTCCACGCCGCCCATCGCGCCTCCCATCTGCGTGCGGCTGCCGCCGATCACGGTGGGCTGCGCCATCCCGGGCGCGTTGGGCATCCCGGTTCGCCCGAGTATCTGTGTACGATCTTCCATTCGTTCCCTCTTTTCCGTTTGCTAAAGGTGGAATAGGTCTACTATCAATCAAAGCGTTCGCGATGGTAGTGATTCCATCGCAATGTGTTATTCGAAGCCTTAGCGATGGAATGAATTCCATGCGCGTGCGATGGGCTAAAGCCCTTCGCTAGGGGCCTTCGGCCGAAGGTCCGCCGTCGCGGACTCACTGTCTGTTACACATCTTGTTAGCTGGAAGTGCTATCGGTTGTGATGTTATTCAAAGCGAAATTTGCTGCCGCCGAACTGCACGATGTCACCGGGCGCGAGGGCCACCGGGCTGGAGAGTCGCATTCCGTTGACGAAGGTTCCGTTTGAGGAGCCGTTGTCGTAGACGACGTAGTTGCCGCCCTCGTTGATCAGGCGGGCATGGGTGCGTGAGATCGTCGTGTCCGCGGAGAGCACGATGTCGGAGGTGGTCTCGCGTCCTACGGTGGTATTCGCGGCGACGAGGGCAAAGACCTGCCCCGCATAGGGACCTTCGACACTTGTCAACTGTCCGACCGCCGCCATCCCCGGCATTGGAGCGCCGAATCCGGAAGGCGGGCCGCCAAAGCCGGGCATGGTCGTGTTGGGTCCGGGCATCGGAGGGACTCCGTAGCCGCCGATGTCCGGCGGCGCGCCAAATCCGGGAGGCGGACCGCCGAAGCCGGGATTGGGATTCATTCCACTCATTCCTACGCCGCTGCCGACGGGCGTATTCACCGCGCCTCCGTTTCCGAGGGAGCAGAGACATTTGCCGGTCGCGTCTTTTGGCGCGCCGCAGAAGGGGCAGAGATGGGAAGGCATCGGGACCGAAGCCGCATTGGGTTTGATCTTCGGTTCGTCGATCGGCTTATGGGCGAACTTGCTTTGCGTGGCTTTCTCGCGGAACAGGATGCGGTGCTGCCCGATCTGGATCATATCGCCATCGCGGAGCAACTGCTCTTTGCCCGCCTCGACACGCTGCCCATTCACCATGGTGCCGATGGGAGTGCCCGCATCGAGCAGGACATGCCGCTTGCCGTCGGCGCGGATGGCGGCGTGCTGCACGCCGACGCTCATATCGCCATAGAGCGGCACATCGCACCGCTCCTCACGGCCCAACAGGTTCATCGGTTTGGAGAGGATAAAGTCTTTGCCTTCGTTGCGTCCCGCCAGGACTTTGACCCACGCCTGCTTGAAAAGCTCCTGCATCAGGCCGATGAAAAAACCGGTCAGCGCTCCGATGAGGATATACGAGAGCATGCGGCCGGGGCCACCGGCGTCGTAACAGCCGGCCTGGCCGGTGGCGTTATAGACCGGTGCGGTCGCTCGCCCCAGCAGGTCGAACAGCATTCCCCCGATCAGTCCTCCGAGGAGGCCGCCCAGCCCGCCCTGAAAAATACGTTTGGGCGTCATCGTCGACAGCGCCGCCCCCACTCCAAGGCCCATTCCGGTGAACGCGAACAGAACGGAGCGTGCAACGATCTGTTGGATGAACGCGAACAGCGAGGGGTTGGTCGGCGCGGTGTCCGAGCCGCCCAGCAGGCGATAGAACTCATGCCCGAATTGGCTGCCCAGTGTGCCGAGGACGACGCCGCCAAAAAGCCCGATCAGCACGCCCCGCACGAGTTTGCGAGGATTGCCTTCGACCACACCATCCACCCCACCGAGCAGCAGAGCGATCAGGCCATAGACCGAAAATCCCAGGATCAGCGCGGGCCATGGGGAGGACGGCTGCACGGCCGTACACGCCCCATCGATCTTGTGGATATAGCTATTGTAGGGGATGAGGGCTTCGGAGATTACCCCTCCGACAAGCCCCCCGACCCCTCCGGCAATCAACCCGAGCAGGATACGCGATCTCAACTCTCTACTCCCTTACTGCGCTACGCCTCGAAGCGGAAGCGTGTGTTGCCGATGTTGACCTCATCTCCGGGTCGAAGCGGCTGCGGGGTCTGACCGGGGATACGCACTCCGTTGACATAGGTGCCATTCGACGAACTGTTGTCCACGAGAATCACCTGCCCGTTGGTCATCTGCACGGTAGCATGTCGGCGGGACGTGTTGGTATCGTTGGGCAGCGGAATGGGGTTGCCGGCATCGCGTCCGATATCCATCGACGGCCCCACCAGCGGGAAGATCGATCCGGCGTAGGTGCCCATCGTCGCGACGAGGCGCGGCCCGCTCGCCACCGGCGCAGGTGTGGCTCCCATACCTCCTCCCGCCATCCCGATGCCGCCGAAGGGATCGGCGGTACCATCCGTGATGGGCTGGATGGGCGGTTTGGCGGGCTTATCAAAGGGACTGGGAGCCGTGCCGGTTCCGGCGTCCGTCGCCATCATCGCGTTGGTGAGGCCGAGTTTGTCCATCACGTTCTTCAGGCGTCCGGTCTGGTAGAGCCAGTAGACCCCGTAGAAGATCGCGCCGAGAAAGATCAGGCTGACGAGAGTGCTGAGCACGCCGCTGAAGGGGCCGGCGCTGGACTGCGTGTCGGAACGGTCGTGGCGGGTGTCGCTGTCCGAACCTTCTCCGCGGGACGATCTTGACGAGGGAGCGGGCGTGTTGGCGGCGGTGACGGGAACAGGCGCTGGAACAGTCTTCGCGTCGGCCCAGTCTACGGACATCGGCGCCCAGCCATCTCCGGTGCGGGAGGCGGGAAGGGTCTGCGTCACGCCGACCTTATGATCGGCATAGCTGACGGTCGCGGTCAATTCTTTGTTAAGCGGCACGTTGTCGAAGCGCGCCAGACCGCCATCCGCGGCCTGAAGGGTCGTCGTCTTGTTATAGGTTTTGGTCGCGTCCGTCAATGTCACCTGCGCGCCGATCACCCCCAACCCTGCCTTCTGCACAGGCACATTGATGCGCTGGGCATAGGTAAAACTGCTTTCGGTCAGGGGAATGGCGGCGTCGGTCTTAATCGGGAAACGGGCGAGATTGCCGCGCGTGTTGTCCAGAATCTCCAGTTTCGCGGTCTTCACATCCACCGTACTGGGCACGCCGACCACAACCTCGGTTCCGGTGGCGGCGGGCAGAGGCGTCAGCGCCGTCAGGGCGGTCTCTCCATTGGCGGAGACGAAGCGATAGCCGAAATCGCCCTGGATCTGTTTCGTCAGTTTCACGACGGCCGAAGAGGAGACAGGTGTGGTAGACGGCGCGCCACTGGTGGAGGTCGCAGGAGAGCCGCTGCTGCCGGTGACCGGAGGCTGGGTTTGGCCCGAACCGGCGGGTGGGTTCTGCGCCAGGGCAGCCACCGGCAGGCTTAAGGCCACCATACAGAGAGAGAGGCGCAGAGCGCGATGGGGACTGAAAAGGGCGGTACGACGGTTCATAGGGTTTCCTCAAGCAGTCGATGTGCTGCGGGCAGATGGTCGATCAGATCTCCGGCGACGAGTCCGGCTTCTCCCTGTGCGGCGGCGGCCAGATCCCCCGCCAGTCCATGCAGATAGACACCGAGCGCGACCACCTCCAGAGGCGGGATGGCTTCGGTGCGAAACGTCTCTTCATCCTCATGGGCACGAAGCGGAGCGATGGCCTGCGCCAGCAGGCCCCCCACGATCCCCGTCAGCGTGTCTCCCATCCCGCCCGAGGCCATGCCGGGATTGCCGCTGGTGTTGAGAATAACGTTGCCCTGTGGGTCCGCAGTCAGGGTATGACGCCCTTTGAGAACGACGGTCGCCCGATAGCGGCGCGCCAGTTCTCGCACAGAGGTTATCCGATTGGACTGCACGTCTGCGATGGATGTTCCCAGCAGCCGAGCGGCCTCTCCGGGATGTGGCGTCAGCACCAGCGGAGCGCCTGGATTTTCGGGCCGTTTCAGAGCGATCTCCGGCGATTGCGCCAGCGCGTTGAGTCCATCCGCATCCAGAACCAACGGCTTCGGGATCTCGATGAGCAGGCGATGTACCAGGGCGCTCACCTCCGGTTCCGTCGTCAGCCCTGGTCCTACGCACATCACCGTGGCTTTCTCGGCAAACCGGGACACCGCAGTAAAGGCTTCGCCCGAGACCGCGCCGTCTCTCTCCGGCAGGGCGATAGTCATCTGTTCGTCCAGCTTTGCGCCGATCGTCGGCTGCACACTGGAGGGCGCAAGCACCGTTACCAGCCCCGCGCCGACCCGCTGCGCTCCGCGCGCAACCAGGGACGGCGCGCCGGCCATTCCATGCGAGCCGGCCACAATGCCCACATGCCCGTAGTCGCCTTTGTTCGTCTCGCCTTTACGCTTCCGCAGCAGCCGATTCGCCTTCCCAAAATCGACCCTCGCTCCGTAACCCAGATCCCGAAAATTCCCTTGCGGCCGTATCGGGCCGCGGTTCGACTCCCCTTCCCTGCGGCGAGGAAATAGTTCCGGGTCCAGAGCGAACTGCACTTCGATCGTCGGCTCTGCGGGATCGGTCGGAGGCAGTTTAGTCCAGTCGAATCCGATGTCGGCGGTATGCAGTTTCCCAACGTGTTCCGCGCCGGGGAAGAGCAGCAGTCCCAGTTTAGGATACGCAAACGTAACGGTATGCGTCGCCTTGACCGCCGCGCCGGGCATCTCGCCGGTGTCTGCATCGACGCCGGAAGGCACATCGACGGCGAAGACAGGGCAGGTCACCCCGTTGATCGCCTCGATCTGCGTGGCGATCTCAGTGCGTGGCGCGGATTTGACGCCCGTCCCGAGCAGCGCATCGATGACGAAGTCGGCGCGCGCCAGCAGAGCATCGCGCTCCACCACCGAGCCTGCCGATAGAAAATTCAGTTTGAGGCGGTGCGCAATCTCATGATGTGCGCGGGCATCGGCTTTGAGGTTCTCCGCCGTTCCCACAAAAAGAAGGGTGCAGTCGGTTCCCGCAAGATGCAGATAACGGGCGATCACGAAGCCGTCGCCGCCGTTGTTGCCGGGGCCGCAAAAGACCACCGCACGCTTACCCCGTAAGCAACCGCACTCTCGCTGCACCGCATCCACGACCGCGCGCCCGGCGTTCTCCATCAGGACCACGCCGGGAATGCCGAACTCCTCACTCGCCCGACGATCCATGTCACGCATCTGCTGTGCTGTTACTACGCGCATCGTCACCTCAGATATGTCGGTAGAGACGCTGTCAGGCGGTCCGGGTGTTCACTTCGCGCCGAGGCGTTCCGGTTCCCTGCTCAGGCGGTAGCGCAGATAGATCTCGCTGCCGTCCCGATAGAGGGAGAGCAGCGTTGCCGGAAGCGCGACATTGGGCGGGAAGCCCGCTCCGCTCACCGGCGTCGGCAGGCCTGTACCGCCTTTGATCTTTGGAGCCAGAGTCAGAAACAGTTCATCGGCGAGGCCCGCGCGAATCAGTTGGTCGTTAAGCGTCCCACCGCCTTCGCAAAGCAGATAGCGGATGCCAAGGTGTTGACGCAGATACTTCAGCGCCGCCGCGAGATCCACATCCTCCTGCCCTATCCGCAATACGTTCGTTGCCGCTTCCAGTTTCGCAGCAAGCTCGGCCGGCAGCGTGGTGGGCGCAAGCACATAGGCTTTTTGCGGCGCATCTGTAAAGAAACGATTGTTCAGCGGCACATCGCCCTTGCGCGTCACCACGAACCGCAGGATCTCCGGCGGATAGATCACCTGGCTGGCGCGCAAGGTCGTGCTGCCCAGCATCGCCGCATCACACGTCTTCTGTAAGCGTCGAAACAGTCTCTGATCCGTCGGCCCCCCGACCCCTTTCGCCGTCCCACCCGGCTCCCCCACGACAATCTTACCATCGATGGTCGCCGCCATATTGATGTAGAGATAGGGTCGATCCTCCGGCGGTTCCGGACGCTCTAAGATGAGATAGAGATCGTCCGGTTCCGGGGGATGCGTCGAGTTGTCGAACAGACATTGTAGAGCCATGGCACGATTTTGCTTTTAGAGAGATCAGAACGCGGGGCGTTCCCATTGACGGGACTGGACGGATCTGTCTACCGCTTCGAGGACTGCCTGGTTTTTGAGGCCGTCTTCGAAGTCGGGGGTGAACTGTTCGCCCTTGCCGATAGCCTGGAACAGATCTTTCATCATGTTGATGAAGGTGTGCTCGTAGCCGATGATGTGCGCGACGGGCCAGTAGCCTTCCATGTAGGGCATAAAGTTTTCGGTGGCCTGGATGGTATGGAAGCCCTGAAGTCCCTGCGGATCGTCGGTCAGATAGATCTCGATCTCGTTCATGCGCTCCAGGTTGAAGGCGATAGTGCCCTTCTCGCCGTTGATCTCCCAGCGGTTGTAGTTTTTGCGGCCGGGCGCGAGGCGGGTCGCTTCGAAGGTCGCGGTCGCGCCGTTGTTGAAGCGCGCGAGGAAGGAGGTGACATCATCGACGGTCACATCGCCCATCTCGCCGGAGGCTTTAAAGCCGGTCAGGCCGCCGTCGGTATCGGCGAGCAGCGGACGCTTCTTGATGAAGGTCTCCGCCAGCCCAACCACTTCGGTGAACTCCGCGCCCATCACAAAGCGGGCGGTGTCGATCAGGTGGGCGTTCAGGTCGCCGTGGGACCCGCTGCCTGCAATATTTTTGTCCAGACGCCAGACGAGAGGTACGCTCGGATCGTTGATCCAGTCCTGGAGGTAGGTGCCGCGAAAATGGCGGATCGCGCCGAGTTTGCCTTCCTTGACCATCTGCGCCGCCAAGGCGATGGCGGGAGCTTTGCGGTAGTTGTGGCAGATCCCGTTGATGAGGCCCGTCTGTTTCGCGACATCGTAAGACTCTTTGGCGTCGGCGACGGTGATGGCGAGGGGTTTCTCGCAGAGAACATGCTTCCCTGCCTTCAATGCGGCCTGAGAGATGGCGGCGTGGGTGTCGTTGGGCGTGCCGATGTCGATCAGGTCGATGTCGGGACGCTGGATGACCTCTTCCCAGTTGGTCGCGTACTCCTGCCAGCCGAAGTTCTCGGCGGCGGCCTTCACTTTATGTTCGCTGCGCCCGACCAGCACCTTCATCACCGGCTCGACATCGAGATCGAAGAACCGGCCTACCTGTCGATACGCGTTGCTATGCGCCTTTCCCATGAATTGATAACCGATGAGAGCGACATTGATCTGCCTTTTAGCCATCAGATAAGGTTCCTCCATTGAAAAATTTTCGTGTTGCCGTTTGTCCCAACGGTGCTTACGGACATGGCGAAACCGCCGCGCTCATGTTCGCCATCCGCCTCGTGATTCCTTCTCCTAATGGAAACCCTACTACCAGTCGGCGACCGAGCCGTCGTCATCGTGGAACCAGCGGCCGGGATCGGGCAAGGGGCCGAGCGGGCGCGCCAGGAGGAACTCCTCGTCCAGTTCGACGCCGATGCCGGGGCGCTGGGGCACATCGATGTAGCCATCCTTGACTACAAAGGGTTCCTTCAGATAGCCTGCTCCGAGGCCGAGGGGGTCTACGAACTCCTGGATGAGGAAGTTGGGCGTGCAGGCGTCCACCTGAAGGCAGGCGGCGAAGTTGATGGGACCATAGGGATTGTGGGGCGCGAGGGCGGCGTACCAGGTCTCGGCCATGCTGCCGATCTGGCGGGTTTCGAAAATGCCGCCGCAGATGCAGGGGTCCGGCTGCAAAATCGTGGCTGCGCCTTTCTCCAGCACCTCCCGAAATCCCCACTTGGTGAAGAGGCGCTCCCCGGTCGCGACCGGCGTCTTCGACTGACGGGCGAACTGCACGAGCGCGTCCACATTTTCGGGCAGCACCGGCTCCTCGATAAACAGCGGATGATAAGGACGGATCGCCTCCTCCAGCCAGATCGCCATCGTCGGGCTGACGCGGCCATGAAAATCCAGCAGAATATCGATCTCGTTGCCGACCGCTTCGCGCACCGCCTGCACCCGCGCCGCCGCATCCGCCACGATACTATAGTGATCCACCACATGGACCTTTTCAAACGGGCAGAACTTCATCGCGGTGTAGCCCCGCGCCACCACCGATTTCGCGCTCTCGGCCAACTCCTCCGGTGTCCTGCCGGTCGGGCGGGTGTAGACGCGTATACGATCGCGCACCGCGCCTCCCATCAGTTGCCACACCGGCACTCCAAGCGATTTGCCGAGAATATCCCACAGACACATCTCGATGCCGGAGATCGCCGCGCAGAGGATCGGCCCGCCACGCCAGAACGCACCCCGATAGAGGTTCTGCCAGTGATGCACGACCTTGCGGGGATCCTCGCCAATCAGCGCGTGCTCGTAGCTGCGCACCGCCTCCGCCACCACAAACGCCTTATCCCCCAGACACTCCCCGTACCCGACGATTCCCGCATCCGTCTCGATCTTCACAAACAACCACCGCGGCTGTATCGGGAACGTCGTAATCTTTGTGATTTTCACCGTTGAATCTCCCATCCTTCATTTCTAGTCCTTGCCTCCTCTATTCGGCAATCGTGCATAAACTCCTCCCATAGTATCGATACACAATGTTTTGCGCCTTGACAGCACCTACCCCTTTGGGTATACTGGCAAAAGACTGGTAGGGTAGACGCTCCGGCGGACTACCCTCTATTTTTTGTGACAGGACGACTGGCCCCTTATGGCGATACTAGGATTCGAACTCGACGAGATTGCCCGTCTCATCGCTCTTGTAGAAGAGGGTGATCTGGACGAGATCATACTGGAAGAGGAAGGGCGTAAGCTGCGGATTCGCGGCCCGCGGGCAAAGCGTTCGGCCGGGGGGCAGACCGCTCCGACCACGGCCACGATCGTAACCCAGGCGCCGGCTCTGCCTCCGCCCCCGCGCAAGCAGGCGACGGCACCGCCTCCCGCGGCGGAGGAGGGCACGATCGCGCTGGTTTCGCCGATGGTCGGGGTCTTCTATCGGGCCGGAAAGCCGGGCGATCCGCCGCTGATCGAGATCGGACAGCGCATTACGGTGGATCAGCCTATCGGGCTGATCGAGGCCATGAAGATCTTTTCGGAGATCCCGGCGGAGCATGGCGGCGTCGTGGTCGCCATTCCGGCGAAAGATGGCCAACTGGTTCAGGCCGGGATGCCGCTTGTGATTGTCAAACAAGACTGACGCCGATGACGGCGCTGTGTGAGTTACATCCGTCCTTCCTGTTCTCCCACGAGGGAGAGAGTGAAGAACGGCGAGGGGAGTTGCAATGAGTGGAGAGGCCGCCAAGCGGTGGAACAAAGAGCGCGTGGAGATCGGGATCCTCGGTCTGGGCGTCGTCGGTTCCGGCACCGTACAGTTACTGGAGCAGAATCGGCAGGAGATCGAGCGCAAAATCGGTATGCCGATCCACATCAAGCGGATTGCGGTGCGTAACCTGCACAAGCCTCGTGCAGTCACCGTGGATCGTTCTCTCCTCACTACCAATGCCTACGAGATTCTGGACGATCCCGATATCGACATCGTGTGTGAGCTGATCGGCGGCGTCGATCCTGCAAAAGACTTTGTGCTGCGGGCGCTCCAGAATCGCAAGCAGGTCGTCACGGCCAACAAAGAGATGATCGCCAAAGAGGGCCAGGTTCTGATGGAGGAGGCGAGCCGACAGGGACTCGACTTCCAGTTCGAGGGCAGCGTAGCCGGCGGCATCCCGATCATCCAGCCGATGAAGAACGCGCTGGCAGGCAATCGCGTCACCGAGGTGATGGGCATCATCAACGGGACGACCAACTATATCCTGACCAAGATGAGTCAGGAGCATATCGATTTCCAGGAGGTGCTGCGTGAGGCGCAGGCGCACGGCTATGCGGAGGTCGATCCGACGAGCGACATCGAGGGTTTTGACGCGCAGTATAAGATCGCCATTCTCGCCTCCATCGCCTTCACCAGCCGGGTCTCGATCCAGGACATCCATGTCGAGGGCATTACGAAGATCGAAGCGGCGGACATCGAATCCGCGCGGGACCTCGGCTATGTGATCAAACTCGTCGGAATCGCGCGGCGTGTGGAGGGGGATCGCATGCAGGTGCGCGTGCATCCGACGCTGCTGCCGCAGACGCATCCGCTCGCTTCGACCAACGGCGTCTACAACGCGGTGCTGGTGCGGGGCGAGACCGTGGGAGATGTGATGTTCTATGGCCGGGGAGCGGGCAGCGGGCCGACCGGCAGCGCGGTGGTCGGGGACATCATGGATACCTGCCGCAATCTGCGCTGCGGCACTACGGGACGCGTCTCCTGCACCTGTTTCGAACACAAGACCATGCAGCCCATCGATGAGGTGGAGACACGCCACTATCTGCGGATGACGGTGCAGGACAAGCCGAAGGTGCTGGCCTCTATCGCGACGGTACTGGGCAACAACGATATCTCAATCGAATCGGTCGTGCAGAAAGCCACCCATAGTGGCCTGGCGGAGATCGTCTGGGTCACGCACGAAGCGACAGGCCGACAGGTAAAGCACGCGCTGGAAGAGATCAAGCGCCTGACGGTGGTACTGAACGTCGCCAGTTGGCTCCGCGTCGAAGCGTAACGGTTTGCAGGAGGGAATGAACCATGGCAGCAGCCGAGAACGGGCATCTGACTCTGAAGACGGCGGCGGAACCGACGATCGATCTGCCGCCGGACCCTGCCTCCTTTGAACTGCGTATTCTGCAGGCGAAGCAGATGCGCGTCTTTCGACACGCGGGCGTGCCCCGCCTGACCCTGGAGAACGACCGCTCCTGGACCAAGGTCGCCGTCGCGCGCACCTTTCCCCTCTCCGACCCCGACCACTATCTCGGCTTTCTCGATGGCGCGGGCAAAGACATCGGTATGCTGGAGGATCCGGCGCTACTCGATGCAGGCTCACGCCAGGTTATCGATGAAGAGCTGGCCAAGCGCTACTTCGTGCCGATCATCGAGAAAGTCTATTCGGTCAAGGAAGAGTTCGGCACCGTCTACTGGAAAGTGGAGACCGATCGCGGCGAAAAGGAGATCATCGTCCGCAATCTGCGCGATAACATCCAGGAGCTGAGCGCCACCCGCGTCATCATCACCGACATCGACGGCAACCGCTTCGAGTTCGTCGACCTCACCAAGATGGAACCCAAAACCCAGAGCATCATCCTCCGCAACCTCTAGATATTAATTCAGGGAAGGATTGGGGAACGTCTCAAGGGGAGGGTGATTTTGAGGCTGTCGAGGGTGGAGGTGTAGGCGGCGTGAAGGATTTCGAGGGCGGCGCGGGCATCGGCGGCGGTGACACGGGGGGGCGTCAGACCGCGTGCAGTCTCTGCGAAACCGCGCAGCATTTCGGCTTGACGCAGGGCGGAGAGCGGGAGGGCGGAGGACGCCTCCAGGGTGAGGTTCTCGGGTTTGTGGCCGGTGCGTTGGAGTTTGAGGACGGGCTGGTTGTTGGCGGTGGTCTCACCGGCGCTGAGCGTCAGTTCCATCTCGCCCTGGGCGCCGGTGAAGAGATAGTGTTCGAGGGGATGCAGGCCACGGGAGCGAGAGAGGTGATGGGTAGCCTGGCCATGCTCATGCGAGACAATGAGGTTCGCGAGGGTGGCGCTCGTACCGGGGCGGGCAGGCAGGTTGTTGGCGTTGCCGGGCAGGTCGATGTCGGCGCTGACGGTCTGCGCTTCTCCAAGCCAGCGGCGGCAGAGATCGGCGGTCTGGCAGGCGAACTGCGGCAACTGCCCGATCCAGGAGCGCGCTTCGCCCTCGCCGCCGTTCTCGATGGCGAAGGTCCCACCAGTGGGGAAACTCCAGTCACAGCGTACCTGACGTAGGGTTCCGATCACGCCTTCCGCCAGTTGTTGGGTCACCAGTTCGATCCAGGGGTCGAAGGGGCGGGCGAAGGCGGGAATGAGCGGTACACCTGCGGTCTCGGCGGCTTTAAGCACGGTGTCGAACTCGGCGAGGGTTGGGGCGAACGGGGCATCGCACAGGATGGGCAGACCGGCTTCGAGGGCCTGGAGCAGGAAGGCGTTGCGGTCTTGCGCGGCGAGGGCGAGCAGGAGGGCGTCGGGGTTGACATCCGATTTCCGCAGAGCGGCAAGATCCGTAAAGACGACGGAACGGCCCAGTTCGCGCGCCAGGACACGGGCGAGGCGGGCGTCCTCTTCGACCAGCGCAACGATCTGAATCTGCTTGACGGCGTTGAGAGCCGCGTCGTAGCGTGTGCGGGCCTCCAACAGTCCGATGCCTGCAACCTGTAACGGCGGTAACAGTCCTCCTACAACCTCGCTCATCGTACTCCCGGTCTACGCGCCTGCCGCACCATACGCACAAAACGCGGCAGCAGCATCACTTTGCTGATTTTACGCGGATTCGAGATCACGCGCCATAGCCACTCCAGACGCAGGTTTTGAAAGAGCTTCGGAGCGCGCTTGACATTGCCGGAGAGGACATCGAAGGTGCCGCCCACCCCGATCAGCACGGCAGCGCCCAACTGATCCCGATGCGCGGCGATCCACTTCTCCTGTTTGGGAATCCCCATCGCGACAAAGACCGCATCGGCCTGCGTTTCTCGGATTTCGGCCACCAGGGCGTCGGTCTCGTCCGGCTTGAAGAAGCCGTCGCGGGTGCCGACGATCTGTGCGCCGGGGTATTTCGCCCGCATCTTCTCCGCCGCCTGCGCGGCCACCCCCGGTCCTGCGCCGAGGAAATAGAGTCGATAGCCGGTCTCTGCGGAACGGCGGCATAACTGCTCGACGATCTCGACGCCGGAGACGCGCTCGGGCAAGGGATCGCCCGCCTGTTTGGAAGCCCACAGGACGCCGACGCTGTCGGGTGTCACCAGATCCGCGCCGCTGACGATGGCATGCAGAGCAGTGTCCTCCTGCGCCAGAACGAGCATGGAGGCGTCCGCCGTGATGACATGGTGGGGAGATCCGGCCGCGAAAAAGCCATCCATCGTCGCCAATGCGCTCTGCATCGTGACGTTATGAACCGTCAGGCCGAGGATCGCAACGCCCGGCAGGGACTTCGGTGGGGGCGGATTGACAGACGAAATGGTCATACACGAACTCTCTTTGCGCGAGCAGTTGCAATCGAAAATATAGACAGGAACTTGCGGCCGAGATCGGCGTTGTCGCACTCTTCACGTTTTCATTTTTTGACAGGATTAACAGGATTTGCAGGATTAACAGGATTAAGGTCCGGGCATCTCTTGCTGGGCAAATTATACCCTAGTTTCGCAATGAGTACACTCTTGGAAACGCGGGAGGGGCGAGCAGACCCGATGCGTGCCGGTCGGGTGGACGGGCGAATTATGCTATACTTTGGGCATGAAGAAGACCGAAACTGTTGCGTCCGAAGGTGGACGCAGATCCCGCCTGACACCCCGTACTCTGCTCGAAGTGAAGCGTTTGAGCGAGCCCCAGATGCATCCCGATGGTGAACGCATCGCGTTTGTCGTTACCGAACCCGATTTCGAGGAGAGCCTGAATGTCAGCCATATCTGGATGACGGAGTGGCCGATCGACGAGGAGGAGGAATTTCCGGGTGAGGGAGAGGAGGGCGAGAGCGCTTCTCCGCCAGAGCCGGTTTCTCCGGAGGATCTGACGCGCCAACTCACCTTTTCCCGTGATGGGGAGGACTATCCAAAATGGTCGCCGGATGGGCGCTATCTGGCCTTTCTCTCTGCCCGCCCCGACCCGACAAAGTCGGAGGAGGACGATGACGAGGATCCGGTCGCGCAGATCTGGGTGCTGCCGGAGAGCGGGGGCGAGGCCTACTGCGTGACGGATACGAAAGAGGGCGTCCTCGACTATGCCTGGTGCGCGGACAGCGCGTCGGTAGTCTATCTGGCCCCGGAGCCGCGCCCGCGTCCGCTGGAGAGCGTGCGCAAGGAGGAGCGGGACCGGCGCAAGGTCGATCCGGTGGTGGAGCATGAGGAGCGACTGCGACGGCAGTTCTGGCAGATCGAGGTGGACCACGGCAAACCGAAACTGCTGCATACGGCGGACTACGGAGTGCAGGAGTTCGCGCTGGCTCCGGACGATTCACGGCTGGTCTATGTGACCAATCGCACGGGGGATGGCAACGACTATCATGTCGGCGATCTGGTGCTGGTCAGCCTGCCGGACGGGGTGCGGTTGGAGCTGCCTGCCCGCCCCGGCGACAAAACCCATCTACGCTGGTCGCCGGAGGGAAACCGTCTGGCGTTTCTAGCATGGTTCGATCCCGCCCTTTCGTATTCGCGCCAGTGCCTCTGGGCGCTCGATCTCTCGAATCCCGAGGCGGTTTCGGACTATCGCCTGCTCACCGACCCGAGTTTCGACTTCGACATCACCTGTTTCGAATGGTGCTCGGAGGATGGCGCGATCTATGCGCTGGCGGCGGTGGGAACGGGCAGCGAGATCCTTCGGGTGGATGAAGGGGTCACGGAACGGCTTTCCGCGAGCAATGCGACCGTGCTGGAAGATTTGAGCGTCGATCCGGACGGCGGTGCGCTGATCTTTGTGTCGGAGTCGGCGAGAGCATTCCCGGAGATCTTCGGCCAGGATACGGACGGAACGGTACGCCAACTGACCCGGCTCAATGCGGAGATCGGGGAGAGTCACCTCCTGCCCCAGCAGGAGGTCGTGACCTGGGACAGTGCGGATGGAACCCGTATCGAGGGGGTGCTGACGTTTCCGAACGACTATGCGACTGGCACGCGGGTCCCGTTGATCGTGGATATTCATGGCGGGCCGAAGGGTCGGGCGATGCATCGGCTGCGCTCCTATTCGTTTCCTCCGGTGTGGGCGGCAGAGGGCTATGCCGTGCTGCGCCCCAACTTCCGGGGAAGCGAGGGCTACGGCAACGCCTTCGCTATCTCCAACCGGCGCGATCTGGGCGGCGGCGACTTCGCGGACATCATGGCAGGCGTGGACTGGTGCCTGGCGCAGGGCATTGCGGATCCGGAGCGTCTCGGCATCATGGGCGGCAGCTATGGCGGCTATATGACCAACTGGGCGATCGGGCATACGGATCGGTTCCGCGCGGCGATCTCGATGTTCGGTATCTTCCACTTGCAGACCGACTACAGCAACTCCGAACTCTCCCGCTGGGACAACGACTATCTCGGCGCGTACTACTGGGAAGACCCGGAGATCTTCCAACGGCTCTCCCCCGGTTCGTACCTGACACAGATCAAGACACCCACCCTGATCCTGCATGGCGATGAGGACACCAACACGGTGCTCAGCAATTCCCGGGAACTCTATCAGGCGCTGCGGCATCGCGGGGTCACGACACAGTTCGTCCACTATCCCCGCGAGGCGCACGGCCTGAACGAACCCAATCACCGCCTTGATGAGATCCGCCGCTGCCTCGCCTGGATGGACCGTTTCCTGAAGCAGGACGGCAAGATGCAGGACCGCCATCGTCTGCACGACACCGTTCCCAACCCGGTCGGCGATCTGGAACTGCATGTCGTTCAGGCGGAACTGACCACCTTCACCGGGCAGCCCAAGCCGGAGGAAACGAAGCCGAAAAGCGAACAGACTGCGCTGCTGGAAGTCGTCTTCACCCTGCATAGCCCGCAGCCACGACCGAAAGAGTATGCGCTGGCGCTCACGCCGGAATCCCTGCGTCTGGAATCGCCCCAGAACGATTTCGGACCGTTGCATCCGATCGGCCTCCCGCTCGACCTCCCCGGCGGCAAGGTGCTGGCAGAGACCACCTCCTGGCGGCTTGCCCATCACACCGACGCCGATTCCGGTCAGTTCGCACTCGCCTGCGCCGTCGTCTTCCGCGTCCCCAATGTCGCCGGACACGCCCTCTTCCGCATCGCCGACTTCCCCCCGGTCACCCTGGAATGGGCGGTAGATACAGAAGACGACAAGCACTCCACTCCACCGGCATAGAGAGGAGATCCTCCGCGATGAGATCAGAACTCTGCCCTGCGGTGCAGGAGCCGCCCTCTCCCTGGAAGCACCTCACAACCTGGGCCGTGGGAGGACTCTTCCAGGTGGGCTATGCCGAAAATAGCGATCTGCTGCTGGTGCTGTCCTCTCAAGGCAGAGGGATCTTCGACTGCCTCACCGGTGAGAGAGTGGCGCGCGACTATGAAGAGGCGCACGACTACTTCGATTCCATTCGCTTGATGGCCTCTGGATTCGGTCCTCTGGAGGGCCAGAACATCCGCATGGCGGGCCTGTTCGGAGGTGGTTTGCCCCTCACCACCGAAGATGGATGGTCCCTGGAAGAGCAAGCCCCAGGCTGGCCGACACGGAGCATTCTTCTCACTCCTCCCACCATCGAGAGTGAGGATGGCAACAGCGTGGCAGGAGAGGCTGTCTTCATTGGCGATGATGGCGCTTGCGAACTGCGCGCCTTCGGCTTTTCAGAAACAGGACGCAGCCTGGTGATCGCTATCAGTTGTGACCTGTCTATCTTTGTTCGCCCATAAAATCGATGTCTCTTCCGGCTATCATAAAGCGCTAATAGGTCGTATGCGTATTCATGCTGAAACCAAGACTTCGGAAACCTTTAAAACCGTCGGAATGGGCACAATGGGTGATGGAATGGGTAATCCTCATTCTTGCTGCCCTGTCCCCGCTACCGCTCTCTACACTCGCACGGATGCACGCAGGCCCAACGGCGGGCCTTGTGACAGCCAGTGTGTGCTTTACTTTTTACCTCTGGATTCGACCGCGCCGTGTCTTTCGCTTAGGTTCAGCGGATAATTTCGTCATTTTCATCACGTTTGGCCTAACCCTGTGGGCCTTAATGGGATTCCTCCGGGCCGTCATAAATTGCCTTCCCCATGTCGTGCGTCCGCACTAACAATAAAAGCCCTTTTCCGAGGAAATATCGATGACAGAAGTGACATTGCATAAAGGCGGGACGTTGCTTTACAGTCGCTGGAATGGGGAGATACGTGAATATGTAGAGGACGATGTGACGGCGATCGGCACTCACTTTCTCTACAATCATTGCAAGTTGGCGAAGGGTATGACTCTGAGGGACATCTTCCTATTTATGCAGCGGCATATCGTGATTTTGGATGCCGTTTTCGGTCGCTAGTGCGCGGAGTCTGTTGCGGAGGGACTTTCAAGCAAAATACCAGAACCGGAAGAGGCATATCTGGGAGAGGATAGTTTCGATTTTCTCGAACTCTATTGGGAGATGAACGAAGACCGCCAAAAGAACGTTTTTGACGGCTACCATTTTCCCCGATTTCAGGGCTGGGGTGATCTGGCTCCCGATCCTGGGAATCCCCGTTGGATCAAGGGTAAAAAATGCGCTTTCGGAGGTATCAACTTCATCCCGACTTACGAAATGATCGATTTGGAGGTGAGACTAAGTGCGGATCTGGTCATCTGTGACAACAAAACAGAGGAACCGCTTCAGCAGTTCTCCCAGGCATTCTATACCCTCGGGCATATTCTCTATGGAATCATCTGGGAGATCTCCTACACGGATTTACCGGCAATGCGCGATTAACGGAACGCAGAGGCCAGGAGCAGGAAGCATAACTGACCAGATTATGAGCCTCTGGCTTTGTGAGGAGATATAGCGATCACGATGCAATTAACACTGCACAAAGGTGGGACATTGTCCCGATGTCGATGGGTTACAAATCTGCGCGAATATGTAGAGGACGACGTTACCGAATCAGGCGTCCGTTTTCTCTACGACTATTGCAACCTGGAAGAGGGCGTCACGTTGCGTGACATTTTCCTGTTTATCCAGAGACATACCGCCCTCTTGAACGTCGTGCTGAATAAGTATTGTGCGGAACTGGTTGCAGACGGACTTTCGGGTGTGGTCGATGAGACGCAGGAAAAGACAACCCCGTATGGTGACGAGTTTCTCGAACTCTACTGGACCCTGGAGGTCGATACGGCATGCAACGCTCTGGAAGGGTATCATTTCCCTCAGTTTCATGTGCGGGGCGTATTACTGGAAGATACCGACGAGAGGGGGGTAAAGGGCGATAAAGTCGTTCTGGCTCTTGGAGGATCTCGTCCTTGTGAGCTGATCGATCTGGAGGTCCGGCTTCGCCCCGAACTTCTTCTCTTCGACACGCAAGCTGGCGAGGAATCCCGTCGCCAATATGACAGAGCCAGCTATACTCTGGGCCACATTCTATACGGCATTATCTATGAATTCGCCTACTACTATGCATGGAGAATGGAAGTACAGGGATGATATCAAAAAGAGACCGCAACGGAGATGTCGGTCTCTTTTTAACACAACAACTTCACCAACGGTTCGTTTGTCGGGGTTTGGAGGAAAGAGTACGGAATTCAGGCGACGGCTTCTGCGATGACGAACTCCGGGTTTTCTACGTACTGCATGAACTCCCCGATGATCTTTTGGACGACCGATCCGCCCATATCCTCGTGAAGAAAGCCCTCCAGGTCGGGGATGTCAAAAACCTCGATATAGTTCATGCTCGGTTTGCCGTCCCCCATAAGGGGTTTGACGGCGCGATAGTTGATATAGGACTGGACACGAGTCAGGCCTCGCATCGCGGGATAGTCGGTGTTCAGGATCCAGTCTTCGTACTGTTTCTTGGTCACACCTTCTTTGAGAGTATAGAAAATAATAATCGCCGACATGGTAACTCCTCTGTTAGGGGTTGGCCTTACATTCTGCCGGTCTGTATTTCCATCAGGAGTAGACGTAATTCCTTCGTTTCGTTGGCAGTGTAACCCCGAATCGGAAGATCACGATAAAGAGCCAAGAAAAAGAGCGGAAGAGAGTTTAAACTCTCTTCCGCTCCTGTTACAGCAATGACGCTGTGGGCCGGCTTACCAGCGGCTGTTGTTGCCGCCGCCACCGCCGCCACGGCTTCCGCCGCCGCCGCCACCATAACCACCGCCGCCGCCACCGGTGCGAGGACGATCCTCACGGGGCTTGGCTTCGTTGACGGTGAGGGTGCGGCCGCCCATAAGGGTGCCATTCAGGGCGTTGATCGCAGCCTGGGCCTCGGCGTCGGTACCCATTTCCACGAAGCCGAAGCCTTTGGCCTGGCCGGTGTACTTGTCGGTGATGACGCTCGCGGACGCGACCGTACCGTGCGAGGAGAACAGGTTCTGCAGTTCCTGTTCGGTTGCAGAGTAGGGCAGTCCGCCCACGTAAATACGAGTTGCCATCTGTATGGCTCCTTTCATGCGCTTTTCCAAGAATTTGGTTTGGAAAAGGGTTCGATGCCTTGCGAATTACCGCCACGCCTGACATCTAAGTGGGGATGAAGCCTGTTGTTGTCTTCACCATCTGAAACGAACGTCAGGAAAGCCAGAAGGAGCCGAACAGAAGAATGCACACGAGGAGCATAGATCGCGGATCAGTCAAAAACTTCATGTCGTCGGATAGATGGTGTATTATACCATAGATCCTTTCGCTGCACCCCTATTTTAGGGCCTCTGGAGAAAATATTGTCTAAATCCTTGGGAAATTCCACTCATGAGAATGCGCTCAAATTGCTACTGCTGGCAAGCGTAGGCACTGCGGGACTTCTTTTGATCTGGAAGAGCCTCAAAAGAGCGCACAAGCAGGCCGATGCCTCTTATGCGACTCCAGAAACCTCCTCCCTGAAGCCTGAGCCGGGCGACCTCCTCCTCTTTCATAACGCGCGGGGTATGAATAAGCTGATCACGATCTTTACCGGCTCGCCGTTCTACCATGTCGCGCTCTACGTTTCGCCCGACAGAGCCATTGAAGCGACCCTGAAGGGAGTCGGGTATCGCCACCTGCGCGGGAAGGAGAACAGCTATGTGGTAGTTCCCGCTCCGAAGGGCCACGGACGGGAGGCTCTCGCCTGGGCCAAAACTCGGATCGGCGCGTCGTACGATCGTTTCGATCTGGTAGTGATCGTGCTGGACAAACTCTTCCGGCGCCTCCATTTCAACTACACCTCGCCGGACAAATACTCCTGCGGTGAGTTCATCGAGACCGCCTTTGAGAAGGCCGGCGTGCGCCTGATCCCGGATCGCGACCTGGACGATGTCGTACCGGGAGATTACGCGCGCTATGTGCCCGCTGCCGAGCGCAGACAGATCCGCTAACACCTGAACTCGCCTCCTGTTAATCCTGTAATCCTGTCTGAAGAGAATGCATTTTAGACAGGATTTTCAGGATTAACAGGATTATGGGAGAGGCAGGATGCGCTCGGAGGCGTCTACCAGTTTTCGGGTGTTTCTGTCCAGGGGAACCACTGGGCGTACTGGGCGGTAGGAGGGTTGGTGGCGGCTGCGGGCACGCTGGTCCAGGCGGAGGAGGGAATGCCGCTGGGAGAGGTGGGGTCCCAGGCGGCGGGCATCTTGTGCCATTTGGCGTGGCCATCGGCATAGAGATAGATGCCGCCTGTGGTGTGGCGGGTCATGAGCGGCGGCTGACCGTTGGCGACCAGGTTGAGGTTGCTGGGTCCGATCAGCTCGCGCCCGAGACTGGAGACGCTCTCGGTGACGAAGATGCGGTTGGCGGGCGTGGGAATGGAGGCGAGGGCATTGGCGGCTGCCGGGCTGAAGGCGAAGGTGGAGTAGTTGTAGAAGAAGTAGCGGTTGAGCGCGTAGGAGAGCGGCTGCAAAGGCTGTCCGGCTCCATTGACTTTCAGCGGCAGGGCGGTCGGGATGCCGGAGGCGTCGGAGGGGCATTTGTGGATCTGCACGTTCTTCTCGTAGGGCTGGAGCAGATCGAAGCAGCACGGCGGATAGAAGACGGAGCCGCCGGAGCCGCTGTACCAGGCGAACTGGGTAAAGGGCGCGGAGGTGACGGGAGCGCCGTAGTCGGCGGGAGGAAACTGTTCGTCGTAGTCCTGCAGGTACATGATCAGGCCGAGACCGATCTGGCGGCCGTTGCTGAGGCAAGCGGTCTGGCGGGCTTTTTCGCGCGCCTGGGCGAAGACGGGGAAGAGAATGGCGGCGAGGATGGCGATAATGGCGATGACCACGAGCAGCTCGATCAGGGTAAACGCTCGGCGGTCGTGCAAGACGCGCGCAGCGGAAGGATGGATGGGCATGGATCTCCTTATTCCAGGGTGAGGCGTCCAGGCAGTTTTGCCGTCTGGCTCGCAGTGGGGGAAACGATCTCGTTGGGGCCTGCGTCGGCATTCGACGACCGGTCGCAGCGTTGGCCGACGTCGTCAGCGCAGTGTAGCATTCAGACGATTGAATGTCAAGACGGTTTCGGGTATAGTTAACGTCAAGATTACCATCAGGAATTTGGCGAGATGAGGAGGGGAAGAGATCATGCGACATATGGCGTCCCTGGCGTTGTTACCCGGTCTGTTCGGTGTGGCGGCTTCGCTTCTTGCGGTTCCGGCTTCCGCCCAACAGGGCGACCCGGCCGGTTCCGGCAAGGCGACAGAGACTAAGAAGCAGGCCGAAACTCCTCCGGTTGCCCCGAAACCTTCCAAACGGGATCGCTGGCTGGTCAAGACGGCCTCGGACCCCGACGCCCACACGATCAACACCGTGCCGCAAAAGACGACTGTCGAGCATCTGCTGAAGCTCCCCCGCCCCTCCACGCTGCCGATGAAAGAGACGCCGCCCGCCATGCAGGATCATCGCGCCTATCCGGTCGAAGGCAGCGTCTATACGGTGGAGGTGGATATCGTCTCCAGTCAGTTGATGCCGGACGGAGACTATAAGGTGACGCTGCGGGGAGCGTCCGGTCAGACGATGGTGATGGAGATGCCCAATCCTACCCCCGGATTCGTCGATCCCGCCAGCCTCTTTGCCAAGCAGATCGGGGAGGCGCGCGCGCAGTTCGACACCAAATTTCAGCCGGACCGCACGGCAAAACCGACCGTCGGCCACGCGCGTATTACCGGCATCGGCTATTTCGGACGGGCCTACGGCGCGGCGGAGCCGGTCGGCAACCTGATTCAACTGCACCCGGTGCTGAAAGTGGAATGGCTGCCTAAACCGAGTGCGGAGTTCGCCTCCGATGCAGCCAAAGCCAAAACCGCCGACAAAAAGCCTGCTCCTGCGCCACAACCCCCGAAAGGCTAGAGACGCCCTCAACAGAGATACAGGTAGCTCCTTCCTATCCGGAAGGAGCTACCTGCACTTTACGGATCTTTAACGCGTACAGGAGGGCACGACCTACGCTCGGCAGAACGATCTGTCAGAAGTGTCACAACGACCGGGTGGACCTACGACGTCTGCGCAGTAGCCAGACGCTCCCGCTCAAGCTTCCGGACAACAGGAGCGCGGTTGTCGAAGGCTCCGGGACAGGGGGCGCGGTGGGAGCGAAATCGACGCCTCGAAAGGCCGTGTTGTCCGGGGAGGTGACGAGAACGCTGAACTGTTGCCCCGAATCCGAGAGAGCGGAAAGAGAGTCGGTGATTTTAACCAGACTGGTCGGCAGGAACGATCCATCCAGGCCGGTTCCCTCGGCGGTGATGCCGTACAGGGTCGCCGTCCCATTGACGAAAGAGGCGGTCAGACCGCGCAGACCGGTCGAGGCCCCCAGGCCGTTCGTCAGGGTATATTCCAGGTTCCAGTTCTGTCCGTCGTATCCCCATTTTTGCAGCCCGCCGTGTGTCCCACCCAGGCTGTTGCTGTCGTCCGCCACATAGAGCACGTTTGCCCCATTGTAGAGATTGGCGTTGGCGGCATCCGTCGCAAATACGAAATCGTAGGAGGAGAGGCCGCTGACGTTGGAAAAACCGGGCAACAGTGTCGCGGTCTGAATGCCGCTGGTCGGCAAGCCGTTTCCTACGACATTAATGCCTGCCGCGCCGGCGGAGGTGCTGGAGACATAGAGGCGATCGTCGAACAGATTTACGTTGCGCACTGTGGTCGGAGCATTGGTCAACTGTTGGGAGCCGGCGCTGCCCAGGGTGGAGTAGCGTACTCCGGCATTGGCACCGCTTCCCCCGAGCCAGAAGTTGGTTCCATCGGTAGAGGCGACGCTGCGCGGACTGCCGGCGCTGTAGGCATCGGTGAGGAGCGTGCTCGTATCGATACTCCCGCTTCCATCGATACGCGCCACCACTCTGGGCGTTGTCGTACTGGGGGTGGAGGGAACTGTCAGAGTCCCCGGAGCGGCGTTATAGCCGGCGTACATCAGGTAGCGGCCATCCTGGGAGAGGGTGAGCGCGCCTTCCGCTGCGGAATTGAAACTTCCGGTAATGGCGTGATTGCCGCCGCTATTGGTCGTCGGCAGTGCGAGGCGCTGTACAAAAGCGCCTGTGGTCGTGTACTCCTCCAGGAATACCGGCACTGCCTCCTGGTTTGCCGGGGCCGAGAGCCCATCCCCGAAACGCGTCACCACCAGATTTCCCGCCGCAAACTGCGCCTGCGCCACGGTGCCAAGCGCTGCCAATCCGAGCAGCGCTGCCAGTGTCATGCAGCGCTGAGTGCGGCGAAAGAGGAGCTGAGTCTGTGTCTTCAAAATGATCGATCTCCCTGAACATGTGCTTAACGATTACAGCAAGTTCAGGATACTTGATGCCGCTTTCCGCATCCTTTCCGCATCCTTTCAAACGCTTCCTTGAGGCGTTCTCCTCGGAATGCACGCCAGCGCCGCATTGCGGCTCTATCGTTGCGCAGCAGAGACGGAAGAGAGGGGGCGCTGCCAGGGCGCCGCCTCTCTTCTTTTGTTTACCTATTCGCTTCAAAGCTGTTCTGGGATAACAGAACCTGATTTCCGCCGAAGGCGCCACCGCCGTTGGCCCGGAGTACATTTCCAATAATGCTGTTCTGCGTGGTGTTCGCGTCCATAAACTGGACTCCTGCACCGGCGTTGCCGGCGATGAGGTTAGAAGCCCTGTTCCCCATCCCACCGATCACATTTTCGACAGCGCCATTATAGAGAAGTATGCCGTGGCCACCATTAGGCACGGCCTCCGTCCCGTCCACATTCGTCCCGATAGAGTTCCCCAGGACCTCATTCCGTTTTGTACCGGGTTCACCGATGATCACGCCGTGGAACTTGTTGCCTGAAATGATATTGCCTGCTCTCGGAGCCGTACCCCCGATCACGTTGAGGGAGGCGCCAGCCCAGATGCCGATCCCGTTCGCTCCATTCGGCACGGCGTGCCGGCCGCCGCGATCGAGGCCGATCACATTGCCCTGAATCCTATTCTGCGAGGTGCCGGCATCAATGATCACCACTCCGTACTGCTCGCTTCCGGAGATAATGTTTCCACTTCCCGCCTCCGTGTCTCCGATGAGATTGTTATGGGCTCCATCGCATACCTGGATTCCGTTTATGTTCGGCTCAGAGGATACATCCGTTTCGGCCCGACCGAGAACGCAGCCGGTGACACGGTTTCTGGAAGCGGTCTGTCCCTCGATCATCACCCCTGCTCCCGGCGAGCCCGAAACGGCAAGGCCACTGATCTCGCACTCCAAAGCGAGGTAGATCCTGACCATCCACGGCTGTCCCAATTTCGATCTCTTCATGAAATCCCCGGCAATGGCGATCGAGGGACCGGGCCGATCTGTCTTGTCGAAGGCGCCCTGTGTGCCGCCTTGAAGAGATGTTCGGTCCGCCGTAATCGACGGAAGCGCGTCTATCAACTGGATGGTAAACCTATGCGTGACGGCGCTATATCCCGGATCCGTCCGGGGAATCCGGAAGCGGATCGTTGTGCCGGGATGGGAGTTCGCAAAATGGATCGCAGCCCTCAGACTGCCTGGCCCCTCATCAGACGTGTTCGTAACGAACGGCCCTAAAACCGGCCCCGGTCCATAGAGGAGAGAGATCGCTTCCTGGTCCCCTGGACTCAGATTACCGCCCGAAAAGCGATAAAACTGCTTGAAGGGCTCCCGAGGAACGATCGTCATCAGTTTGCCGGGTTCTTTCGAGAACAGGTCTGGAATCGTGTTCATGACGGACAGCATATCGTAAGCCCCATGCGGCACACCGAACCGGGGGAACGGCTCCTTCTCGGAGGGGGAGACGTTTTGAGGCAAAACATTCACATACGCGTCCCGATCCGCTCGGTAGAACGGATGGGTAAGTCCTAACACGTGACCCACCTCGTGCAGAATCTGGTTGCGCGACCACCCACCAGGCCAGAAGCGCTGCCCCTTGCCGTTGGGCTGCCAGGGAAAAGGAGTGTCCTGTTTGCCATCGTTGTGGACGATCAAGTAGTCTTTCTCGTTGGTATGCGGAACGAAGTGGAGGTCTCCTGCCAGCTCCCATTCGTGCAAGGCTCCTACGAAAGCGATGCGCTGATCGCGTGTGACGCTCGCTGCGAACTCGTAAGCAAGGATGCCTTTGGGCCACGGAGGAAGGTAAACGTCTCCGGCGCTGGTGTGCTTTACGCACCACTCGTAAAACACGGCCCCGAAGGCCGGACGGATCGAGAGCGGCAAGACGAAGAGCATCGACGCGACCACGGCTATCAGGCCTCTTAACTTCTTCTGCCGATCCGCTCCCTCTGAAAAATGGCATGCCAGACGAAGCAGCGTGATTTGAAGCGACATATCTGTCTCCTTGGAAACTGTCCCTAAGCGGAAGCGTCCGGAGATGACCTGACGCTTTCCTTCCTCAATAACGGCGACCGCAGAACTGCTCTGCAAATCCCAGTTCGCCGTGCCCTAGATGTCGCATGGATCCGAATACTCTTCTTGTTTGATACCGTCGGTTACCCGTTTTATCGTTCGCCGACTCCTTGCAGGCGCATTCAGCCTATTCTAGCCGCTCGGCATCGATAACTTCTGTATTATCGATTCCAGTAGCATGAAAAGAGCGCAAATCTTTCGTAAATACGACGCGATACGTACTTCCTTTGTCATTAAAGGAGAGTGTCAGGCTTGCGTCGGAATTCACATTCCAGTGCCCTCGTCCTCCGTTCGATCTATTTTCCACACTGCTTCCTGGCTTCAGACGAAACCACTGCATCATGCCCGGCCAGGCCCAACGCGTATTCTCCAGGCGTGTGCGGAGCTGCGCGGGCGTAACCCCATCCGTCGCCGTCAAAAACTCGGTGCTATCGATGCCCTCCTGCACTACTTTACAGTCATACATGACCTTGAAGAAGTCGAACATGCAGGCAGCTACCATCATCTCCTTCCGGTTCTGTGGCTTCTGCAGATAGCTCCACATCGGCGCGTAGTCGTCGCGCAGGCTCTCTCCAGGCTGCACCAGGGCTCCCATCCCGACCCGACAGTAGTAGTAGGGGATCGGCTCCTCGCCATAGTTCATGGAGACAGACGCCATCAGTTTGTCTCCCGTGCTCGGATCTCCGATGAGCCACCCCGCGCCCGGAAGATAGAACTGTGCGATGGTGTGGCCATCGACCACGTTGCCGGGCGGTTTGTTCGGCGAGACCATAAAGATCATGCGTGCCGGGATGCCAAGGTTCCGAAGCAGCGCGACGACGACTGCGGACCTTCCTTCGCACTGCGTGACTTTGTGGTCCAGAATCTCATCCGTCGTACGCCAGTATTTGAAATCGTACTTGACGTTGTCCCCAACATAGCGCAGCACGCTTTTCACGGTCTCAAGGCTCCCCTCCCGCTTAAGCGTTTTCGCCAACGCGTTGATTTTGGGTGTGTTCTGGTCCAGACCGTAGGTCGTCTTCAAATAAGGCAGCACTTCGGCAGGATATTCCGGTTTGGCTGTCTCTTTGTACTCTTTCAACTGCGCGGCCAGGTCCAGAAAGCGCATGCGATGAGTCAATGTAATCGTCAAGTGGCGACTCTCCGGGAAGATCCGCAGCATATTGTTGTTCGTTAACTCCGTGACCTGGACGACTTTGCTCGCACCGGTTACGTTGTAACTGATCTTCTGCCCGTACCCTTCGACCGGCAGAGGAAAGAGGAAACTCTGTCCATCGCCGACCAGTTTGGTCGTGTCGATTTCCCACCGTATCGTCGCAAGACGCATCGGCCCGGTCGCCTTTGCGGCCGCCTGAAGTTGTGCCAGGGGAGGAGGCGCAAGCGCGCGTTTTGGAGTGCTGTTTGCGATATCCCCCACCTGCTGGGCGTCTGCCATCGGGATCATCCGCGCCATTCCCAAAAGACACCACGTCAGACACAAAAGGGATTTCTTGAGAGGCGCCGACCTCTCCTCTATTCGCATGCACCGCAGCCTTTTCATGTACCCGTTCTCCGATAAATTTACGTCGTGATAGACTGGCCAGCCGACCATGCTTTCGCTTAACGTGGGAAGATGGTGTTGCCTTCGAACACGTTATCGCTTGCGCCGCTATGGCCGATAATAGGCGAGTCATGGTTGGGAATGCCCGCTGAGTTGTTGATGTTCACCCCGGCAAGATTGCCGCGTACGAGGTTGCGTGTTGTGCCTGCTCCGATCAGCAGAATGCCGCTCCCGCCGTTTCCGGAGGCCAGGTTCTGGGTGATCTCACACTGGACCGCGCCGTTCATCAGGGCGATGCCCGTGCCTCCATTGGCCAGGGCCTCCGTGCCAAGCACGTTGGTGCCGACGAGGCACTGAGAGATGCGTGCCGACGAGCCCAGTGCGGTCATGCCAAGCTGGCCGTTGTTCCAGAGGCTGTTGACGACGATCCCGTGGGTGGTGTTTCCCGATACCAGACAGGCTTTGATCTCCGCCTGCGCGCCCTCTTCGATGAGGATCCCGAAGGAACGATTGGGTCTCGCCTGCCTGCCGACCGCATCGGTGCCGATAAAGCAGCTTTCGATACGGTTCCCCCGCGTCTGTTGGCCATTCAAAGTGATGCCGGCGAAGTTGAAATTGCCGATCGCCATATTCCGGACGACGCAGCGCCCCGCATGGAATACGATTCCGGATTGCGGCACAGAGATCCCGGAACCATCAAGAAATATCCCCGGCGATTTGCCTCCGGCGGCATAGCCGTTCTCCGCCTGCGTAGGTGCGATTAGTTCCGTGCCGTCCGCGAGCAGATAGGGCAACGGTCGCGTCAGGCTCAGGGTAAAGACGCCGTTTTTGAGATGAGGATCCGTACGTGGAATGTCGAACCGGATCTTCGTACCGGGGTGGTGCTGCGCATAGACAAGGGCGTCGCGTAAGGAACCTGCGCCGTCCTCTGCCGCCGTGGTGACCACTCCGGGAGAGATCGGCGCCGCCTGGACGGTCACGGTGATCGTGTAGCCGCTCCCATCCTTCGGCCCGATCGAAACCGTCACGCCCGCTTTCGGATCGGAGAAAGACTCTCCCGGCGACCAGTACGCTTTTCCACCGGGACTGCGGACGCACCGGGCGGCGAACTGGAAGATCGGAGGCGCGGGGGCAGGATCGAACATAGATTCATCGATGCGATGGATGACCACGCCCTCGCCCGGGATGGTCTCTCGCGTATCGTAACCGGCGTAGCGCCGGGCTTCGACGGTGTAGTATTCGCCGACGGCGCCCGCGATGGGAATTCTGGCGACAAGCGCCTCTTTGTCGTTGGTCGGCAAGGCCAGTCGTTCGATACGAAGCGTCTGCGTCGATCCGGGCCGCGCCTCATAGATACGCGCCGGTTCGATCCAGCCTGCCCTCAGTTTATGGTACGCGATAAATTCGCAGGGCACCCGATTCTTGTAGGCGTCTCCCATAGTCGTCCAGGGGGACGGCATGTCCAACTTGCCATCGGCGCGATAGAGACAGGTGTGGTCGAAGCCAAAGTTGTGGCCCATCTCATGCGCCACCAATCCCGGCAGCGCGCACTGGGGATTGATCAGAGTGACCGGCACTGCGCGTTTCCCACCCGATACCGTGAACCAGAGCGTCCACTGTGAGGCGTTCATGCCGTCGGTGACATTCGGGAAGAAGTTGACGCCATAGTATTTCGAGAGATCTACCTGCGACGCGAGTTTGTCAAAAGCCTCCTGCATCAAGGTCTGATTGCGCCACCAGGGTTTGCCTTCCGCACCATCGAGAAGGTAGGCGGCTTTCGGTTTGGAGAGCGTGATCCAGTCTACGGTTCGACTCCCGAAGAGAGAGAGTTTGCCGTAGGAGATCTCCTTGAAGTAATGATCCAGACCGCCGACCTCACCGCCGATCAGAGTCTCGTAGTATGCCTTCGGATGCGGCGTGATGTCCGCTGTATCCGCGAACTTGACGAGCACATTCAGGTACGGATGCGACCCGACAATAGGGGCGCGTATATCGGTTTGAGAAGGAAAAAACTGTTTGAATGGAGCGGAAACAACAGCACCGATAGGACCAGTCGGACTGGGACGCTGCTCGGCTGCGTTCTGCAGGGCGCCGCTTGACTTCTCCTTCACAGCAGCGAAACGGAGGCTGGCTGATACCGGGGACTGTGTCTGCCCAAAGGCCAATACCGCTTCACCGCAGACGCAAGTCGTCAGTACCAAGAGGACCGCTGCTACGAATATGCATTGGCGGTTAAGGTCCTTATCTATCCAGTTGCGCATAGCTTCTCAATTTCCTCCTGTTTGCTACAGCGGGCATCCTAACACGGCGATCGGCCGTTCAGGAACGCCGCCTCCCCAATTTCCCCTCATTTAGCCCAGAAATGATTGCGCTTGCGGAACAGTTCTTCTTTGCGACGACGCAACAGTCCAAATCCCGTCAGCGCAGAAGCGCCGAGGAGGGCAAGGGAGCCTGGCTCAGGCGTGGCGGAGGCAGTGACGCTAATACTGTCGTAGTAGGTAGCGCCTGTGCCAAAATTGTTCAGGAAGACGATCAGGTGTTTGCCGACGAGCGTTGGAGCCGTCAGCGGAGCGGACGTAAAGGAGTTCAGAGTCCAGTTGCCTGGGGAAGGATTGACGGCTGTTCCCGACGTGCCGAACTGTTGGCCGATAAAGGTGTCGCCGGAGGAGCCGTCGAAAAGGCCATTGGCATTGGTATCTGCCCAGAGTTGCAGGCTCCAGGAAGTCGAAGATCCCGTTTTTTTGGCGCCGATCGCTCCGGACAGCGTGTAGATGGAGCCGGACTGTATGAGTTCCCCTGTCACGCTATCGATGCCTACATTGACGCCGGAAAGAGCGAGGATCTGACTGCCGGACGCTGGGGCGGCGAGGGGATTCGTCTGGTTGAACTCGACGGTCCCGGTAGGATGTTGAATGGTCGGGCTTCCCCCGAACCCATGCCAGCCGGCAGGCAGAGTGGACGTGCTCGCGCCATCAGAAATAGGCGGTAGTTCCCAGCTTTCCGCAAAAACGCTTTGCGCCCGCGAGGCAGGCGCTGCCAGAGAGGCGATTGCCAGGGTAATGCCTACGGCAACAAAATGACGAGCAGATCTGTCAGAACGCATGGATCCATCCTCCTGTATGCGGCGATGCGACGGTTTTCGCGCCTTTGAGACGCCATCGCCGGCTATCTTCACTGAGAGGATAACCCACAAACCTTTCCGCATCCTTTCAAGCGCGCTCTAACAGAAATATTTGTGGCAATAGAGGGATGCAGAGGGGAATGAGGAGACGCGGGAAGAAGCGTCGTGGATGCCGGATCGGCTGGAACTCAGAGGAGGTCTGAGGCCAGGGTCACGCTGCAAAACCATTTTGTGCAGACGCAATCGCCTGTTCTGCCGAGAGAGCGGCGCCTGCCCGCAACTGCCGGTCGGCGGTCTCATTTCCCTGCGCGAGGCGCGCCTTCATCAAAGCTGTTTGCATTGGAGCCGTCTCATGAGGCGGCAGTACCAGACCGAGACGTTCCCGCCAGTTCTCCGTGGCGCCGGCCAGCGTGAGAAACCGCTCCCACTGTTCCTGCCCGGCCGCCGCAAGCGCCAACCCCTGAATGCTCTCGATACAGCCCCGTACCAGACGCAGTGGCCACCGCTGTTGGAGCGCCTCCTGAAAGTGTCTTTCTGCAGTCTGCCAGTCGTCGTTTTGGAGCGCGACAAGTCCCAATCCGTGCAGGGCCATTCCTAGGCCGATCGCGTTGGGGGGACTTTGGAAGACGTGAAGGCTCTCTTCGAACTGCGTGTGCGCCTCAGCGTGACGGTCTTCGATCAACGCCAGTTTGCCCATGGCGCAGCGCGCATAGCAGAGACCGGCTGGGGAGTCGATCTCCTTCCAGACTGCGGCGCACTCTGAGAGGATCTCGCGGGCGCTGCCATAGTCGGCCCGCGCGAGGTACAGGTTGCTCAGAGCGAGGAGCGTCGTCCCGAGCGCCTGACACGCTCCCAAGCGCCGCCGTGTCGCCGCCGACTGTTCTAAAAACGCGAGCGCCTGCGGGTAGTCGCCGAGATTTGTCGCCAGGACGCCCTGCATCCAGGTAAGATGCGAGTGCAGGTCGCTGGAGCGTCGCCTGCTGATCTGTGCCGCCTGTTTCAGAAGCGAAAGCGCGTGCTGATATTCGCCCAGCCAAGTCAGCATATACGCCCATTCGGCCAGCGTGCCGATCTGTAAGACCTCGTCGCCCCGGCGTTGCGCGACTTCAAAACTCTCCTGATAGTGCTTCTCGGCCTCACGATGCATGCCCTTTTCCCACGCGGTTTTCCCGAGGTGCTGCAACGCCACGGCCAGCGACTGCTCCTCTCCTATTCGACGCGCCAACGCGATACCTTCTTGTAACGATTGCAGATGCGCGTGGTCGTGGCAGAGTACCCGCGCGACTCCTCGCTGATCCCCCGCCTCTCGGAAGAGCCTCAGACACTCCTGCGTCATCGCGGGAATATCTCGGTGGAATCCCAAGATCGAATTTAACGTGATCGTAACAAAGAGGACGCGTGCCTGTAAGGAGGCGGTGAGATCCGCTCGCTCCAGGATAATCCGCATCCACTCGATCCCCTCGCGCATGTGGCCGCGTATGGCCCAAAACCGCTCCAGGGCGCACGCCAATCGGGCGGCAGGATGGTTACCATCCGGCTGCTCCCTCCAATAATAAAAGGCAGCGCGGATATTCTCGTAGTCCCGCTCGATCAGGTGCAGCGTCGCGTTCTCCTCCGGGCCGTGCATCGAGGCTTCGGACGCTTCCACGAAGTTGGCAAAATAGTCGGCGTGGCGTCTTCGTGTGGCCTCGCTCTCGACCTCGGCATCGAATAGCTCTTCTGCAAACACGCGCAGACTGATCAGCATATCGAATCGCACGGTTTCGTTCATCGCATCTTCCTGCATCAGGAGCAGGGACGCGTCGCGCAGTTGGGAAAGATGGTCAAAGGCCCGAACATCCGCCGTCACCACTACTGCTGCCTCCAGAGTCCATCCGCCTCGAAAAACGGCCAGTTGCCGGAAGAAACGCTGCACGGTTTCAGGAAGCAGGCGATAGCTCCACAGGATCGTCTCCCGCAGCGAACGATGTCTGGCTGCCTTGTCCGTGCGCTGGGTAGTTAGGAGATCGAAGGGCTGTCTGGCAAGCGAGTCGAGAATCTGGCGGGGAGTTAAGATAGAAGCGCGGGCAGCGGCCAGTTCCAGCGCCAGCGGCAGCCCTTCCAGATTCTGGACCAACTGGACTACGGCACGCACATTGCGTGCCTGTAACTCAAAGCCGACGCGATGGGCGCGGGCGCGATCGACAAACAGCGCGAGCGCCGCCGATCTGCTGAGCGCCTGAATCGCCTGTTTGTCGTCCGCGTCCGAAAGAGATGCGAGGGAGGGAGGGGGGAGAGGCTCCAGCGCAAACTCCTGCTCGACATCCAACAAAAGTCGGCGGCGGGAGGTGACCAGACACTGGAGGGTAGGAACCTGTGCCACCAGTTCCCGGAGGAAAAGAGCGCCTTCCGGCAGCAACTGCTCGAAGTTGTCCAGAATCAACAATACGGGCCGCATTCTTAGACTGGTTACGATGCCCCGCCAGACCTCCTGATCGGAGGAGGCGGGCAGATCCAGCGCTCTGCGCAGCGCCTCCGAAATCTGCCCTGCCTCGTGCAGGTCCGCCAGCGGCACAAACAGGACGGGTCGGCTCGCCGTTAGCGTCTCCGCCAACTCTATGGCCAGACGCGTCTTGCCTATCCCTCCCATCCCGGTCAGAGTCACCAGCCTCGCTCCGCCGGAGAGCAGGGTCCTCAACTGCGCCATCTCGTGCTCGCGCCCGAAGAACTGATCGAAACGGGCCGGAAGCGAGGCGGTCTCGTCGAGGTCCGCCCACGCGTCCGCGCTGTTAACGGACGTCTCCGGAGAGGCGGCGGAGCCTGCTAAAAGATGCGGTGATGTCTTCGAGGCCGGTGGCCGCAGGGGAGGGCGATCTATAAGGTGTGCTACAAGTTCGCGCGTTGCGGGGTCCGGCTCCAGGCCCAACTGCGTCTGGAGGGCAGCGGCGAACTGCTGAAACCGCTGCTGCGCGATAGCGGGACGTCCCGTCTCCAGGAGCAGACGGATCAGGTCTTGCTGGGTCTCTTCCCGCAAACTGTCCAGCGCCACGGCCCGGTTCAGTGCCTCGATCGCGCCGTCTATCTGTCCCGCCTGCCGGCGCAGCCTCGCCAATTCCTGGAGCGCTGTCAGAAAGAGCGCCTCCAGACGAGTCTGTTCTGCCGGAATCCAGCCTTGATAGTAGCCGGGAAGCAGCGGGCCGCCATAGAGTCGGGTTGCGGTTTCCAGGAGCGCCAGCCGTTGCTCCGGAGGCGCCTCCTTTTTCCGCTCCCACGCAGCCAGGGCCGACTCGAACTCCGCGGCATCGGTGGTGATCAGGGTGGGATTGAACTGCACGGAGGTGCGCCCGGTCAGAATGAGCTGCTCGGCCGAAGCGGAGGCTGCAAACGGCTCAAACAGGCGACGCAGGCTGGAGAGCGTGATACTGAGGCTGTTGCGGCCTGCTTCCGGGGAGAGGTCCGGCCACAACATTTCGATCAGAGTTTCACGCGCATGCGGACGATGGCTATGGTAGGCGAGAAAGGCCAGAAGTGCGGCGGTCTTGTGGGTCCGAAATCGGTCGATGCTCTGGTCATCGGCCAGGAGGCGCAGCCCTCCCAGCACCGCGACACAAAGTCGCGAAGCGCTGCTCTCCTCAGTCACCGGACTCTACTCTCCGGCCGCAGGAACGATTCCGCAGCAGACGTATCCGCGCCTCTGTGCTGTTCTTTGCCCCTACATTTCTGCGCAGGTGTCCCAAATAGTCTGCTTGAAAGGATGCGGAAAGGGTGTGGAAAGAGCAACAGGTTATCCTTACTACTGGATCTGTCTTCACTGGCAGACGGGGATTGCCTGCGGATGGAAATACCCCTCTACGGCAGACGCGGCTTGCTGCAATTAGGAGGGTCAGCCCTAGAATACCGATGCAAACCGTAGGGTTGGTATCGGACAATAGGGCAGACGGCACTCTGCAGGAGGGCCATGGAATATCCCGATAGCGGACGATCCATGGTCCTCAGAGAACAACTCCTCTATCCATCGGGAGTTCAGCGTGGGTATGTTTCGGGGAGGCCTCCGCTCGGATTCGAACCGAGGACCTACTGTTTACAAGACAGTTGCGCTACCACTGCGCCACAGAGGCAAAACACAGCTTCCGGAAAAGAGAAGCCGAACACCTCTATTGTATCATCGTCCGCCGTACCTGTCAAGACGAAGCGCCCCGCATAATCGGCAGATCGCCGCCGTTTCTTATGCTTTTATCCTTCGTGCGCCACCTCGGTACGGCCACCGACTGCGGGCGCTGATGCGCCCTGGAAAGAATCTTATATGACCATGCTTCCCTGTACTCGTCGGAGCGACGTTCTGCATAGGACGTGTCTCCTCTCTCTCGTCTCCTGTGCGCTCGGTATTCTCATTCACGCTGCGCCAGTAGAGGCACAGGATCTCTATGTTTCCCATGTGAACGGAAGTACGATCGACAGGATCACGCCGGGAGGCGTCGTCACGACGTTTGCCACCGGCCTCAGCGGTCCTGCCGGATTGGTGTTTGACAGCAGCGGCAATCTCTATGTCGCCAACGGCAACAACAATGTCATCAGTAAGATCACGCCGGTGGGAGTGGCAACGACTTTCGCGACCGGATTCAACGGCCTTACCGGGCTGGCCTTCGACGCGACAGGCAATCTCTATGCGGGTAATTTCAACAACAGTACCATCAGCAAAATCACCACAGGTGGTGTGGTGTCTACATTCGCCACAGGAGTAAATTCCCCGTTTGGCCTTGCGTTCGATGCCACCGGTAACCTATATGCCGCAGACTATTTCGACAGCAGCATCAACCAGGTCACTCCAGGCGGCACGGTCAGTGTGTTTGCCGTGGGACTGGACAGACCCGTCGGCCTGGCATTTGACACAAACGGAGATCTCTTCGCATCAAGCGACCCTGGCAACGGCAACACGATCAACAAAATTACTCCAGGAGGTGTCGTCAGCACGTTTGCTACCGGCGTCGATAACTCCTATGGCCTAGCCTTTAACGCGAACGGAGACCTTTATGCTGCCAGCATCAACGCCAACTCCATCAGCAGAATCACCCCATCAGGCAACGTAAGCACCTTTGTGACAGGCATCGACGGCCCCAGCTATCTGGCCTTCGGCCCCGTTGCCACGACTCCTGAGCCCGGCACATACGCCCTCCTGGGCGCATGTATCGTGAGCGGCATCGGGTTTGCCCGTCGCCGTTCACGCCGCAATGACAAGACTCAAAGCGCAGGCTCCGACAACGTTTAGGACAGTCAATTTCTCACCTATTCAGTTTCGCCTGACACTTTATGAACGGTCACAACGACTTTCCAAGCCTATTCTATCTCAAATCTCAGGAATGGATTGTCTGCTCGAACGTGGGGTCTTCGAGCGAAACTCAAAGTGAAAGGATATCTTCATGTTTTCCCGCATTCTGCTGACTGCGTCCCTTTTGG